>Ga0116227_10015829_pt1 | contig 11063 bp, 12 predicted proteins | sample S1TSphgellanicum_FD_89693 | JGI IMG/M metagenome (GOLD analysis project Ga0116227, IMG submission 89693) | Host-associated microbial communities from peat moss isolated from Minnesota, USA - S1T2_Fb - Sphagnum magellanicum MG | ecosystem: Host-associated > Plants > Peat moss > Unclassified...
CCGTGATAGCCCTGCACCATCACGCGGCGGTTGAAGGCAAAGCCTGCAAGGATCGCCAGCGTGGTGTCCGGGTCGAACACATAGGAGTCGTCGCGGTCCGGCACGCGCTCGTCCGCCACCGAGAAGGCGGGCACCTGCATGTCGATATCGATGCCAAAGGTCTCGCGCACATCGACGGTCTTGTCGGGTGCGGCCATAACCGTGGAGGAGGCACTGTCGGGCTGAAGGTTCAGAATCTGCGTCATCGTGTTTTCGGGTTAACCGGCGATCCTCGCGGCTGCAACATCTTTGAAGCGTGTTTCAGGCAACTTTGGTCCTAGAGCATCCCGCGTGATTTTGGGAATCACACGGGATGCTCCAGATTTTTGTTGTCGCATCGCTTTATGCGAAAAACCGGTTCCCACTTTTTCGCACGATGCTGCGGCCGGTGGTTGTCATTGCCGACCATCCTGTCACCATCGGCCTTATTACGACTCATCATAACACGCGCAGCGCGGGAGAGAGATCATGAGCGACCTTCAGGGCAACTGGATCTGGTACGAACTGCTGGCCAACGATCCCCATGCCGCCAAGACCTTCTACGAAGCGGTGGTCGGCTGGTCGATCACCCTCGACGCCATGCCGATGAGCGAGCCGGACACCGCCTATGCCATGATCGCCGATGACGATGGCGCGATGACCGGCGGCATGCTGACCATCACCGCCGAAATGAAGGCGCAGGGTGCGCGCAGCATGTGGCTGGGCTATGTCAGCGTCGAGGATTGCGCCGCCACGCTGGCCGCCATCGAGAAGCGCGGCGGGCGTGTGCTGATGCCCGCCACCACGCTGGATGTCGGCACCATGGCCATGGTGATGGACCCGTGGGGCGCGCCTTTCTACATCATGACGCCCACCCCGCGCCCCGATGGCGCAAAGAGCACCGCTTTCTCGCCCACCCAGGTCGGCCGCTGCGGCTGGAACGAGCTGCATACCTCCGATCAGGCCAATGCTGTGGGCTTCTACACCGAGCTGTTCGGCTGGTCGCTGCCCGGGCAGATGGATATGGGCGACTTTGGCACCTATCAGTTCATCGGCAAGGGCGAAGTGCAGTTGGGCGCGATCATGACCAGCCCACCGCAATCGCCCCCGCCGCACTGGAATCACTATTTCCGCGTTGTCAGCATTCCGGCGGCCAAGGCCGCTGTCGAGGAGCTTGGCGGTCAGGTGGTGCATGGGCCGATGGAGGTGCCCGGCGGTGACTGGATCCTGATGGGCATCGATCCGCAAGGCGCGCCTTTCGCGCTGGTCGGCGGCGCGGACCCGGTGGAGGACTGAGCCATGGCCGATTACACCTTCTTCACCAACCCGATGTCGCGCGGCCAGATCGCGCGCTGGGCTCTGCATGAGGCTGGCGCAACCTACGATCAGGTCATCGTCGGCTACACCGAGCCCAAGCCCGAAGCCTTTCTGGCGGCCAATCCCATGGGCAAGCTGCCGACGCTGATCCACCATGGCGCGGGCGATGCCGTCATCACCGAATGTGCCGCGATCTGCGCCTATCTCGCCGAAGCCCATCCCGAGGCCGGGCTGGCGCCCACCGCCGGGGAGCGTGCCGATTACTATCGCTGGCTGTTCTTCGCGGCAGGCCCGGTGGAGCAGGCCATCACCGCCCGCACCTTCGGCTTCGAGCCCAATGAGAAGCAGGTCCGTTCCTGCGGTTTCGGCAATTTCGACCTGATGGTCGAGACGCTGGCGGGCCATTTCGAGAACCATGATTTCGTGGTGGGCAAGCGTTTCACCATGGCTGATGTCTATGTCGGCAGTCAGGTGATGTGGGGTCTGATGTTCAAGACCCTGCCCCGGCACGACAGCTTCGCCGCCTATGCCGCGCGGCTGATGGAGCGCCCTGCCTATAAGGCAGCCAAGGCCATCGACAATGATCTGATGCCCAAGCAGGAAGGCGCCGCATGAGCAAGATCACCGCCTGCCTGTGGTTCGACACGGCGTTTGAAGGCGGCGCGGAACCCGCCGCCCGTTTCTACACCGACCTCTTTCCGGACAGTTCGCTCGATGCCGTGCATCGCTCGCCCGCCGATTATCCCGGTGGCACCAAGGGCGATGTGCTGATGGTGGCGTTCACGCTGATGGGCGTGCGTTGCACCGGCCTTAACGGTGGCGGACAGGCAAGGCACAGCGAGGCCTTCTCTTTCCAGATTTCCACCGAAACCCAGGAAGAGACCGACCGCTACTGGAACGCCCTGACCGCCGACGGCGGCGCGGGCATCGCCTGCAGCTGGTGCAAGGACCGCTGGGGCCTGCGCTGGCAGATCGTGCCCCGCGCCCTGAGCGAAGGCATGTCCGATCCCGATCCTGATGTGCGGGCCCGCGTTTTTGCGGCCATGCAGACCATGGTGAAAATCGATATCGCCGCCATCGAAGCCGCGCGGCGCGGAGACTGAATTCATGAATGAGCTGTCGATCAACCGCCTGATCGCCGCCCCGCCCGAAACGGTGTGGGAGGTGATGGTCAACCGGCAGGAGGAATGGTGGTGCCCCAAGCCATGGCGCGCGATCATCACCGCTCAGGACCGGCGCCCGGGCGGCATCTGCGACATGGTGATGCATGGCCCCGATGGCGAGGTGATGCAGCATCGCGGCATCTACCTCGCCTATGAGGAGGGCAAGCGCTTTGCCGTCACCGATGCCGTCACCGGCGATCTGGAGCCCAGCGGCCCCTTCATGATCGGCATCTGGTCCATCGAGCCGGAGGGCAGCGGCACCCGCTACACCGCCAGCGCCCGCCACTGGACCGAGGAAGCCATGCGCCAGCATCAGGAGATGGGCTTTATCCAGGGCTGGATCGCCTGCGCCGACCAGTTGGCAGCTTTGTGCGAGACCTCTAGCTGAAGGCCGCTGCCTTGCGCAGCAGTTGGTAGGCTTCCACCACCTGCTGCAGTTTGGCCTCATGGCTGCGGTCACCGCCATTGCGATCCGGGTGGTAGCGATGGACCAGATCGGAATAGCGTGAGCGCAGCTGGCGCCGGTCCGCATCGATGCCCAGTTCCAGCACCTCCAGCGCGCGGCGTTCGTCCGGTGTGACGGCGCGGCCATCGGCACGCTGCGCAGGATTGGCCTGAGCATGGCGTGCCTTGGAAAAGCCTCGAGCGCGGGCCGCGATGGCCTCCAGCGGATCGGTGTAATCGGCCCAGCGGGGGGCGTCATCCACGCCTGCGGTGGGGCGGAAAGCGCGCTGCTCGCTGGCCCAGCCGTGGATCGGGGATTGCGCCTGCCAGATTTCCTCGGCGCTCATGCCCTCGAAATAGTCGTAGCCCGCGTTAAAGGCGCGGATATGATCCAGGCAGAACCAGCGGAAATCGCCCGGGCCGTCAAAACCCGAGGGACGCAGGCCGGGCGCGCGAAATTCGCCCTGATTGGGGCAGTCAGGCCAGTCACAGGGGCGGGCATGCCCCCTGACCCGCCCATGGAAGCGGTCTTGTTTCATCAAGCTCCCCATGATGCAGGACGCGGCGGATGAAAAGGGTGTAAGGAGCATAACATGACCCAGAACCTTTCCATCGCCCCCACCGGCCCCCTCTCCGCAGAAATCCACCAGTTGCTGACCGCCGCCTTTGCCCCGACCCGTCTGGAGGTGATCAATGATTCGGCCTCTCACGCCGGCCATATGGGCGACGATGGCACCGGCGAATCGCATTTCACCGTCGAGATCGAGAGTGCCGCCTTCGCGGGAATCACGCGCGTGATGCGCCAGCGCATGGTGAACCGCGCGCTGGGCGATATTCCCGGCGACCGCGTGCATGCTCTGGCGATCCGCGCCACGGCGCCTGGAGAGTAAGCATGCCGCGCCGTATCCGCCGCGCCGCACGCATCCTGCTGGTGGATGGCGCGGGGCGCGTGCTGCTGTTCCGCTTCACGCCCTCGGACCGGCCGCCTTTGTGGGCGACGCCGGGCGGCGAATGCGATGAGGGCGAAAGCTTCGACGCCGCCGCCCGCCGCGAATTGCTGGAGGAAACCGGCATCGACACCGACCCCGGTCAGGAAGTAGCGCGCCGCGGCTGCGATTTCGTCACCTTCGATGGCGAAGAGGTCACCGGCGATGAACGCTATTACATCGTGCGCGTCTCTGACCCCACGATCAGCCCCCATGCCCTGACCGCCAGCGAGCGGGCGCTGATGCTGGAACACCGCTGGTTTACTCCGGAAGACATCCCCGGCTGGAGCGAGGTGATCTATCCCGAAGATCTGTCGGAGTTGCTGATCGAAGTCGGGCTGATCCCAGCGTGATCGCCCTGCCCGATCCTCGCCCGGTCTCGCTGCGCACAGGCGTCACGCTGGATGTTTGCGAAACGGGCCCCGAGGGTGCACCGGCGCTGATCTTCCTCCACGGCTTCCCCGAAAGCTGGCGGGCTTGGCGGCATCAGCTTGCGCATTTCGCGCCGCACTATCGCTGCATCGCCCCGGATCAGCGCGGCTATGGCGCCTCCTCCAAACCCGCCGAGGTGGCGGATTATGCTCCCGAAAAGCTGGTCGAGGATGTGCTGGCTTTGGCCGATGCTCTGGGCGTGGAGCGCTTCACCCTGATCGGCCATGACTGGGGCGGCGTGGTCGCATGGCTGGCGGCCCACACCGCACCAGAGCGGATCGCCAGGCTCGCCATCGCCAATGCGCCGCATCCCGCCCTGTTCCAGCGCCTGCTCTGGACCAAGGCCGAGCAGCGCCAAGCCTCCGCCTATATCACCGCCCTGCGCGACCCCGCCATCGATGCCGATCTGGCGAGCCGAGGCCTCACCCCCACCCTGCTGCGCCTGTTCGGCAAAGGCGCTCTGGCCGCGATGGAGCCTGAGGAACGCGCGCATCTGCTCACCCGCTGGCAGGATGGCGAGGCAGCCCGCGCCATGGTCAACTGGTATCGTGCCAGCCCGATCGTGGTGCCATCAGAGGATGGGGTGACGTTCACGCCGCTGCCCGCGCGCCTTCCCATGCCGGTTCAGGTGATCTGGGGGATGGAGGATCGCGATCTGCTGCCCGCCTGTCTGGATGGGCTGGAGAATATCTGCCCGGATCTGCGCATTGCTCGACTGCCGGGCGTTGGGCATTTTTCGCCTTGGGCCGGGGCGGGTCAGGTGAATGAAGTTTTGGAAGGGTTTTGGAAGGAAGAATGAAATGCGAGGGTCATAACCCTCGCGCTCCCTTTACTGTCTGCGTTGCGCATCGGGTTCGGCCAAGGCTCCCAGTTGGCCGCGCCGCAGGCAAGAATTTGATTGCCTGCGGCGCCCCACCGTGGCGCAGGTGGAGAGCCGGGACACCACGATGCGGCGCCCCTGCCCTGTCGTCGGAAGACGGAATGGGAGCGCGAGGGGGTAACCCCCTCGCATTTCCTTTCTTAAACCCCCTGCCCCAAACCCGATCACCATCATCGCATCGCGGACAGTTGCCCTTTTCCCGGTCACGGCTTAAGGCGCGCGCTATGTCCACATCCGCCAAACCGCTCACCTTCGCCATTCCCAAGGGCCGCATTCTGGAGGAGGCTCTGCCTCTGATGGCGCGCGCCGGTGTCGTGCCCGAGGCTGAGTTCCATAATCCCAAGTGCCGCGCGCTGTCGTTTGCCTGCGAGGACAGCGACATGCGCCTGATCCGCGTGCGCGCCTTCGACGTGGCGACTTTCGTGGCCCATGGCGCCGCTCAAGCCGGGATCGTGGGCAGTGATGTGGTGGATGAGTTCGCCTATGCCGATCTCTACGCACCGGTCGATCTGGACATCGGCCATTGCCGCCTGTCGGTCGCCGAGCCTGTCGAGCGCAATGCGGCGGATGCCACCGCCAGCCATCTGCGCGTCGCCAGCAAGTACCCCAACCTGACGCGCCAGCACTTCGAGCGCCTTGGCATTCAGGCCGAGGTGGTCAAGCTGAACGGCGCGATGGAGCTGGCGCCCGGTCTCGGTCTGGCGAGCCGGATCGTCGATCTGGTCTCGACGGGCAAGACGCTCAAGGACAATGGCTTGATGGAAACCAGCCAGATCATGACGATTTCGGCGCGTCTGATCGTCAACCGCGCCGCGCTGAAGACCGATCCGCGCGTGGGCGCGCTGGTCGACCGTTTCCGCGCGCTGGTGGCGCAGAAGGTTCCGGCATGATCCGGCTTGATACGCAGGAACCCGGTTTCGCCGAGACCTTTGCCGCTCAGGTCGCCAACCGGCGTGAGAGCGATGGCGATGTCAGCGCACTGGTCACGCAGATCCTCGCCGATGTGCGTGCGCGCGGCGACGATGTGCTGGCCGAGCTGACCGGCAAGTTCGACCGCCACCCGCTGGTCAGCGAAGCCGACTGGCGCATCGATGCCGATGCCTGCCGCGCCGCTTACGAGGCTCTGGCCCCGGATCTGCGCGAGGCTCTGGAAACCGCCGCCGAACGTATCCGCGCCTATCACGCCGCACAGCTCCCCGAAAACCGCGACTACACCGATGCGCAGGGCGTCCGCCTTGGCGCGGTGTGGCGCGCGGTGGATGCGGCGGGGCTCTATGTGCCGGGTGGCCGCGCGGCCTATCCCTCCTCGCTGCTGATGAATGCCATTCCGGCCAAGGTGGCGGGCGTCGAGCGCCTTGTCGTCACCACACCGACGCCGGGCGGAGAGATCAACCCGCTGGTGATGGCCGCCGCGCATATCGCCGGTGTGGACGAGATCTGGCGCGTGGGCGGGGCTCAGGCGATTGCCGCTCTGGCTTATGGCACCGATCGCATCAAGCCGGTGGACGTCATCACCGGCCCCGGCAACGCCTGGGTGGCCGAGGCCAAGCGCCAGCTTTACGGCGTGGTGGGCATCGATATGGTCGCCGGGCCCTCGGAAATCCTCGTGATTGCCGATGCGAAGAACGACCCGCGCTGGATCGCCGTCGACCTGCTGAGCCAGGCCGAGCATGATCCCGCCGCCCAGTCGATCCTCATCACCGACGATGCGGATTTTGCCGAAGCGGTGGCTCAGGCCGTGGAAGCGGAACTGAAGCAGCTGGCCACGCAAGAAGCCGCCCGCGCAAGCTGGGAAACGCATGGGTTGATCATCACCGTGCGAGATCTGCTAGGGGAAGCGCCCGCTCTGGCCAATGCGCTGGCCGCCGAGCATGTGGAAATCGCCACCGACGATCCGCAGGCCCTGTTCGCGCAGATCCGCCATGCCGGTTCGGTCTTCCTTGGCCGTCACACGCCAGAGGCCGTGGGCGATTACGTCGCCGGCCCCAACCATGTGCTGCCCACCGGGCGGCGCGCCCGTTTCGCCTCGGGCCTTTCTGTGCTGGATTTCATGAAGCGCACCAGCTTTATCCAGCTCGACGAAGCGGCCCTGCACAAGATTGGCCCCGCCGCCGTGGCTCTGGCCGACGCCGAAGGGCTGCCCGCCCATGGCCGTTCGGTCTCCATCCGGCTTGGGAACACGAGGACTTTATGAGCAGAGAACACCAAACGCCCCGCAATCGTGCCCGTGCCGCCGCCCGTCTGGCGGCCGTTCAGGCGCTGTACCAGCATGAGATGGAGGCCACGCCGATGGCCACGCTGCTGGACGAATTCCACCGCCACCGTCTGGGCGCCGAGATCGAGGACATCCAGTTCATCGACGCCGACCGCATCCATTTCGACGATGTGGTCAAGGGCACCGTGGCGCGCATCGGCGAGATCGACGCCGCGCTTTCCGCCAAGTTGGCCGAGGGCTGGAAGCTGGAGCGCCTCGACAAGACCATGCTGCAGCTTCTGCGCGCGGGCGTCTATGAGCTGATCGCGCGCGATGACATCGCCATCGGCACGGTCATCAACGAATATGTCGATGTCGCCCACGCCTTCTTCGAAGAGCGCGACGCCAAATTCGTGAACGGCGTGCTGGACGCGGTGGGCAAGTCGGTCCGCTGATATCGCATGGCGGGCGAGTTAGCTTTCATCGCCCGCCTGCGGGACTTGGCCGGCCATCCGGCCGCGCGTGGACTGAACGACGATTGCGCCGTGCTGGAGGTGGGCAGCGAGACGCTGATCCTCACCCATGATGCGCTGGCGCAGGGTGTGCATTACCTTGCCTCGCAGGACATGGCCGATGTGGCCTGGCGTCTGGTCGCGACCAACCTCTCCGATCTGGCGGCCAAGGGCGCGCAGCCGCTGGGCGTGCTGATCGGCTATACGCTGGGCCGCGATGATGATCGCTTCCTCGACGGGCTGGGCGAGGCCTTGCGCCATTACGATGTGCCCCTGCTGGGCGGCGACACGATCACCGCACAGGGCCCGCGCACGCTGGGGCTGACGGCGATTGGCCGCGCCACCCATCGCCCGGTGCCTTCGCGCGGTGGGGCTCAGACAGGCGATGGCGTGTGGATCACGGGAGCCGTCGGCGCGGCGATGATCGGACTGGAGGCTCTGCAAAGCGGCGAGCATGATCCTGCCCTCAGCCTGCCCTATCGCCGCCCGGATGCGCTGCTGGCGAAGGGTCAGGCGCTGGCTCCGCTGGTGACCGCGATGATGGATGTGTCGGATGGATTGCTGCTCGACGCGCATCGCATCGGCACCGCCAGCGACGTGACGCTGGCCATCGACAGCACCGATGTGCCCCTTGCCGCGCCTGAACACCGCCGCGATGAAGCCCTGCGCTGGGGCGATGATTATCAGCTGCTCTTTACCCTGCCCGAAGACGTCCAGCCGCCTGTCACGGCCTATCGCATCGGTAAGGTGTTGGCACGACAGGGGGCTCCGCTGATGCTCGATGGGCGATTGCTGGCCGATGCCGACCATCTGGGCTGGCAACACGAGGGTTAATCAACCTCATCCCAAGTTGCAGTGCCGCAAAACCAAGCATCTGATCGAAAAGACGAGTCGAACCCTGCGAAGCTTTACTGCCGCATCGCAACAAAAGAGCCCACAGCTACTTTCCCGGAATTCCCCATATTGGTCAAAGTTTTCTTTGCCCAAATCACCCTCTCCACTATGATCGCACCGCACCGTCTTCGCCCCGTAAGATAGAAAGAGGGCACAAACCGGGCGGGCAGGCGCAATTTTGCGCCATGGAAGAGAGGGGAGCGGCTGAATGAGTCCGATCGCCACCGCCATCGCCTTTGGGGCCCTGGCCATTTTATACGGCATTGTCACCGCGCGGCAGGTTCTGTCCGCGCCCACCGGCAACGAGAAAATGCGCGACATCGCCGCCGCCATTCAGGAGGGCGCGCAGGCCTATCTCAAGCGGCAATATTCCACCATCGCCGTGGTCGGCGTGATCGTCGCGATCATCGTGACGGTGGCGCTGGGGCCGATTTGCGGCGTGGGCTTCGTGCTTGGCGCGGTGCTGTCGGGCGCGGCGGGCTTTATCGGCATGCATGTGTCGGTGCGCTCCAACCTGCGCACCGCTGCTGCTGCCCAACACGGGCTGCAAAGCGGGCTGACGCTGGCCTTCCGCGCGGGCGCGATCACCGGCATGCTGGTGGCCGGACTCGCCTTGCTCGCGATTGCAATTTTCTTCTGGTATCTCACCGGACCTGCCGGCCACGCACCGGGTGACCGCACCGTGGTCACCGCGCTGACGGCCTTGGCGCTGGGCGCCTCGCTGGTGTCGATCTTCGCGCGGCTTGGCGGTGGCATCTTCACCAAGGCCGCTGACGTCGGCGCCGATCTGGTCGGCAAGGTCGAGGCGGGCATCCCCGAGGATGACCCGCGCAACCCCGCCGTCATCGCCGACAATGTGGGCGACAATGTCGGCGATTGTGCCGGTATGGCCGCCGATCTGTTCGAAACCTATGTGGTGACCATCGGCGCGACCATGGTGCTGACGGCGCTGCATTTCCGGGATCAGCCCGCGCTGGTGCTGCCGCTGATGAGCCTGCCGCTGCTGATCGGCGGGGTGTGCATTCTCACCTCGATCATCGGCACCTATTTTGTGCGGCTGGGCGGATCGGGCAACATCATGGGGGCGATGTACAAGGGCTTTGGCGTTACCGCCGTGCTCTCCATTCCCGCGATCTGGTTGGCAATTGCCTCGGTGACCGGCGATGTGGCGGGCGAGATGAGCACGCCTTTGGGCACCAGCACGCTGACCGGGCAAGCGCTGTTCCATTGCGCTTTGCTGGGGCTGGCGATCACGGGCCTCATCATCTGGATCACCGAATATTACACCGGCACCAACTATCGCCCGGTGCGCTCCATCGCCAAGGCTTCGGAGACCGGCCATGGCACCAATGTCATTCAGGGTCTGGCGATCAGCCTTGAGGCGACCGCCCTGCCCACGCTGGTGATCGTGGCCGGGATCATCATCGCCTATCAGCTCGCCGGGCTGATCGGCATCGCCTATGCCGCAACATCGATGCTGGCGCTGGCAGGCATGGTGGTGGCGCTGGACGCTTACGGCCCCGTCACCGACAATGCCGGCGGCATCGCCGAAATGGCCGGGCTGGACGACAGCGTGCGCGAAAAGACCGATGCTCTGGACGCCGTGGGCAACACCACCAAAGCGGTGACCAAGGGCTATGCCATCGGCTCGGCGGGGCTGGCGGCGCTGGTGCTGTTTGCCGCCTACACCGCCGATCTGCGCGAATTCTTCCCCGCGCTGCATGTCGATTTCAGTCTGGAGAACCCCTACGTCATCGTCGGCCTGCTTCTCGGAGGCCTGTTGCCCTATCTCTTCGGAGCCATGGGTATGACGGCGGTGGGCCGCGCGGCGGGCGATGTGGTGCTCGATGTGCGCAACCAGTTCGCCAATGATCCCGGCATCATGGCGGGCACATCGCGGCCCAATTACGCCCGCACCGTCGATCTGGTGACGCGCGCCGCGATCAAGGAGATGGTGCTGCCCTCGCTGCTGCCGGTGCTGGCGCCGGTGGTGGTCTATGGCGTCATCACCGCCGTGGCCGGGCGCGAGAACGGCTTTGCCGCTCTGGGCGCCTTGCTGCTCGGGGTGATCGTGGGCGGGCTGTTCGTGGCGCTGTCCATGACCAGCGGCGGCGGCGCCTGGGACAATGCCAAGAAATACATCGAGGACGGCCACCACGGCGGCAAGGGCTCCGAGGCGCACAAGGCGGCCGTCACCGGCGACACGGTGGGCGATCCCTACAA
>Ga0116227_10015830_pt1 | contig 11058 bp, 13 predicted proteins | sample S1TSphgellanicum_FD_89693 | JGI IMG/M metagenome (GOLD analysis project Ga0116227, IMG submission 89693) | Host-associated microbial communities from peat moss isolated from Minnesota, USA - S1T2_Fb - Sphagnum magellanicum MG | ecosystem: Host-associated > Plants > Peat moss > Unclassified...
CATTTTTGAAAAAAAAAATTATTGGACAAAAAAAAAAAAAAAAAAAAAAAAAAACCCTACATAGATAAATGAAAATGTTTGTTTGAATCTATTGATTCATTTCTTTGCATAATTTTCTTAGCATCATTTTACTTCTTGTGTAGCCTAGTATACACTCAATGTTTCAATTATTTGTGCAATCATGGACATGAATTATAATGAATTGCTCATTTTCAACAAACACTCTTCCAACAACTTTTGTTCACACAAGTCATCCTCACATCATGACTTGACTTAAATAATAATAATAATAATAATAATAATAATATTTTTAAAAAAACAAAAAAAAGCCTTTTAAAAATAATTGCTTCTCCATCTCTTGTCTAATTGTGATGATTTTATTTGAAAGTACAAAAATAAATAAAAATGTACAATATAAGGTAAGGGGTACATATAAAAGTTGCAAACAAAATTTATCATCCTCATCAAAAATTGGGTTTAGGGTTTAAATTTTTTTATCATCCTCTTTGAAAATTGGGTTTAGGGTTTAAATTTTTATTAAATTTTGAAAAGAGTAAAGGGTAAACAAACAAACAATCGAATTCAACCCTAAACCCTACTCATGGGTTAACTAGGGTAGAGTAAATATTGCGAATACGAAGCTGGAGGTGCGACGATGATGACGATTCCGAATAATAATTTCACTATTCTCGAATGACAATTTCATAATAGACTACAAGAAACAACAATGGCAAGCCTTGTCGTTGGGGGCGGGGGGGCGGGGTGGGCGGCGCGAGGGGCGGGGGTTTCGGGTTTGGTTGGTGTGTTTTGTACGTGGAATAAAGAAACAAGGAGTAGTTCGGACGAAACGATGAGTAGTCCGGAGGTTGATGGACGAAACATTGAGTAGTCCCGAGGACGAGGAGGAGGACCACAACAACAACAACAACAATAATTGTTTTTGTGGTGCAGAATGGGCTATCACCTGCAAATTCTGTCGTGTAATCCATCACTTGTTAAACCCCCGATGGGTCAATTCTGCCTCGTAACCCTTCATGGGGTTGAACCTGGGTGAGAGTGCGAGCCCTGGCAGAGCAGAATGAACGGGCCTGTTCACTGGAATGGTCAAGCTGCTGCCCATTATGGTTTGGTAACGGCGTCGAGTGAGCCTGTTACGGCGAGCCCGATAATCTCGCACCGAACGTAATTCTAATAATAATGGGCGAGGAGGAGACCATTCCATGACATTAAGGTCCCGGGGCAGCAAATTATTTCAAAGAATTTACGAGGGACAAAAATAAAATAAAGTAATATATATTATTATGGAGCGTAATGATCCTTTCCGGAAGATTATGTTAAAAAAAAGGGTTTATTTTTCCATGCAATTACATTTAAAAAAAGACACTAGTAGTAAGTAGTAGCCTAGCAAGTTCAACATTCCAGTGTGGAATAGTTTTTTTTAAAAAAAATTGAAAATTCCATTTCCAAAAAACCCAAAAAAAAAATGAAAAAAGAAAAGAAAAAACTCATCCTAGAATAAATGAATGAATGAATGAATGAGTGAATGGATGAATGTTGTAAGAAATTTTTTTTCTTAATTTTCCTTTACAAAAAATAATAATAGGTTGTTTTAATGTTTTTTTAAAAAAAAAACACTCATTCTTTTGTGAAAAAATTCAACAAACATTTTTTTTTGTGGAAAATGATATTACTAATAACTACTTGTAAACTGTAATTTATTTATTTAATAATAATTACTCTCTTCTCTTCTTCTTCTTCTTCTTCTTACTTGCAATTGCTCTCTCTATGTGTGTCTGTGTCTGTGCTCCTAATTTTTAATTTATTTTTTTAAAAAAAATCCAGGGAAGAGTTTTTGCATCTAGAAAGAAGGAAAGAAACAAAACAAACAAACAAACAAACAAACAAAAAACTCTCAAAAAAAATTGAGTGAGAGTCAGCAGCAGCTCCCTTCCAGTTGCAGCAGCTTCTGCATTTTGAAGACCCAAAAAAACGAAAAATCCCAACAGAAGAAGAAGAAGAAGAAGAAGAAACACAAAAACAAAATCCCATTTTGTGTTGTTGTTGTTGTTGTGAGTTGTGTTGTTATGAGTTGTGTTGTTGGGAAGTTTGTGTCAGTAGTGTTGTTTTTTGTTCATCAGCATCAGCATCATCAGCATCAGCAGCTGCAGCAGCATCAAAAGCTGCAACAGTAGACAGCAGCAGATGTCCAAGGTTTCAGCTCAAGCAGGCAAGAAGACATAAGAAGAAGAAGAAGAGGAAGAAGAAGAAGAAGAAGTAGTAGTAGAAGAAGAGAACAAAGAAGATCAAAAGCATTGCCACTCACGAAGCTGCTGCAAGAGTAGTAGTACTACTACTTTTACTTTGTGATTTTCTCTACACTTGCGGGTATATGAAGTGTGCAAACTGTTTTCCCCCACCTGCTCTTTTTCTCTCTCTCTCTCTTTCTTTCTTTCTTTCTTTCTTTCTTAGCTGTTGTCTAAGTTTCCAGCTCTACCTCTACAATGTCTTTTGTCAACTACCCAATGTCTGGTTTTTGGGCTTTGTGATGAACAAGTACCAGGTACTTGCAAAGCTGCCCGGGCTTGGTTAGTTGGTTGCTTCTTGTTGTTTTTGTTGTTGTTGTTGTTGTTGTTGTACATGGGTGTGGATTTGTTTTCGCTACTTGCTTGCTATTGATCCATCTCCAGCTGCTTTGCTTTGTTCAGTGTAGCTTTTGTACCTATCCCTAGCTTGTCTCAACATATATCCCTTGTTGGGTCCTGCTGGTTTCTTTACTACTGTTCACAACAACACATTCTGGAGGAGAAGGAGGAGGAGGAGGAGGAGTTTGTGGATCTGTTTTTTTGTGGAGTAGTAGTACTGGTGGTGGTGGTGGTGGAGCTTGTGGGGAGCTTGGTGTCCAGCTGCAGGTTGCAGTCCCGAATGTGGTTGAGGTAAATTTTTTTTCTCTTCTCCTGATCTGTAGCAGCTTCTGTAAGGTTTTGCATTCTTTGAAAGGACTGCAGATTTTCTTAAGAATTATTTGGGGGTGTTTTGGTTACTCTTCAAATTGCTGCTGCTGTGAAATAATGCAAAGCTCCCAGCAGCTTTCTGGTGGCATGTCCAAACCTAATTAACCTCAGTTGTATGAAGAATTCTGGATCCCCAGTGACATGGGTTGTGAATGCTTTTTTTTTCTGGCTTGCTTGGAACCCCACCCAAAAAAAAAAAAAAAAAAAAACAAAAAAAAAGAAAATACACTACACATTTTGGGTTTGGAAGAAAACTACAGCTTTGGTTCTGAGAGGACTAGAGTTGATGGATCTGTTTTGCACCTGAATGAATCTCTTTGCAAAACAACTTTGTTGCAAGATTTTTTGTGTCTGTAGATCAATCAATCACTTCAGGAATGAATGCTCACTGCGGTTTTGCCTCCTTCTCAATTTGCAGGTGTTTGGCAGCTCATGTGACATGTACACACTGCTGTTAGAGGAGGGGTGGTGACAAGCTTGTCAGTCATGATGGGAGGTGGAAGTGTTGATTGTGAAGGATTTGGCGGTGGATTGACAACACACCTGACAGATGATGAGCTTTGCAGATTTGGTTTGTTTTTTCCCCTTTTTTTCCTTGCTGCTGAGTCTTAACCCTCTGTTTCTTCCATGCAAAACCTTGAGCTCTGTCTGTCTGTGTGTCTGTCTTGGCCCTTTCAAGACATTTTCAGCTTCATGGATGTCTCTTGTAATTGTATGTATCCTCTAGAAACACAACTGGTTCACAAGTTGAAGAGATTACCATACTATTTGACGTGTTTGCATCTTCTACTGAAGGTTGTACAAATTGATGCTATGTTTTTTCAGATAGAAATCCTTCAAGGTGGAAGAATCTGAAGGAAGTATTGGCACGAGAAAATATGGGGAAGGTGCAGAAGATTCGGCAGACATGATGGATGATATGTGTGATTTCAGAGGCATCGTTGCGAGGATGGTCACTTGTGCATTCGGGTTAGACATGGAGCAATGCTGGATGTGAAGGTGCTTTGAATGTTGCAGTAGCGGCAGCAGCTCTGATTGTTACACTGATTGATCATCAGCTTCTTTCTTTCAACGTGTTGTTGCAGTGCCAGTTTTCATGCAACCCTTCTTCTGTTCTAAGCTTGGGAACTTCCCACTGGTGGTGAAGAAAGAGGTAGCACAGCTATTGTTGTTGTTGTTGTTGTTGATCTGGAATGGCTGTGCGGGATGTCAAGCTTCAACCATTGGTGACGGAGGTACTGGCAGTTGTGAACAAAGTGGTACTTGATGCACGCAAGCCTGTTGTGCAGCAGGATGGGTTCCGTCGCCTAGTTTTGTATCTGGAGGATCTTCAGCCAATTCTGTCACAGCTACAGAATGTGATGATGGACGATCTCCCTCAAGGTATCCAGGTTGGGTTGGATGGAATCAAAGCTGATCTCCACAAGTTTCAGCCGATTCTGCATCTGTGCAAGACCAGGAGCCATCTCTACCTCCTCGTCCATTGCCATGTAGTGGTTGACAGTATCCAGGAAACAACACATAACATTGGGCAATGGCTGCTGCTCATTCCAGCTCCTGCTCGCACTTTCCACAGCAAGGATCTGAGCCTGAAGACCGAAGAGCTGGCTCATGAAATGTTGCAAGCTCGCTTTCTTGTATGGCGGTCTTCTTCATCCTTTGCTGCTCCTCAGTGCTATGTGCAATGCTGTTGTCTTCTGCCTCCTCTGTCTGTTTGCAATTAGACCTCGCCTCTTATGCCTTGCATGCCAATTTGTCACCTTTTTTTTTCCTCCCCTTTCTTTCTGTTTGCAGGTTCCAGAAGATGAGGAAAGCATTTACTTGGCTTTAGAGAGGGAATCAAAAGGCGATAATTCAGTGACAGCAGTTCAGAAAGCACTTGTGGCGGACATCAGTCATGCACTGGGAATCGACTTGGAGAAGAACAGTAGAGCTCTGTGTGAGCAGTTGCGGCTCATGCGCAAGGAGCTTCCTGACTGCAAACATGAAAATGAGCTAGAGCTCCTGAAAGCTGTTGCACGCCTCTTGGAACCATTGATTGTTGAACCTGAATTCATGTACAGGTCAAGCGCATCTGATGCTGGCGAGAATGAACCTTTACCTCCTTTTGAGGCCTTCCTATGCCCACTGACAAAACAGGTCTGAGACAGACAACACAGCCTTCTGTGCATTATCTGCAGCACTCTGCAAGTGTAGAATTCCCTCAGGAAACCCACAAAAACAGAAAACCCATCCAACATTGATTTTCTGGGTTTTTCTGGCAGGTGATGGAAGATCCAGTAGTTGTAGAGTCAGAAATGACGTATGAGCGACAAGCAATTGAGCAATGGTTTGAGGCTTGTCAACAACAAGGCCGAGAACCAACATGTCCTGTGAGTGGCCAGATTCTGCAAAGCACCAAAGTGCAGCCAAATGTGGTGCTTCAACGCACGATCCAAGAGTGGACAAGGCGCAATGCTGTCATCTGCATGCGTGTAGCAGCTGCCCAGCTCAACCCAGCTTCATCGGTGAAATTTTCTTCTCTCTTATGTTTTTGCAACAAAGCTGAAGCCCTTTTTTTGCCATCTGTAGTAGCAAAGGGTGGTGTTCTTCTTATTCTTCTTCTAGCACTTTGACCAGGCATTAAACTATCGATCAGATTGTCCTGAAATGGGTGATGATAGTGGCAGATAGAGGAGGTTGATCATGCACTGGATGAGATCATGAAATTTACTCAAGAAGATCCCGTGTATAGACAAAAGCTCCGGGAAGTGGGTGCCATTCCTTCAATACTGGGGCTATGGCAAAGCCATTCCAACTCTGGAATGCAAATACGTAACAAAGCTCTCAAAGCTCTTCACATGATGGCTATTGATAACACTGAAAACAAGGTAGGTACCCTTTGCAGCAACTGTGTTGTTGTGTCCACAGAACAAAACATTTCCTTCTAGCACCCATTGATCCATCCATCCAGCTCTTGTCATCTGCTGCCACATGCATGCCCTTAGTCAAACAGACTTGCCCTAAACCCTAAACCCATGAGGTTTGATTCTACTCAGCTGTGTGTGGTGTTTTTTTTTGGTACATGAAGGATGAAATGGTGGAGCTCGGAGTGTTGAAGCTAGCTGTGAAGAGTTTGGGCAGCAGTCGAGACAAAGAAAAAGAGACTGCGGTCTTGTTGCTGCATGAGCTTTCACTGCATCCTCACACATGTAAACAGATGGGATCTGAAAAGGGTGCAATCCTCTTCTTAGTGGGCCTCACCACTAACAATGATGAAGATCTTCAGATTGCCAGAGTTGCAGAAAAGACACTGAAGAACTTGGAACAGATGGATGTCACCGTGCTGCAAATGGCTGAAGCTGGTCGCCTGCACCCTCTCCTTTCTCGTCTCTGTGAAGGTACAAACAAGCAAGAGATTCTCCAGATGTCTCTCCCCTGTGTTTTCTCTCTGTCTCTCTGTCTCTCTCTAGTATTTCCATCATGTTGTTAACTTGTTGTCTTATTCAGTGCATGTGTGATGGAGAGTGCAGGCTCAGAGGAAACCCAATTGAAGATGGCGCAACATCTTGCACAGATGACGCTCACAAACACCAGCAAGGGGATGGTGGCACAATCTGGGAGTGAAGTACTTGTAAAGATGTTGCTCAGGAATGCAGAAGCAAAAGAGGCTTCTTTAGGTGCGATTCTCAATCTGTCACTGCTGGATGACACTGCACCCCTACTTATAAACGCCGGAGTGTTGTGTCAACTTCTTGCCATCATGTTCTCAGCTGATGAAGAGGATAAGGTGTCTACACGTCTCAAAGAGACAGCTGCCAGCACACTTGCCAACCTGCTTTCTACTCCCAGGAACTGGGAAAGAGTTCGAGTTGATGAAGATGGCCACACGCTCAAATCAGAAAGCATTCTACAAAACTTTTTGGGATTGCTTACAGATGCTCACATCACGTGGAAGGACAAGATCATAAGATCACTCTATTATATAGCGTCGTCCCCACAAGCTTCAGGTCAGTTCTTATCAATCTCTTGTGGAATTGTCATAGTAGCATCATCTTTCGAGTTGGATTTTGGGTTGCCGTTTTTGTGAAGTCATTGTTGGTGTGCATCACTGGTTGGTGTTAATTGAACTGCACTGGAGCTTCATGCACATGGTTCATTTAGCCATGGTTGGTTGGTTGGGGGGGACATGAATGAACAGCGGAAGTGGCAAAACACTTGAGTGGGAAAGGAATCATCACTCTAGTGACATTCTTGCAAGATCCGGAAGCAGTGAAGCGGCTCCAAGTGCTACGGTTGCTGAGTGTCCTTAGTCAGCTTGTGGGAGAGGATGTAGTTGCAGCTCTCCGCAGTGCACACCAGCTTGTGCGCCTGAAAGACCTCTTGCAATCAAAAGGGAAGGTTCTGTTGGAAGAGCGCATGTCTGCTGCCAACCTCTTGGCAAACATACCTCTGACAGAATTTGAGGTAAAAATGCATTCTTTGCTTGTTGGTTGTTATCAGATTTTGATGATGTTCTGGTTCAGAGCATGATCTGGTGTGTGATCTGGCTGGACATCTGGGTGTGTGCAACAAACACATATTCCATAGCATGAAGCAAACAACCAAAGGGTTTTTTATCTTGAAGGATTTCTGTCACTGTGCGCAGGTGATATGTGTGCTTGAAGTGGACCTTCTGCCATGGACTATCACAACGCTCGATGACGTCAGGAGTGGAAAAACAGGGAAGTTGCCAGGGCGTTCAGGAGCAGCATTTCAAGAGGGTCTAGTGGGTTTGTTGCTACACTATGCGCGCAACTCAAACATGACAATTCTGAACTGTATACGGGAGCAGAGACTATTCACCCTCTTTCAAGAGCTACTAATGGTTCCTCAAAGTTCAGCAATAGTGAAGGAACGGGCAGCTTTGGGTCTTCAGTTACTTGCAACAAAATCGAGCTTGTTCACATCCTCCAAAAAGATTGAAGAGCACAAGAAGAATTCTGGAGGCAACAACAAGATGGGTTGTTTTGTGTGTTTGTTACGGACATCACTACCGCAACCCATCTACACATGTTCTGTGCATAAGAGCACATGTGATGCAAACATGGATTTTTGCCTGGTGGCAGCGAATGCAGTGGCACCACTTGTGGAGCATCTGGATGAAGAGCAGCCGGAGGGTGTTAAGCTAGCAGTCCTGGGTGCATTGTCCACTCTGCTCTTTGATGAGGCGAACCTTGGTGCAAGCGTTGCAGAAATTCTGAAGTCTGGTGGAGTTCAACCCATTTTTGAGTTATTCTACACTGTGCGGCAAGGTGAACTGCAAGAGAAAGCTGTGTGGATGATAGAGCGAATTCTCCGCACAGAGGAGTATGCACAAGGACATACGATCGATCAAGTGCTTTTCCAAGCCCTCATTGAAGCATTCAAACATGGGAGTCCCACAACGAGAGCACTGGCTCAGGATTCTCTCACCCATCTCAAGCAAATCTCCGTCGTTAGTTCTGGTCCTCGAGGGAAGTCTCGAGCATTGCAGAGGCGCTAAGTCACAACAACACACTTCATTCCAAACATGAGATGATGGAGTACCGAGGAAGCATTGCTGAGGCGCAAGTAGTATCAAACACTTACAAGACAATGGAGTGTAAATCTACACACGTTCTTGTATGGTCATCCAAGAAAGCAGTTTTTACAAGCTGAGGCACAACTAAGATGATGACACAGGCAGGCGCAGGTGCATCCGCTGGCTGTTATAAAAACATAACAGGTGAAGTGTCAGTCATTTGTGGATTTTGCTCATCATGCACACTGTGAAACAAAATCAATCACCACCGCATCCATGTTCTTCTCCTCACTGCTCCCGATGGTATATTACTCTTCTGAGTCATGATAACCATATCATTGTTACACCATAACATGATATAACATTCCAAAGGGAAATTCTTTCACAAAAGGACCGATTTTGGGAGTGGGTTTTCATCACATGTATGCGGTGTTAGGTGCTGCTGCTGCTGCTTATGGATGGGATACTACTACGAATCACAGTTTTGCTTTTAGGGTTTGTTTGTGATCCCCTTTTGGGTGAACCAACAAATTTGTGAGCCAGGAAGAAAATCGAGCAATGAACTGGCACAACCCCACTACTACTACTACTACTACTACATTCGCAAACAAAAACATAAGGATGTAACTGGCGAGCGAACAGCGTTTTGAGTAAACACAACGCAAATCCTCACACACTGTAATAGCATGAATGAATGAATTAGGGTTACGTGTGTATGACAAACATATCTTAATATGTATGTATATACTGGTGAAAATCATGTTCTTTGGTGAATATCTGAGTTTCAGACACGAGGATGGTTGTGTTGATAGCTAGACCCATTTGTGTACTAAAGAAGGTTAGATCATTTAGGGTTTAGGGATTAGGGTTTAGTTAACTAGCTTTTTCTAGCTTGATTATGAACTGTTTTGCAACATAAATAAATAAATAAATAAAAAATCCTCCCTAACACATCATTGGGACAAATGGATGAATGTAAAATCACATTACCCTAATACTATTCCATCCAAGACCCCACCCTACAACCCTTTTTTGTTTGGTGCATGCAAAATTTTTGTACATTCTCTATTTTTTGGGCAAATCATTTGCCAAATTAAGAAAAAAAATTAAAATTTTGTTTTAGCCACATTTTCACTTTTGAAAATTATGTTGTAGAAACCTATTGCCATTTAATGCTAAATCCCTCTTGGGATGCTTGCAATTGATGCAACATTAGAAAATTGGAAATAATCAATAAATAAATAATAATAATAATAATAAATAACCCCATTGCCACCCTTATGGTTCATCCATTCTATGTGGAGAGATATTTTTGGGGGGGTTTTATTTTTATTTTAATATGAATTTAACTTCTTTTGGTCATGTGAGTTATTATTATTTTTTTGTTACAAAAATTTCTCCACTTGGTGGGGAAAAAAAAAAGAAAAAAAAGGAAAAAAAAGAAAAAAAAAAAAAAAAAAAAAAAAGGCTAATGCAACTTCTCCAAAGGAATTTTTTGGAAAAAAATGGCCCAAAGTCATTAATTACACCGAGAGGATTTTTATTTTTATTTTTATTTTATGAAATCGCCCAATCTAGACTGATATGTTCTAGATTTTTGCCAGAAAATTATAGCATTATTCCTTTTTAAAAAAAATTCTCCTTTCCTCTCTTACTACATGTAGCCAAATTTGGCTAAAAGTCCTCTTGTGGATGATTGCCAAAACCACTTAGCCAAGCTCATTAAAATAAATAGATAAATAAATAAATAAATAAATAAGTAAATGAAAACTGGTGTTGAAAAAAAGCACTCACTGTTGTCCAATCACACGACTTCGATGACAATTTACAACCATTCACCATCTGACACGTGGACACTGAAGACAACCGGTATCATACCCGAGTTCGCAACCGGTGTTGGGCGGGTATTTTGCCGTGGTGATAACCACCGGTTCCTTTTTTTGGGGGGGGGAGAAACATGGCTAACAAAATAAAATATTCCGATTTTTTTTTGGAAAAGGAAAAACCACCACAGAAGAGAAAAATAAAAACCGCCGGTTCTCGTGAAAAGATCCGGGTAGACGACGGCTGTTGAGGCGGTTATTAGGGTCGGAACCATGGTTAGACAGGTATCCACATCAGAGGCCGGGTCTTTGGATGTTTGGGGTCTGAGGGACCGCCCTGATAACCGCCGGGGGTCTTGTTCTGCCTGCTGTTTTTGTTTGTTTGTTTGTTTGGTTCTTCAGGATTAGGGTTTCTGCATTTCGTGAAGAGGAAGAAGAAGAAGAAGAAGAACGATCGATCCATCGCAATGTGGGTGATCGCAACCTCTGATGTGTGTTTTTTGATCTGAACAAATGTAGAAAGAATCATTGCAGGTGCAACAGATAGACTAAATTTCTGTTGTTATTGTTGTGTTTTTTTTTCCCTCTGTGTGTTGGTGGGTTTTTTTTTGGGGGGGGGGGGGGGGTTGGTCTTTTGAAAAGGTGGGAAAAAAAAAAAAAATGAGAGGCCAGGGGAGGGGAAGAAAGGGGGGTGTCGGGCCGG
>Ga0116227_10015831_pt1 | contig 11058 bp, 7 predicted proteins | sample S1TSphgellanicum_FD_89693 | JGI IMG/M metagenome (GOLD analysis project Ga0116227, IMG submission 89693) | Host-associated microbial communities from peat moss isolated from Minnesota, USA - S1T2_Fb - Sphagnum magellanicum MG | ecosystem: Host-associated > Plants > Peat moss > Unclassified...
CTGAATATGCGGGATCTGAAGATCTCCCCATCTGCAGGACATAAGCAAGCTCATCAGTATAGGACTTAGTAACATGTGCCAATATGCCGATGGGATCTTCGCTTTGAACAGCCTCTAAAATTATGGCGCCCGCACCATCGGCGTATATCATGCTGTCCCTGTCGTGCGGGTCGCATACCCTGGATAATGTTTCTGCGCCCACTACAAGCACTCTTTTCGCCATTCCCGCGCGGATAAAGATATCTGCCTGTATTACCCCTTGCAACCAACCCGCACATCCAAACGGGACGTCTATGGCAACGGTATTAGGATCGTGGATCTGAAGATGATGTTTAACCCTGGATGCGAGCGAAGGCACGAGGCTGCTGCGACGGTTGATGGCAGGGATGTCTCCAAAATTATGGGCGACTATTATATAATCAAGTGATTCCGGATCTACTGATGAGGAGGTTAAAGCTTCACGGGCGGCGAAAAAGCCAATATCTGATGTCATCAGGTCGTCGGTGACATATCTCCTTTCCCTTATTCCCGTTATCTTTTCAAATTGCCTGATGATGTCGGCATTTGATCTTTCAATTTTTTCCCCATTAGTACCTAAAAAAATGTTTTCAAGAAAATGGTCATTGGGAATTTTCCTTGTTGGGATATAACAGCCGCTGCCAATAATAACCGAGTAAATTCCGCGCTCCATTAGTTTTGATCTTATAGGATAATCTTTGACTATTGAGTATACATTCCCACTAGTTGACTAGTGTCGGGGGCGCAAACTTATAGTGGAGAAATAAAAAAAGCAAAATTTTCTACGGTTTTTTGTCAGTACTAAATATAGATGGTTAAACGAACTAAGTTTAATCGAGGATGAATTGATCTTTGTGGGGATAGTACATGTGACGTTCCCAATCGATATCGAATATCTTTTGCAGCTTTTTTGTAAGTGACAAGAATGTTAGCGCTTTGGTGACATATAAATTTGCGCCATTCCAATAACACTCATCAATAGTCCGCTGGTATAGACTCGATGTATATACTATAACTGGCAAGCCATCGTATTCTCTATTTTTTCTTATCTCGACAATACATGCTACGCCATCTTTACAGGGCATGTTGATATCCAAGAATAAGATCTGAGGTATTTTATCTTTAAGGAGGATAAACAACTTATCGCCATTTTCGGCGTGTCGAAGCTTATATGGAATATTTACTTCCTTTAACGCAATTTCAAAAATATCTACATCGTCCTTATCGTCTTCGGCAATGAGGATATCTTTCTGCACGGCTTCGTTCATAGCATAATGATTTTATTAAGCTAATAAAGTCCATGCCAGTGAAAAACGAGAGGTTATTATCGTTTAGGATAAAACGCTATATTCTTAAAAAGGCTAAACATATAGGTGTGTATTTTAATCCAGTCAAGGTCCATATTAAAAACTAGAAGGGAACACCTTTGTACTTTTTCGTGAGCGATAGTAGCGGATAGCGCGATTCGGAAGGGGCACGGCCAAGGGTCTCTTAAAAATCAATGGAAGGCACATCTATTCGATAACCCCCACGGCTGGGCGAAGTCTTATTTTCTGACTCGTCCTAACCCGGTAGGCTATCTTCAGATTGCGGTCTTTAGTCCACTCTACTCTTTTATAACGAGTATCCTAAGCGCGCACCTGCCGGTAGGCAGGTTTGTAGCACCCGTGGAACATTTCTTTACCATTAACGTTCCACAAAAAATGTACATATCTTCTTTTGGCACATAACATTCGCTTACGTAAATTGCATCATCATTATAAACCTATAAACCACTTTCAGCAATGCTATTCCAGCCTTCAATATCGCTTCCCCACATACCTTGAGATTGCTTCGTACCTCGCAAAGACGCGAGTCGGCAAAATTACCTGTACAAGAAAAAAGCGGAAATCTTTCGGTAAAACAAGAAATTAACTATTAACACATAACTACTACCCAGCTTAGCTTTCAACCCAAAGCACACCCCAAAATTACCGATTTTATTTTTTACTGGCCAACAGGAAATTATTCCACGTTTGGTACGTGGCACCCCTACAGGGTGCAAACTATATATACACATATAGGCTACAAAGCTTTGGCCACCTACGGGGCCATAACATAATATTACACAGACAATTCTTTATAAACCGAAACTATAAGAGCAACCCAATTGAAAACCGGAACCCAAGCCCTGGCACAGGCACCTTATGATGGCGTCCTATAAGTTAATTGGTCAAATAGAATTACAAAAGATGAACAAACACGAAGCCCCATGCATGCAGCAGACAGCCAGAATACCAGTGCCCCACCATCGGAGTACCCCCACGCAACACGCAGTAGAGCTAACCCCTCTGAGCGCGGAGCCATATAAGAGGGGCGGCCTTTTCTTTGCTACTTCTTCGTCAGTCCCAACCGAAGGTCGTGGATTGGCCGCCCAAAAAGAAGTAAGACAATGTGGGCCACGCAACACTTAGTAGAACGTAAGGTTGCTTCGTTCCTCAATGACACTAATTAAGTAACACACAAAATGTCCGAAACAAAAAAATGTCACACAACCAGACAAAATCCATGAAACACAATACCACTACGCATCACAGCCGAACACAGAAATGTCTGGTTACTGACAAAACCGGACATTTTAAAAAACTCATGAAACAATGACCATGCAACCCTACAACCCCGGAAAATCTTTCTTGAACTGCTGGAATACCTTTTCTATAATGTCGCGGATGTACTTGGCATTTTTAGAGAATTCGGCCATGTCGGCGGGCATGCTCTCCATTTTGCGGATGACGGCCTTGAGGGCGACAATGCCCATGTAGTCTATGGCCGGTTTTATTTTGTGGGCCTGCTTGCCCACGGTTTCCCAGTCGCGCTTGGCCATAGCCTTGTCCAGCATGTCTATATCGGCAGGCACGGTGTCCATGTAGGTGCCGAGTATCTTTTTTATGAACTCTTCATCGTCGTTGGCCACAGACCATAGCAACGAGAGGTCGTACAGGCGCTCATCGCCATCGGCGGCGGGCTGCACATTTACCTCTTCACTTTTTGGGGCAGGTGGCGCGGTGAAAGATGTAGGATAAGCGGCGCTCCTAAGCGCAGTATGCAGCATTTTTTCGGTATAGGGCTTGCTGATATAGCCGTTCATGCCGGCCTTCAGGTACCGGTCAGAATCGCCCTTGAGGGCATTGGCCGTAAGGGCAATGATGGGTATGGATGCCTTTTGCTTGTTGGGCATTTCGCGGATAAGGCCGGTAGCGGTGATGCCATCCATTTCGGGCATTTGTATGTCCATCAGTATCACATCGTAGTCGTGGGCACGCAGCTTATCTATGGCCTCGAGGCCATTGTTGGCAATATCTACCTCAATACCCCAGGCCTCGAGCATGTGCTTTACCAGGAACTGGTTGAGCACCACATCCTCGGCCACCAGTACCTTGCGGATGCCGGTATCGGTTATTACTTCTTCGTCTTTCTTCTCCTCATCGAGCATGGACACAGAGCCCGGCTTGTACTTGATGGTAAAGGAGAACACAGTGCCCTCATTGATGACACTATGCACATTCACTTCCCCACCCTGCATCTCTATAAGGCTCTTGCAGATGGAAAGGCCCAGGCCGGTGCCGCCATACTTGCGGGCTATATCGTTGGACGCTTGTACAAAGGGATTGAAGATCTCGTCAATGCGATCTTGGCCTATGCCTATGCCGGTATCGGCCACGGAGAACATGACCACCACATCGTCGCCCTGGCTTTGCAGCGTTGCCGATATGACTATCTTGCCCTGCACGGTAAACTTGAGGGCATTGCCCAGCAGGTTATTGAGTATCTGCCCCAGGCGGTATGGATCGCCCACTACTACCAGGTCGGCCGGCAGGTGGTCGTCGAACTTTAGGGCTATGAGCTTTTCCTCTGCCTTGTATTCAAAGGACTGTATGGTGAGCAGCACTTTATCGGCCAGGCGGAAGGGTATGTGCTCGAGCTCGAACTTGCCAGAGGCTATCTTCTCTACGTCGAGTACATCGTTGACTATGACCAGCAGGTTGTTTGCCGATTCTGTAATGAGCCGAACATAGTTCTTCTGCTCTATACCCAGGTGGCTCTTATCGAGCAACCGGGCCACACCTAGAATGCCGTTCATAGGTGTGCGTATCTCGTGGCTCATATTGGCCAGGAATATCTCTTTAGCCTTAGATGCCTGCTCGGTTATCTGCTTGGCTATCATGAGCTCTTTCTCTGCCTTTATACGGTCTGTAATGTCTTGCGAGAACCCGATGATGTAAGGGTCCACACCCTCTTCTTCCACCATGTAGTTCTCATAGAGCAGGAACAGCTGTGCACCGCTCCTGTCGAGCACGCGGAACACACCTTTGGAGCGCCCGGTCTCTATAACTTTGGCAAGGTAATCGGGGCCGAAATTAGGCCGGTCTTTTTCAGGTATGAAGTCTGTAAGCAGCTCGCCCAGCATATCGTTGGCGCGGTAGCCCAGCAGCTTGCATATGGCAGGATTTACGGTCAGTATCCGGCCCTGCAGATCGTGCGTGCATATGAGTGCCTGGCTGTAGCTGAACAGGTCGCGGTATCGTCTCTCGTTCTTTTTTACTTGTTCTTCTATCAGTTTGCGCTCTGTGATGTTGATACCGTACCCTATTACGATCTCTACATCCCCGGCTTCATCCAGCACGGGATACAGGTTGCGATAATGGTATTCGGTCTGGCCTTGTTTGTTGATCAGTTTTTCTTCCCAGCTATATAATTGTTTGGTGTGCAAAGCTGTTCCAAAAACAAAGTCGCGCTGATCGGCCATGGACATGGGCTTGTTCTTGTACACGCAGTACTCCCTATCGGTCTTGCCGATCATCCACTTCCTCAGTTCATTATCTTTTATGGCAACGGGGTTGATGTATACGTACCTGTGCTGCGCATCGAACACGGCTATATCGGCAGGGATATTATTAAGTACATTTTCGTAGAACTTGCGTTGCTGATCGAGTATATTGTAGACGGCCAGACCATGATGACGGGCCATTTGTAATTTTAATGCAGCTATTTCTTTGTCCTTTTGTGCCAGCTGACCTTCTAACTGCTGGCGGGCAAACCGCTCCTGCTCCAGTAACTGCTTTATATCATCAATGATCTCTTTATCCATTTTAATATTTTGATGTGCCTACCTGCCGGATGCACATAAAGTAATTGTAAATTAATCATAAAATCGATACACGAAAGTGGACGTTCATGTGCAACATTATAACTGGTTCATTGGTTCGGGGTATTAAAGGAACAAAAAAAGCCTTGCGGTTGCAAAGCCAATATAAATTTACAAAAAATAATTATTTTATTCTTTAGTAGCAGCAGGCAAAGAAGTACTTTCTACATACATGCGCATATGGTGGTGCCTGTAGATGCGAAGGTACATATTGGGAAGAGCCTGATACTCCTTAACTATACCACTTACTATACGACTCTGCAAATAGACAAAAGACAAGAAAATCATAATTACTAATGTATATACTGACTGAATGACAATGAACTAAAGCTATGAATAATTTTCTACAATGCAAGGCCTGGAGCGTGTGTTACTCAAAAATAATTGAATAGAAAAGTGGTGCTCTATTGGCGCTGCAATAGAGAAAACATACGAATTAAAGAGTAGAAGGAAGATGAGCAGTTAGTTACCGGAACGGCCGGCAGTGCAAGCAGCTAATTGACGCTGCCACTCTGCTTTTTCAGCATCGTTCAGGTTATTCTCGTGCTGATCGCATTTCTCACCCAACTCCTTATTGAAAGAAGGTGTGTTGGCAACTGCATTGTTCACAGCGCAGTCGCACGGGTTTTGGTTACTCAGATCGAAACAACTGGCAAGGAACAGCAAACCCGCTGATATAGCTGTGAAGCCAGCAACACGTACCCATTTCATCTTAGCCATAAAAAACTTTGTGTTCATACTAAAAACTTTAGAACGCCAACAATTGTATGTAAAAATACGATTAACTACACTCTCACACAGAAAAACAATGTTAGTTAACAATTCAAAAACAAGCGGGCGTTTAACACCCTAAAATGCACAGATAATTTGCTTGATGTAATTTAACAACTGTGAATATCTTTCAGGTTAAACGTTTCGGCACAGAACTTGTCTTAGATTAAATTAAAACCAAACAACTTATGTCAGTACGATCAGTATCGAAGGTTTTCGCAGCCGCAATATTACTATTACCCTTTGCAGCGCAGGCGCAGGATATGCAAATGAGAACGCCGCAGGAAAGGGCGCAGAAACAAACCCAGATGATGCAAAAGAAACTAGGCCTGTCTGCAGACCAGGCCAGGGCAATAAGCGCAATAAATATGGGGGAGGCCAACACTATGGACAGCTTACAACACAGTGGTGCAGACAAAAAAGTAATAGGCCAGGCACGCAAGCAGGGCATGGCAAATAAGGACGCACAATTCCAACACATACTTACTGCCGACCAGTATAAACAATACCAGGTGATGGAAGAGGAAAGAAAACAAAGGATGATGGAGCGCAAACAAATGATGCAAAATGGCGGCGGGCAAGGTGGTGGTATGGATAATACCGGAAACAACTAGTAGATAAAAAAACGCATAAAAAAAGGTTGCTGAAGTATCAGCAACCTTTTTTACTTTGATATGCGATCGTTATTTTTTCTTCTTAGGAGTGAACATAGCCAGCATTCTGCGACCTTCCATTTTAGGCATGGACTCCAGCGCACCATACTCTGCCATACGCTCTGCGAACTTCAACAGCAACAGCTCTCCACGCTCCTGGAACATGATAGCACGGCCTTTGAACTGCACATAGCATTTCACTTTGTTGCCATCTTGCAAAAAGTTCTCTGCATGCTTTGCTTTAAAGTCAAAATCATGGTCATCCGTATTAGGGGTGAACCTGATCTCTTTTACTTCAGATTGTTTGGCTTTTGCTTTCTGTTCTTTATCCTTCTTCTTCTTCTCGTACAGGAACTTTCTGTAGTCTATGACCCTGCACACCGGTGGTACAGCATTCGGGGAGATCTCGACAAGATCCACTTCCTGGTCTTGAGCAAATTTCAGCGCTTCAGCCAGCGGGTAGATACCGGGTTCTATGCCTTCGCCTATCACGCGCACCTCTGGTGCTGTGATCTCTGTATTTAGTTTGTGTTCGTTTTGTGGTATTCTTGGTTTAAACGGGGGTCTTCCTTTAACTCTATTCTGCATTAATAATTATTAAAAATGATAACAAAAATAACGTTTTTTATTATGCAAATACTATTTGCATATAGTTATCCTTAAAATTATGCCATAGTTGCCGGTTTGCCTTTCACCTGCTCGTCTACAACGCTGTTTATCTCGTCGATGAATTCCTGCAGGGTGACGGAGCCTTTGTCGCCCTCGCCGTGCTTGCGCACTGCTACAAGACCGTCGGTCATTTCTTTTTCGCCTACTATCAGCATGTATGGCACTTTCATCAGTTCTGTATCGCGGATCTTGCGGCCTATTTTCTCAGCGCGGTCATCTATTTCAGCACGCACACCGGCAGCTTTCAGTTTTGCAGCCACATCATCTGCATATTCAGCGAACTTATCGCTGATAGGCAAGATCTTTACTTGCAGCGGCGCCAACCACAGCGGGAAGTTACCTGCGCAATTCTCTATAAGTACAGCTATGAAACGCTCCATAGAACCGAATGGGGCCCTGTGTATCATTACCGGCCTTTTGCGGGTGTTGTCTGCATCTACATATTCCAGCTCAAACCGCTCAGGCAGGTTATAGTCCACCTGTATGGTACCCAGCTGCCAGCTACGGCCCAGTGCATCTTTCACCATAAAGTCGAGCTTAGGGCCGTAGAATGCGGCTTCGCCATATTCAACGGTAGTCCTTAGTCCTTTTGCTGCTGCTGCATCTATGATGGCCTGCTCTGCTATGGCCCAGTTCTCATCGCTGCCTATGTACTTGGTGCGGTCTTCCTGATCGCGCAGCGAGACCTGTGCAGTAAAATCATTAAAATCGAGTGACCGGAATACAAATAACACCAGGTCTATCACTTTCATGAACTCGCTGCTTACCTGCTCTGGTGTGCAGAACAAGTGCGCATCATCCTGAGTAAAGCCACGCACACGGGTAAGGCCATGCAGCTCTCCCGATTGCTCGTAGCGGTATACTGTACCAAACTCTGCAAGGCGCAATGGCAGGTCTTTGTAAGACCTTGGGGACGATTTGTATATTTCGCAGTGATGCGGGCAGTTCATAGGTTTCAGCATGAACTCTTCACCTTCCTGCGGTGTAGTTATGGGGCGGAAACTATCCTTACCATACTTTTCCCAGTGACCCGAAGTAACATACAATTGCTTGCTGCCTATATGCGGAGTAATGACCGGAAGATAACCTGTCTCTGTTTGTGCTTTTTGTAAGAACTGTTGCAGGCGCTCGCGCAGCATAGCACCCTTCGGCAACCATAAAGGCAACCCGCTACCTACTTTTTCAGAAAAAGTGAATAGCTCCAGTTCCTTGCCCAGCTTCCGATGGTCCCTTTTCTTAGCTTCTTCCAGCAATACCAGGTATTCGTCCAGCTCCTTCTGAGCAGGGAATGTGACACCATATATGCGGGTAAGCATTTTATTCTTTTCGTTACCGCGCCAGTAGGCACCGGCTATATTGGTAAGTTTTATGGCTTTAATAGCTCCGGTATTGGGGATATGCGGGCCACGGCATAGGTCGGTAAAACCACCCTGTGTATAGAAGGTAATAGAACCATCCTCCAGTCCTTCCAGCAATTCCAGTTTGTACTGATCGCCTTTCTCTGTGAAGTAAGCCACAGCTTTATCCTTGGGCATGTCCTGGCGCACATACTGGCTATTATGCTTGGCCAGCTCTTTCATCTTGTCCTCTACCTTCTTCAGCCCTTCCTCATTTATGGTGTTGTCGCCCAGATCTATATCGTAGTAGAAACCCTTTTCAATAGCAGGGCCTATACCCAGCTTCACACCAGGATACAGGCTTTCCAGTGCCTCGGCCATAAGGTGCGCCGAAGAGTGCCAGAAAGTACTTTTTGCATTCTTATCATCCCACGTCAGCAATTTCAGGTGTGCATCGGCAGTTATGGGGCGGCTTGCATCCCACACCTCACCATTTACTTCTGCGGCCAGCACCTTGCGCGCCAGCCCTTCGCTTATCGATCTTGCCACATCCATGGCCGATGTGCCCTGCTCGTATTCGCGCACTGCGCCATCGGGTAAAGTAATTTTTATCATAAAATATCAATGATTATAACTCTTGTAAACTATTACGAAATTAGGGAGTGTGGGCAACAATAAAAAACCACCGGCATAAAAACCGGTGGTCATAACATATCGTTTACCTGGTTTTTAATAATTGCTGAGGTTCAACGTCACATCTATTGTATCGTTGAGGGTCCTGAACGTGTCTGCTGGATTAGGGTAAGTATAGTAGACGTAGTATTTCATGGTGAATCCACTCTGACTGAAATTGCTTACGGTAGCATTAACATTCGGGCTACCAAAGAATAGATCTCCATTATTTACAACAAGAGTATTCCCATTATTTAGCAGATCCCAATAAAAGTTCTGAGTATTAGGTTCTGTAGCGCTGCATTTGTTATTGCCGGTATTTACGGTGCCTGCATTACCAGCTCCGAAAACGAGATAATTATCAGCGGCACAACCTGTAGTAAGCAGCGTATCGTTATACACTGTTTTCGGACCTATATTCCTGTTCGACGTTGTGCCCGAAGATACTTTCCACTTGCCGTTGCGCAACATTTGTTGCTGAGTGACCGGTGAAGTTATCTTGGTACACGATAGCGCAAACAGGATGACAGCAGATAAAGAGAGTATAAAATATTTCATACAGTATAAAAAGTTACCCCTAAAACTAATCAATATCTTCATGTTGCAAAAGAAACTGCTTCTTTTTTTTGATGATGTGCTCATTTGCAGCAATATACTGGCAGTTAAAACGGAGTTAAACTATATATACTATCTTTTTTAACGTAAAAGCAAATGTAAATTTGTCGTAGATGAAAAAAGTTTTTCCCCTAATTGTAGTATTGATCAGCCTTTCTGTATCAGGTATCATGTTCATACAGGCCTCCTGGATACGCAATGCGATATCGCTGAAGCGGGAACAGTTTCAACGGGAGCTTGATCTATCGCTGGGACAAGCCAAAGAACAGATACAAGATCGATTTCTTTTGAAACAAGGTATCTTTTACCTGCGGGATGAAGCATCGAAACAATATGTACTTGAAAAAGGCTTTACATCGCAGGGATTCTCAAAAGACGAGATACACGATATCCTGGATGCTGCGCTTAAAAAAAATAAGATCAGCCAGAGGTTCGAGTATTGCATCATCAATATTTTCAAGTACCCCATACTGGAATCGGATGGCTTCTCAGAACAGGAAATAAGCAACGCTTACAAGATCAGGATAACACCCGATAACTCTAACCTGCAAGAGACCCTGTACATCTTCATCAATGAGGACAAGAATACCATCATCCGTGAAATGGGCTGGATGATAGTAGCGTCTATTTTGTTCACTACCATTATCATATTTGCTTTTGCATTGACAGTACGCACCTTGTTCAACCAGAAAAAACTTTCAGAGATCAAGTCGGACTTCATCAACAATATGACCCATGAGCTGAAGACTCCACTCGCCACCATATCGCTGGCTATTGATGCACTTACCAACGAAAAGGTGATACACGATACCGACAAGATAAAGTACTACAGCGGTATGATAAAGGAGGAGAACAAACGCATGAACAAGCAGGTGGAGAAAATACTGCAGGATGCCCGTATAGAGCGGCAGGAAATAAAACTGAACCTGCAGAGCCTGGATGCACACCAGATAATAACACAAGTAACCGACAACCTGGCACTGCAGATACAGGAAAAAAATGGCACCCTTTCCCTGAAACTGAATGCTGCTAAACACATGGTGAATGCAGATGAAGTGCATTTCTCCAACATCATCTTCAATCTGCTGGACAATGCGATTAAATACTCCAAAGACAACCTGCATATAGATGTGGAAAC
>Ga0116227_10015832_pt1 | contig 11057 bp, 8 predicted proteins | sample S1TSphgellanicum_FD_89693 | JGI IMG/M metagenome (GOLD analysis project Ga0116227, IMG submission 89693) | Host-associated microbial communities from peat moss isolated from Minnesota, USA - S1T2_Fb - Sphagnum magellanicum MG | ecosystem: Host-associated > Plants > Peat moss > Unclassified...
GGACGACCCGGCATCGTTCGGCGTGCAGGACGTCGTGTTCATCACGCTGAAGGCGCACGCGATCCCGGCGATGCTCAGGCGCATCGCGCCGCTGATCGGCGCGCACACGCTCGTCGTGCCGGCCATCAACGGCCTGCCGTGGTGGTACTTCCAGCGCGAGGCCGGCGATCACGACGGCCTCGTCGTCCGCAGCGTCGATCCGCACGGCGACATGGCGCGATGGATCGCGCCGGAACATCTGATCGGCTGCGTCGTGCACGTGGGCGCCGATGTGCCGGAGCCGGGCTTGGTCAAGCATTCGGCGGGTCGACTGCTGGTGATCGGCGAGATCGATCGCGGCCTGGCCGAGCCGGTGACCGAACGCGTCCGGGCGCTCGGTGCGGCCATCGATGCGATCGGCCTCGAAGGCAAGCTCTCGCAGAACATCCGCTACGACGTCTGGGCCAAGCTGATCGGCAACCTCAGTTTCAATCCGGTGGCCGCGATCACGTATGCGGACATGGCGCGCATCGGCGCCAGCGAGCCGTTGCTCGACATCATCCGCGCGATGCTCGTCGAGGGCATGGCCGTCGCGCGCGCCTACGGCATCGTCATCGCAATGACGCCCGACGAGCGCATCGACATGGCGCGTCACTTGGGCGCCGTGCGCATCTCGATGCACCAGGACTTCGCCGCGCATCGCAAGCCCGAGATCGACGCCATCGTCGGCGCGGTCGTCGAACTGGCGGAACGCGCCGCCGTGCCCATGCCGGTGACGCGCATGGTCCGGGCGCTGGTCCACGAGCGCGCGATCAGCGACGGCTTGCTGACCGGCTGAGTCTGCAAACGTCGCGGGGCGTTTTATAGAGCCGATCTATCGGACGTCAATAGAAATACCGGTTGAACGATAGCCGACGAGGTGCGAGCATCGCTTTCGATGGTAGGGTGTCAGCACGCCGAGTGTCCTGCGGCAGCGATCTCGAAAGGTGAAGTCATGGAGATGAAAGTCTCCCGGCGACAGTTCTTCCGCATCTGCAGTGCGGGGATCGGTGGGTCCGGGCTCGCGGCAATGGGTTACTCGACCGCGTTCGCGGCCGAGCAGGCGCGTGAGTTCAAGCTCGCTCGCACCACGGAGACGCGCAACACGTGTCCGTACTGTTCGGTCGGTTGCGGCATCCTGATGTACGGCCTCGGCGATCGCGCGAAGAACGCCAAGTCCGCCATCATCCACATCGAAGGCGACCCCGATCATCCGGTCAATCGCGGCACGTTGTGCCCGAAGGGCGCCGGGCTGCTCGAGTTCGTGCACAGCCCCGACCGCCTCAAGTATCCCGAGGTCCGCGAGGCCGGCGCCTCGGCCTACAAGCGCATCACCTGGGACGAGGCATTCGACCGCATCGCCAGGCTGATGAAGGACGACCGCGACAAGAACTTCGAACCGAAGAACAAGGACGGCGCGACGGTCAATCGCTGGCCCACGTTCGGCATCCTCGCGGCGTCGGCCTCGTCCAACGAGACCGGCTATCTGACGCACAAGGTCTTCCGCTCACTGGGTCTGATCAACTTCGACAATCAAGCGCGTGTCTGACACGGCCCGACGGTAGCAAGTCTTGCTCCGACGTTTGGCCGTGGTTCGATGACCAACCACTGGGTTGACATCAAGAACGCGGATGTGATCTTGATCATGGGCGGCAACGCCGCCGAAGCGCATCCGTGCGGCTTCAAGTGGGTGATCGAGGCGAAGGCGCACAACAAGGCGCGCCTGGTCGTCGTCGATCCGCGCTTCACGCGTTCGGCCGCCATGGCCGACTACTACGCGCCGATCCGGCCGGGGTCCGACATCGCGTTCCTCGGCGGCGTCATCAACTACCTGATCACGACCAAGCAATACCACGCGGAATACGTCAAGGCCTATACCGACATGACGTTCGTGGTCCGCGAGGACTTCGGCTTCGACGACGGCCTCTTCACGGGCTACGACCCCGACAAGCGCGCGTACGACAAGACCACGTGGAACTACCAGATCGGGCCCGACGGCTACGCGGTGGTCGACCCGACGCTGCAGAATCCGCATTGCGTCTTCAACCTGATGGCGAGGCACTACTCGCGCTACACGCCCGAACTCGTCGAGGAGATCTGCGGCACCCCCAAAGAGCGCTTCATGAAGGTCTGCGAGTACATCGGCAGCACCGGCCGTGCGGGCCGCGTGATGACGATCCTGTACGCGCTCGGCTGGACCCAGCACAGCCAGGGCACGCAGATGATCCGCACCGCGGCGATGGTGCAGCTCCTGCTCGGCAACATCGGGCTCGTCGGCGGCGGCATGAACGCGTTGCGCGGTCACTCCAACATCCAGGGCCTGACCGACCTCGGCCTGTTGTCCAACACGTTGCCCGGCTACATGACGCTGCCCGGCGAGAAGGAACAGGACTACGCGGCCTTCATCGACAAGCGCGCATTGAAACCGCTGCGTCCCAAGTCGACCAGCTACTGGCAGAACTACGGCAAGTTCCACGTCAGCCTGATGAAGTCCTGGTACGGCGATGCCGCGACCAAGGCCAACAACTGGGCCTACGACTACCTGCCCAAGCTCGACAAGCTGCACGACGTGCTGCAGGTCTTCGAGGACATGCATCAGGGCAAGATCAACGGCTACGTCGCACAGGGCTTCAATCCGCTCGCGTCGTTCCCGAACAAGAAGAAGATCGGCGAGTCGCTGGCCAGGCTCAAGTTCCTCGTCGTCATCGATCCGCTCGCGACCGAGACCTCGCGTTTCTGGGAGCACATCCCCGACTTCAACGAGGTCGACACCGCGAACATCCAGACCGAGGTCTTCCGGCTGCCGTCGACCTGCTTCGCCGAAGAGGACGGCTCGCTGGTCAGTTCGAGCCGCGTGCTGCAATGGCACTGGAAGGGCGCCGAGCCTCCCGGCGAAGCGATGGCCGATACCGAGATCGTCGGCAATCTCTACACGCGTCTGCGCGACCTCTACCGGAAGGAGGGCGGCGCGTTCCCCGATCCGATCGTCAACCTGACGTGGCCCTATCGCATCCCCGAGTCGCCGCTGCCCGAAGAGCTCGCGAAGGAGTTCAACGGCAAGGCGCTCGCGGACCTGCCCGATCCGACCGACCCCACCAAGACGGTCGCGAAGGCCGGCGAACTGTTGTCGGGCTTCGGACTGCTGAAGGACGACGGCACCACGGCCTCGGGCTGCTGGATCTTCGCGGGCTCATGGACGCAGGCCGGCAACCAGATGGCCCGTCGCGACAACACCGACAGCGGTCACGGCAACACGCCCAACTGGGCATGGGCGTGGCCGGCCAATCGGCGCATCGTCTACAACCGCGCGAGCTCCGATCCGTCGGGCAAGCCGTGGGATCCGAAGCGCGCCATCATGTCGTGGGACGGCACCAAGTACGTCAGCAACGACGTGCCCGACTACGTGGTCACCAACAAGCCCGGCACGCCGGGCGTGGACACCGCGGGCCCGTTCATCCTGCTGCCCGAGGGCGTCGCGCGGTTCTTCTCGGTCGGTGCGTTGAACGAAGGCCCGTTCCCCGAGCATTACGAGCCGATCGAGTCGCCGCTCGGGGTCAACCTGATGAGCCGCGACAACGCCAAGACGGTCTACAACCCGGCCGCGCGCGTGTTCAAGAACGACCTCGCGTTCATCGGCAATGCGACCGACTTCCCGTACGTCGCCACGACCTATCGCCTGACCGAGCACTTCCACTACTGGACCAAGCACACCAGGACCTCGGCGATGCTGCAGCCCCAGCAGTTCGTGGAGATCAGCGAGAACCTCGCGAAGGAGAAGGGCATCGCGATCGGCGACCGCATCAAGGTGAGCTCGAAGCGCGGCTCGCTCTACGCCGTGGCCGTCGTGTCCAAGCGGATCAGCACGCTGACCTGCAACGGCAAGACGATCCACACCGTCGGACTCCCCAATCACTGGGGCTTCGCCGGCGTCACGCGGCCGGGATACGTGGTCAACACGCTCACGCCCTACGTCGGCGACGCCAACACGCAGACGCCGGAATACAAGGCGTTCCTGGTCAACGTGGAGAAAGCCTAATGTCGAATCAGGACATCCTCGCGCGCTCCGCGACCACGACGCCCTCGCCGCAGGCACGCAACCACGCGATCCCCGTCGCCAAGCTGATCGACGTCTCGAAGTGCATCGGCTGCAAGGCCTGCCAGACCGCGTGCAGCGAGTGGAACGATCTCGACTTCACGCTCGGCCACAACACCGGCGTCTACGACAACCCGCACGACCTCGAAGCCAACGCGTGGACGGTGATGCGCTACTTCGAGACCGAGGGCGAGGACGGCCATCTCGACTGGACCATCCGCAAGGACGGTTGCATGCATTGCCAGGACCCGGGCTGCCTCAAGGCCTGTCCGTCGCCCGGCGCGATCATCAAGTACGCCAACGGCATCGTCGACTTCAACTCCGACAACTGCATCGGCTGCGGCTACTGCGTGACCGGCTGCCCGTTCAACGTGCCGCGCATCTCGAAGACCGATCACAAGGCCTACAAGTGCACGCTGTGTTCGGACCGCGTGTCGGTCGGACTCGAGCCCGCGTGCGTCAAGACCTGTCCGACCGGCGCGATCATGTTCGGCACCAAGGAAGCGATGATCGATCAGGCCGATGAACGCATCATCGACCTCAACGAACGCGGCTACCGTAACGCGGGGCTCTACAACCCCGCGGGCGTCGGCGGCACGCACGTGATGTACGTGCTCAAGGATGCGAAGGACCCGGGCAACGTGCATTTGCCGGTCGACCCGTCGATCTCGCCGCTGGTGTCGTTGTGGAAGGGCGTCACCAAGCCGCTCGCGACGTTCGTGCTCGGCGCCATCGCGCTCGGCGGCTTCCTGCACTACATCACGGTCGGGCCCAAGGACGAGCCGGTCGACGACGACGACATGGACCCGCGCGAGGAAGATCCGGACAAGCTCCATCATCCGCATCGCGAGCGTCACGAGAGCGATGTCCGCGCCGATGCCCGAGCCGACATTCGCGAAGTCAGGAGGAATCCATGAGTTCCCTCGCACCCCACGTCGCTACCCGGCCGGGCATCGTCCGCTACAAGGCGAGCCAGCGCGCCAATCACTGGCTGACCGCGATCGCGTTCGTGCTGTTGGCCCTGAGCGGACTCGGCTTCTTTCATCCAGCGTTCTTTCCGCTGACCTACCTGCTCGGCAGCCCGCAATGGGCGCGCATCCTGCATCCTTGGATCGGCGTGTTCATGTTCGTCAGCTTCACGATCCTCGCGGTCGGCATGTGGGCCCGCAACCTCTGGGCGACCAACGACACGCAGTGGATCAGGCAGATCGGCGACGTCGTGATGAACCGCGACGACAGGATGCCGCCCATCGGCAAGTACAACCCCGGCCAGAAGATGTTGTTCTTCGCATTGATCGGCACGATGGCCGTGCTGATGCTGACCGGCATCGTCATCTGGCGATCGCTCTTCGGCGTGTACTTCCCGGTGCCGGTCCATCGCGTGGCCGTGCTGCTGCACGCGTTCTGCGGCTTCGTGTTGATCGCCAGCATCTTCATCCACATCTATTCCGCGATCTGGGTCAAGGGCTCGATCGGCGCGATGGTGCGCGGCTCGGTGTCGCGCGCGTGGGCTCGGCATCATCATCCGCTGTGGTATCGCGAGGTGACGGGTGAACCGGTTCAGCACGAGCCGCCCGTGTGATTCGATGCGGGACTTCGCGCCATTGCCCAACGACGCCGGCTCAGCCGGCGTTTTTTTGCACGCGTCGAGGGCGCTATCATCGAAGCCGTCCAACCAGAACCCGCACACGAGATGTTCTCCGATCCGAACGATCCGCTGATCCAGCCCGGCGTCATCCCGTTGCACGCGTCGGCGGCCGATCCGATCTTTATCGCCGACCCTGCGACCGTGTTCGCGGATCGCGCGCAACGCTTCGCGCAACTGGCCGCGCGCGGCGACGGGCAGCAGACGTTCTTCGCGTTCATGGCCCATCTGTCGCAGGCGCAGCACGGAGCGGTCGCGAACGTCGACCCGGGCGACGGACCCGCTGCCGCGACGCTCGACCTGCGCTACACGATGCAGATGCCGATCCTGCCCGCGGGTCTCGCCGATCGCGACCCGGCGTGGGTCGGCGCACTGCGCTGCGTGCTCGACGCCAGCGTCGCACGCGGCGAGGCGTTGCCCGCGGCGGCGGAAGCCGCGCGAACCCGGCTCTTCGAGGCGAGCGACGCCGAGATCGATCGGCAAGGCGGCGCGTTGCTGGCATACGAATACGAGTCATTGGCCGTCGACGTCGTGCCGTGGCTCGCCGCGGGCCTGCAGGTGTATTGGGTCGTCGCCATTGCGCGCGTCGGTCGCGCCCGCGTGCGATCGCTCGACAGTCATGGCGTCTGTCCGTGCTGCGGCTCGCTGCCGGTCGCGAGCCTGCGGCATATCGGCGGCCTGCAGCAGGGCCTGCGTTATCTCGTGTGTTCGCTGTGCGCGACGCAATGGCATCTGGTGCGCGTCAAGTGCAGTCATTGCGAGTCGACCGCGGGCATCGGCTATCTCACGCTCTCGGCCGATCTCGATAGCGACGCCGGCAAGGCCGCCGCGACGCGCGAGGTCGTCAAGGCCGAGGTGTGCGACGCGTGTTCGAGTTATCTCAAGCTCGTCAGCAAGGAAGCCGATGCACATGCCGACCCGATCGCCGACGACCTGGCCACGCTCGCACTCGACCTCCTGACCGACGAGCGCGGCTATCAGCGGGTCGGTCCCAATCTGTTCATCCATCCCGGCGTGCCGGCGGCCTGAGGGTCGAACGATGGAGATCCGCCGTCTGATCGCGGCCGACGCCGCCGCCTATCGCGACCTCATGCTCGAAGGCTACGAACTGCATCCCGAAGCCTTCACGTCCAGCGTCGCCGAGCGGGAGAAGTTTCCGATGACGTGGTGGGAAGGTCGCGTGAAAGACGGCGACGATGCGGAAGAGATCGTCGTCGGCGCGTTCGACGACGGCCTCTTGATCGGTGTCGCGGGCCTGCGTTTCGAGCAGCGACCGAAGACGCGCCACAAGGCCAATCTCTACGGCATGTACGTGCCGGCCAGCTTCACGAAGCGCGGCATCGGCCAGCGCCTCGTGCTGGCGATCCTCGACGAGGCGCGTCGGCACGGCGGCATCCGCATCGTCCAGCTCAGCGTCACCGAAGGCAATCGCGACGCCGAGTCGTTGTACGCGCGCTGCGGTTTCGCGCCCTACGGCATCGAGCCGTTCGCGATCATGGTCGACGGCGGCTATGCGTCGAAGGTCTACATGTGGATCGACCTGCAAGCGCCCGCCGCCACCGATGCCTGATACGCGCGACGGGGCGAGCATGCGCGAGACGACGCGTCCGCCGCCCTCGGTCGACGCGTTGCTGCGCGATCCGTCGATGCGTGCGGCCATCGCGGAACACGGCGCGACCAGTGCGACCGATGCGGTTCGTGTCGTGCTCGACGCGGCCCGCATCGCCTGGCGCGAAGGCACTGGCATCGCATCGTCGGACCTCGTGGCACGAGCGATCGCCCTGCTTCGAGCGCGCCGCGAGCCGCATGCGCGCCGCGTCTTCAACTGCACCGGCACGACGCTGCACACCAACCTCGGCCGCGCACCCTTGGCCGAATCCGCGATCGAAGCGGCCGTCCGCGCGATGCGCCATCCGGTCGCGCTCGAATACGATCTCGCGACCGGTGCACGCGGCGATCGCGACGACCTCGTCGAGCATCTGATCCGCGAACGGACCGGCGCCGAGGCCGCCACCGTCGTCAACAACAACGCGGCCGCGGTCCTGCTCGTGCTCGATACGCTCGGTGGCCAGGGAGTGCGCGGCCGCACGGCCAGGAAGGAAGCGATCGTCTCGCGCGGCGAACTGATCGAGATCGGCGGCTCGTTCCGCATCCCCGACATCATGCGACGCGCGGGTTGCAGGCTGGTCGAGGTCGGCACCACCAATCGCACGCATCGCAGCGACTACGCCGACGCGATCGGGCCGCAGACCGCGCTCGTGATGAAGGCCTATGCGAGCAACTACCGCATCGACGGCTTCGTCGCGGAAGTGAGCGAAGCGGAGATCGCCGAAGTCGCGCACGCGGCGGCCGTCCCGTTCGTGGTCGACCTCGGTGCCGGTGCGTTGATCGACCTGTCGGCGTACGGCCTGCCTCGCGAGCCGACGGTGGCCGAGAGCATCGCTGCGGGCGCCGACGTCGTGACGTTCTCCGCCGACAAGCTGCTCGGCGGTCCGCAGGCCGGCATCGTTGTCGGCAGGCGCGACCTGATCGCGCGCATGAAGAAGAACACGTTGAAGCGTTGCCTGCGCTGCGACAAGGTCACGCTGGCCGCGCTCGAAGCCACGCTGCTGCTCTATCGCGAGCCCGAACATCTGGGCGATCGGCTCACGACCCTGCGCTGGCTGACGCGACCGCAGGCCGATATCCGCGCGCTGGCCGAACGACTGCAGCCGTCGTTCGCTGTGACGCTCGCCGATCGCGCCGCGGTGACGGTCGAGGACTGTCTGAGCCAGATCGGCAGCGGCGCGCAGCCGGTCGATCTGCTGCCGAGCGCCGCGCTCGTGATCCGGCCGCTGCAGGTCAAACGCGGTGGTCGCGCGCTCGCGGCGATCGACGCGGCGCTGCGTGCGTTGCCCGTGCCGATCATCGGTCGTGTCAACAAGGGCGCGCTGTGGCTCGACCTGCGCACGGTCGACGAGCCCGACGAACTGTTGTCGAGCTGGAGTCGTTTCTCGTCGCCTCCCCCCATGGCGGAAGGTTAGGGTGGGGGCGAGCGCAGCGAGCCACGGAACTCGCCTCGCGGCGAGCCCCCATCCCAGGCTTTCCCCGCCATCCGAAGGAGCCATTCACTGCTCCGGCCTTTCTCCGGCTAGCGAAGGAGCCATGCATCGCCGAGCCGCGCGATGATCGTCGGCACCGCGGGGCACGTCGATCACGGCAAGACGTCGCTGGTGCGCGCGTTGACCGGCGTCGATACCGATCGCCTCGCCGAAGAGAAGGCCCGCGGCATCTCGATCGAGCTCGGCTTCGCGTATGTGCGCTTCGAGGGCGACGATCGGGTCGAGCCGATCGGCTTCATCGACGTCCCCGGTCATCGCAAGCTGGTGCAGACGATGATCGCCGGAGCAGCGGGCATCGACGTCGGCCTTCTGGTCGTCGCGGCCGACGACGGCCCGATGCCGCAGACCCGCGAGCATCTCGACATCCTGCGCTGGCTCGGCGTGACGAAGCTCGTGGTCGCGTTGACGAAGATCGATCTCGTCGATGCTGCGCGGACCGATGGGGCTCGCGACGAGATCGAAGCGCTGCTCCATACAGAACTGTATGGAGACGTGCCGGTCGTGCCGATCTCGGTCGTCGCCGATCGTGGACTCGACGCGCTACGGGCCGCGCTGATCGATGTCGGTCGTCGCGTCGTCGATCGACAGCCCGCGCCGTACTTTCGCCTCGCCATCGATCGCGTGTTCACGCTGCAGGGCATCGGTCTCGTCGTCACCGGCACGTGCTTCGCGGGCACCGTCGGCATCGACGATCAACTCACGCTGCTGCCCGGCGGACTCGTGGCGCGCGTGCGCGGCATCCATGCGCAGAACGTACCGGTCGAACGCGCGCATGCGGGACAGCGCGTCGCGTTGAACCTCGTCGGCCGCGGCGTCGAGAAGAGCGGCGTGCAGCGCGGCATGTGGATCGTCGATGCGGCGATCGCGATCGAGAGCGGACGCATCGATGTCGTGCTGACGACGAACGAGGAAGACGCCGCGCCGCCTTTCGATCGCCGCGACTGGCGCGCCGTGCGCTTCCACAGCGGCGCCACCGTGTGCAATGCGCGCGTCGTGCGGCTCGACGAAGACGGGCTCGCGCAGATCGTCTTCGAAGAGGCGATCCACGTCCTCGCGGGCGACCGCTTCGTGCTGCGCGCGATCGGCGGCGCCGACGATGCGCAGGCCACCATCGCCGGCGGTGTCGTGCTCGACGTCGACGTGCCCGCGCGTGGACGGCGCGCGATCGAACGACTCGGCCACCTGAAGCTCGCTGCGGCCGGCGATCCACGCGCGACGTTGGCCCATGCGATCGAACAGAGCGCGAAGGGACTCGACCTCGCCCGCTGGAACGTCACGCGCAACACGGCCTGGTCGGCCGATGCGTTCGATGCGGAAGCCGTGGCCGACGGCAGCGGCGGCGTCACGCTGTTCGCGAAGCCGCGCTGGGATGCGCTGCGTGCGCAGGTCGTCGACGTCCTCGCGAGCGAACACGCGCGCGCGCCCGATGCGGTCGGTCCCGGCCGCGATCGCCTGCGACGCATGGCCGCGCCGTCGATGCAGGCCGCGATCTTCGCAGCGTTGGTCGCGGCGTTGAAGACCGAAGGCCGCATCGCGCAGACCGGCGCGTGGCTGCATCTGACGACGCATCGCGTTGAACTGTCGAGCGACGATCGCGCGCGCTTCGATCGGATCAGGCCGCTGCTCGCCGACCCCGCGACCGCGAACAACCCGCCGCGCGTGCGCGATCTCGCGCGTGCACTCGGCGACGACGAGGCGGTCATGCGTGGCCTGCTCGTGCGTCTCGCAGTGCAGGGCGAGGTCTATCGCGTGGCGCACGATCACTATTTCATGCCCGATGTCGTGAAGGCCTTGGCCCACGACGTCGCAGTGGTCGTCGCAGCCGACGGCGTGGCGAAGGCCGCTTCCTTTCGTGACAGAATCGGCGTGGGTCGCAAGGTCGCGATCCAGATCCTCGAGTTCTTCGATCGAGTCGGCTACACGCGACGCATCGGCGACGATCACCGCATCATCCAGCCCGATCTGTTCGACGGATGACGACGGTGATGACGACGACCGCGGCGCGTCGATCCAACGGAAGAGACACGCTCCCGGTGGGGCGGCCGGACTTCAAATCCGGACAGGGGCCGCCACGCGGTCCCGGGTGGGTTCGACTCCCATTCTCTTCCGCCATGGGCCGTGTGAGGCTGCCTTGCCATCGCTTGTAAACATCTTGCGGATGGGTCGTACTTGGGCGACGGCGATCCCCGCGATACATCAC
>Ga0116227_10015833_pt1 | contig 11057 bp, 5 predicted proteins | sample S1TSphgellanicum_FD_89693 | JGI IMG/M metagenome (GOLD analysis project Ga0116227, IMG submission 89693) | Host-associated microbial communities from peat moss isolated from Minnesota, USA - S1T2_Fb - Sphagnum magellanicum MG | ecosystem: Host-associated > Plants > Peat moss > Unclassified...
AGCGTACCGTGTCGTCGACCGCCGCAATATGGTCTGCGTCGAAGGCGTGGCGAAGCCCGAACAGGTAGGCGACGAATCCGAGGCCCACCAGGGCGTGGTAAGGCGTCGCGTAATGCAGATACAGACCCCAGCCGATCACGTGCAGCAAGATGACCGCGGAATATAGGCCGCCGATGCGCCGCCAGTCCGACACCGAGAGCGTCAGCCTCGCGCCGGCCGCGTTGGCAATCACCGAGCGAGCCTCTGCCATTGAAGTACCCCAGCGATCCCGTTCGACCAAGGACTGCCGCGCAGGATAGCGCAGGCGATAAGAGAAGTCCGCAGAAATCGCTTAACCCGCTGGATCATCTCGCGCGAAGGTCCGGCGGCCTGCAGCCATCCCGGTGGGATGTGCGCAGCAGTGCATCCACGTTACGGTGGAATGCGTAGCAGCGGTAAGATGAATTGGCATTACTTCATACAGCGCAGCTATCCTCCCGGCGAGCGCAATCGCGCCCCGCCGCCCGGGTCGGTTCGCGGACGAGAGCCCCATTGAGAGACGCACGCATGAAGAGTCCGAGCTCGCGGCGCGCCATCGCGAGCGCACTGCTCATGGGAATTGCCTCCTGCCCGGCCCATGCCGATCCGGCCACCGCGACCGCCGGCGGCGATGGCTCGACCGCAGATTCAGGATCCTTGCAGGAAGTCACGGTCACGGCGCAGCGGCTCAGACTGCTCGGCAGCGCGGAGACCGCCAGCGAGGGCGTCGTCGATGATCAGGAGCTGCAGCTCGCGCCGCAGTACCGGCCCGGGCAGCTGTTCGAAACCGTGCCCGGGCTCATCGTGACGCTGCATAGCGGCGAGGGCAAGGCGAACCAATATTTGATGCGCGGCTACAACTTGGATCATGGCACCGACCTCGAGACCACCGTCGACGGCATGCCGATCAATCAGCCCACACACGCGCACGGCCAGGGCTACACCGATTTGAACTTCATGATTCCCGAAGTCGTCGATGAGCTCACCTATACGAAGGGACCTTACTACGCCACCGTCGGCGACTTCGGTGCGGTGGGCTCGGTGCGCGCGAGCTATCGGGATCGCATCGACGATCAGGTGTCCGGTACGGTCGGAACCTTGGGTTTTCAGCGACTGTTCGGCGCGGGATCGCAGGCGTTCGGCAGCGGAAACCTCTTGGCGGCCGCGGAGTTCCAGCATTATGACGGCCCGTTCACCACGCCCGACGATGCGCGCAAGGAAAACCTCGTGCTGCGCTACAGTGAGGGCGACGGCAAAGACGGTTATACGATAACCGCGATGCTGTACCACCAGGTTTGGACCAACACCACGGACATTCCGATCCGCGCGATCAGCGAAGGCCTCGTGCCTGAACGCTTCGGTACGCTCAATCCAACCGACGGCGGCCGCGCCTGGCGTTCGAGCCTGTCCTTCAACGATCATTCGATCATCGGTCACGGCGAGTTCACGGCGAGCGCGTTCTTCATCGACAATCAATTGCATTTATGGAACGATTTCACGCAGTTTCTGGTCGATCCCGTACACGGTGACCAGGAGGACCAATTCGAGCACCGGGATGCGGTCGGCGGCCAGGTCAATTACGTGCTGCCGATGCCCTTGGGATCCATCGACAATGTGGTGACGGCCGGGGCGTTGGCGCGCGACGATATGCTCTACGTCGGGCGCCTGCCCAGCGAGGATCGAGTCTCCTTGCCGGCCACCGATGCTCCGCGCTCGTTTTCCAACGAGGATCAGGTGTACTTGTTCGCGGGCGCTGCCTGGCTGCAGGCGACGACACATTGGACGTCGAAATTTCGCAGCGTGCTCGGATTTCGCGAAGACTACCAGCATGGCACCGATATCGATTATCTCGCCGCGCTGCACGAGGAGACGGGCAGCGGGTATGTCGGCTACACCAACGGCGGCACGGCCCGGCAGGCTCTCGCGCAGCCGAAGGGCAGCCTCATCTATACGGCAACGGACAAGCTCGAGTTTTACCTGAGCGCTGGCCGCGGCTTTCACAGCGCGGACCTGCGCGGGGTGAATCAGGACACGAGCGTTGACCTGGGATTGCCGCACACGCCGCTGCTCGCCAAGCAGGAGGGCCAGGAGGTCGGCGTGCGCTCGGCGCCTCTGCCGAATCTCGCCTTCACGTTCGCCTATTACAATCTCTGGCAGCAATCAGAGACCATCATCGATCCGGACGTGGGGCAGGACACGGCCGGTCCCCCGAGCCGCCGCTACGGCTATGAAATCAACGTGACCTATCAGATCAACCGGTATCTCGAGTTTTACGGCAGCTATTCGGGGGACCATACGCATTTCACGCGTCCCTTCGACGACGGCACGGGACATCTCGGCGAATTTATCACCGACGCGCCGCTCGCGACCGGTGCGCTGGCGCTGTATCTCACGAATCTCGGTCCCTGGAGCGGAGGCCTCAATTATCGGTATCTCGGCAACTATCCGCTGTCCTCCGGGCCCTGCGCCGAAGCGGCGGTCGTGCACGATTTCGGTGCCGGATATACTTGCGCCAACTCGCCGACCTCGGGCGCACGGGGTCAGGTCGACGGCAAGGGCTTCGGCGAATGGAACCTCGACGCTCACTATGCGTTCTCGGACGGCTGGAGCGCATCGCTCGGCATCTACAACCTGTTCAACAGACACGCGGATGCCGCGCAGTTTTGGTACGTCGACCGGCTGCCCGGTGAGCCCGCGCTCGGCATCGCAGACGTCTACGAACACCCGCTCGAGCCGATCATGGCGCGTCTGACCGTCACGAAGACATTTTGATCGGGCGCGCCGTCGGGCAGGATCGCCGCCCGGCAAGATCGAACACTGGGGCAGGCGGGCGGTCTAGCGTGCCAACGAACGTACCGCGACGGCGGCGGCGGCGGCGCGGTTTTCGACACCGAGCTTCACAAATACCTGTTCGAGATGCTTGTTCACTGTACGAGGACTGATGTCGAGGATCTCACCGATATCGCGGTTCGACTTGCCGCGGCTGATCCAGAGCAAGACCTCGGCCTCACGCGAGGTCAGCGAATGCGAGAGCTGGAGAATGGACTTTTCGGCGTCGTTGTCCTTGACCTCGGCGATCCGAAACAACAGCTCGTCGGCGCCCAGCGGGCTCACGAAACAGCAATCGAGGCGGCGTCCCCCGACGCTGAACGTGCAGCGCGCGTTGCCCTGATCCTTGGTATGCCGAAAACGCTGCAATCGCTCGATCACCTCCGCAGGCAGGGCGGGTTCCCGCGCTTTGCGTGCGCCGGATCCGCCTCCGCGCGCCTCCTGGGCGCCCGCCTCCTGGGGACGCGGCTCCTTGGCACCCGGCTCCTTTGCGCCCGGCTCCTGGGCGCCCGAATGGCTCAACAGTTGGCGCGCCTTGGGCGTGCACCAGAGAACCTGCCCCGCCCGGCTGGTGGCGAACAAGAACCGCCCGCTCGCATCCAGCGCGGCATGAGTTTCATAGGCTATGCGTGCGTTGGCGAGGTGCACGCGCATGCGCGCCAACAGCTCCTCGAGGATGATCGGCTTGGTGACGTAGTCGACGCCACCGGAGGCGAGACCGGCAATCACATGTTCGGTCTCCGACAGTCCGGTCATGAAAATCACCGGCAGATGCACCATCAATCGGTCCCGCTTGAGCCGCTTGCAGGTCTCGAAACCGCCGATGCCAGGCATCAGTGCGTCCATCAGCACGAGATCCGGGGTGATCTGGTTGATCAGATCGAGCGCCGCTTCTCCATCCGTCGCGACGAGCACCGTGAAGCCGGCTCGATCGAGCGTTGCCGTCAGCAGACCGAGCGTCTCCGGCGAATCGTCGACGACCAGCACGGTGTCCCGCCTCGATGGGGTGTACTCAGGCATCTGCACGCATCGCCTCCAGTACGCTCATGTAGCGCTTCAGGTCGAAATTGCTCAGCAACGAGCGGAGCTGCGCCGCGAACGCGTCATTCGCGGAATCCTCGAGCTCGAGCTCGCGCAGTTTTGCCTCGATGCCCCGCACATGTCCGATGCGGCCGAGTCGATACAGGTCGTCCAGATGATGGCGCGAGCGGCCGCTCGGGCTGCCGTTGGCTGAAATCTGCGTGCCATGCCCGACTTTGTCGGGCTCGTGCTGGTGGATCCATTTGAGCTGCAGCAGCGTGCCGGTCTGTTCCAGCAGCTGTTGCAGTTGCACGGGCTTCATGAGGAAGGCATCGTGAATGGCGCCGGTCGGTGCCGCATACTCGTGCGCGTTCGCAGAGACGATCATGATCTTGAGGTTCGGCGGATGGCCGCCCGCGCGCAGCTCCTGCGCGACCTTCCAACCTGAAAGATCCGGCATGGAGATGTCGATCATCGCCAGGTCCGGCTGGCATTGGCGGGCGAGGTCCAGGCAGGTCTTGCCGTCGCGCGCCACGAACACCGTGAACCCCAGCGGACGGAGAAGATTTTGCACCAGATCGAGATGCAGCGGATCGTCATCCGCGAGCAATATCCGCCGCCGCGGCCCCAGGTAATCGCAGATTCGGCCGGCTTGCGTCGGCAGCGTGATTTCGCCACGAATGCCCGAGAGCAACACTCGCAGCAGGAAGGTGCTTCCGGCCGGCGAGGTCGACTGAAGCTGGACGTCCCCGCCCATGATGTGCGCGAGCAGCTTGGTGATCGTCAGGCCGAGTCCGGTGCCCGGTATACCGCGGACGATCGGGTTCGCCCCGCGTTCGAAGGGTTCGAAGATGCGCTCGCGGTCTTCGGCGACTATTCCGGGGCCGGTGTCGGTCACTTCGAATTCGGTGATTTGGCCGCGATGGCGAATCGAGAGGCTCACGTGGCCCGACTCGGTGTACTTGATCGCATTCGACAACAGGTTGATCAGTATCTGACCGAGGCGTTTCCGGTCCGCGTGCACATAGGCCGGCAATGCAGCCGAACGGTCGTAGCGGAATTCCAGGCCTTTTGCGAGCGCCTGCAGGCGAAACATGTCGACGAGCTCGTCGAGAAAGGGTCCGAGCTGCACCACCTCCCGATTGAGCCGCAACATGCCGTTTTCGATCCGCGAGACGTCGAGCAATCCATCGATGAGGTTCGAGAGGTGCTCGGAACTGCGCCGGATGACACGGATCGCGTTATCGGCCGAGTCCGCGCTGCCACGCTCGAGCAGTTGTGCGTACCCGAAGATCGAATTGAGCGGCGTCCGGATCTCGTGGCTGATGCCGACGATGTAGCGGGTTTTTGCGAGGTTGGCCGCCTCGGCCGTCTCCTTGGCCCGCTGCAATGCAATTTCCGTCCTGCTGTGGGCATCGATCTCCTCCATGAGCATGGCGGTCTGCCGGGCGGACTCCGCTTCGGCGGCACGACGACTCTCGTGCGCGAGCACGATGAGCCAGGCGCCAATTCCGGACAACAGCAAGAAGCTCAGGTACACGATCCACAAGGTCGTTTCGACGCTGCCACGGGCCGCGGGGGCGATGTGACGGAATTCATTGTAGATGAGCGCCAGCAGCAGACCGACGACGAGATTGCAGATCAAGAGGATTCCCGCGAACCGGCCGAGACGCGTGTTGAGGGCGGTGGCAACCCGCTTCGGCAGATTCTGCGCCACCACCGTGTACAGCTGATGAGCGACACGCCCGTGCGGCTTGCAGGCGTCATGGCAGCGCGATTCCAACGTGCAGCATAGCGAGCAGATGACCCCCACATAGGCGGGGCAGAAGGCCATGTCGGGCTGCTCGAAGATGTTCTCGCAGATCGTACACCGCAGCTGCCGGCCCGAATCCGGGACGTCGTCGGCGGGTCGCGCGAGGTAGTATTTGCCGCGCGTGATCCACGCGATCAGCGGCGCTCCGAGAAATGCCGTCAGCAGCGCGACGACGGGCGCCAGGATCTGCGCGTTGGCGCCGAAGAAGCCGAGATAGGACAGGCTCGAGGCCGCGATGGAGAGCAGCAGTGCGCCGGCGCCCACGGGATTGATGTCGTACAGATAGGCGCGCCGAAATTCGATATAGCGCGGGCTCAGGCCCAAGGGCTTGCTGATCACCAGATCCGCGGTCAGCGCTCCGACCCACCCGGCCGCGAAGTTGGCATAGAGTCCGAGAATTCGATCGATGGCGCCAAAGATGCCGATCTCCATGAGCAGCAGCGCGAGCAGCACGTTGAACACGAGCCAGACGACGCGTCCCGGGTGGCTATGCGTCAGCCGGGAGAAAAAATTGGACCAGGCGATCGAGCCCGCATAGGCGTTCGTGACGTTGATCTTGAGCTGGCAGACGATGATGAAAATTCCCGTCAAGACGACGGCGACGGTCGGGGAACCCAGGGCCTCCTGGAACGCCACCACGTACATGCGCATGGGCTGACTGGCAGCGGCGGCGGGCACCCCGTGATGCATCGCGAGCACCACCAGAAAGGAGCCGGCGAGCAGCTTGAATCCGCCGATCACCACCCAGCCCGGCCCCGTGGCGATCAGCGCCGTCCACCAACTCGACGAGCGGCGGCGCTCGACGGCAGGGAGAAACCGCAGGTAGTCGACCTGCTCGCCGATCTGCGGCAGCAGCGACAGCAGAATCGAGGTCGCGCCGCCCAGCATCGGCAGATTGACCGACGTGGCGCTGCCGACTCCGGCGTAATGGGTCCAGTCCGAGATCGTGGCGGGATGCTTCCAGGCGATATAGAGGATCGGCAGGAACTGCAGACTGATCCAGATGGGCTGGGTCGCCATCTGGACGCGGCTGATGAGGCTCACGCCGAAGATCGCGATCGGAATGACCACGAGCGCGCTCAGCAGATGGGCAAAGGCGAGCGGGATTCCGAACAGCAGCTGCAAGGCCACCGAGAGAATGCTGGCCTCGACGGAGAACAGTAAAAACGTGAACGACGCGTAGATCAGCGAGGTGAGAGTCGAGCCCAGGTAACCGAAACCGGCGCCGCGCGTCAAAAGGTCGATATCGACGCCGTATTTTGCCGCGTAATAGGCGATCGGCAGCCCGATCAGGAACATCAGCACGACGAACAGCACGACCGCCCAGAAAGTATTGGGGAAGCCGTACGAGATCGTCAGGGCGGCGCCGATCGCCTCGCAGGCGAGAAAGGCGATCGGGCCCAAGGCGGTGTTACCGACGCGAAAGGACGACTTGCGCGCCGTTGCCGCCGTATAGCGCAGCGCGTAGTCCTCCAGCGTCTGGCTGGCAACCCACTGGTTGTACTCCCGGCGTTCCCGAACGATGCGTTGTGTTGCGCTCATGCGACTGGCGGCGTTGCGATCATGCGACTGAGTGATCAGTGAATGCGTGCTGGGCCTTGATGAAACCTGTCTGAATCCAAGGGCCGGTGACCTGCATCTTGCGGCATTCTTGCGGCCGCTGCACGCACCTTATACGTCAAACGACGCATGGCGATGACCACGGCGCCTCACTTAGGGTTCGTTTCGACAACAAACGGGAACAGATGGGATCAGAGCAGGAATTCGCCGGCCAGGGGAATTTTTCATTGCACCGAAACAGGGAGCGCTGCTGTTGTTTTTGCACCATACGCGTGCTGCGACGGTTTGCGTCAGTCAACAACGAAACTAAGGGGAACACTTTATGCACCACGAGGGTAAATGGCGCGATTCCGGATTCCGGTCCGCGCTCACGATGGCGCTGCTCGCAGGCACGTTCGCAGCAGGACTCGAGACGGCCGAGGCCGATATCTCATTGCCGCCCATCACGATCGGCGCGGGACTGATATCGAACTTCTACGATTGCGACAAGGGCTGCATCTACAGCCCGGCGTCGATACCCGCGGGCGACAGCAATGTCGATGGCTTTGCGCTGGAGAGCATGCGCTTTTACATGAGTGGTGCCGTCACGGATCAGATCAAATTTACTTTCAATACCGAGTACACGGGCAGCTCGACCGACACGCTCATCGTGATGGATGCGATCGGCCGGTTCGAATTCTCGGACACGTTCAACATCTGGGCGGGCCGGTTCCTGGAACCCGGCGACCGGGCCAATTTATCCGGCCCCTATTATTCGCAGGACATCGCCCCCTTTGTCGACGGCGTCGGCGACTTTTATCCCGGCGTGGCGGTCGGCCGCGACAACGGGATCGCCTATTGGGGTCAGTTCGGCATCCTGAAAGTCCAGGTCGGCGCCTTCGACGGCGAGTCATTGAAAGGTGATTTCGTCGCCGACAACAGCCGGATCTTGAGCGCGGCGCGCTTGACGCTGGATTTCTGGGATCCGGAGCCCGGCTACTACATCAACGGGACGTATTACGGCGAAAAGGATATCTTGTCCGTGGGTGTGGCGGCCCAGAACCAGAACAGCAAGACCGCTTGGAACATCGATGGTCTGATGGAGAAAAAGCTGTCGAACCTCGGGGTCATCAACGTTCAGGCGGAATACATCAAGGATAACGGCTTGACCGCGCCCAATTCCCTCGATGGCTGGAATGCGCTCGTGAGCTACCTCTTCCCGCAGGTCATCGGCATCGGCAAGTTTCAGCTGCTCGGCAAGTACGGTCAGAAGACCGAGGACGCGTCCGCGACCACGGCGAGTGACAAGATCAAGACCACCGAGATCAACGTGAACTACATCATCAAGGGGTTCAACGCCCGCGTCGGAGCCTATTTTCTGGATCAAAAGGATGACCTGACCGATACCACGAAGAAAGAATACGGCCTGAACGTGCAATTGCAGATCTAAATACCAACTGGAGATCTACATCATGAATACTGGGAAAATTCTGACCTGGGCCGCGCCGGCGCTGCTGGCCGCGACTTGTGGAGCGGCATCCGCCGAGGATACGATCAAGGTGGGTGTGCTGCATTCGCTGTCGGGGACGATGGCCATCAGCGAAACGACGCTGAAGGATACGGTCTTGATGATGATCGACGAGCAAAACAAGAAGGGCGGCGTGCTCGGCAAGAAGCTCGAGGCGGTCGTGGTCGACCCGGCCTCGAACTGGCCGCTGTTCGCCGAGAAGGCGGCGGAGCTCCTGGAAAAGGACAAAGTGTCGGTGGTATTCGGCTGCTGGACCTCGGTGTCGCGCAAGTCCGTGCTGCCGGTGTTCGAGAAGGACAAGGGGCTCCTCTTCTACCCGGTGCAATACGAAGGAGAAGAGTCGTCCAAGGACGTGATCTACACCGGCGCCGCGCCCAATCAGCAAGCGATCCCGGCCATCGATTACCTGATGAAGGAAGTCGGGGTCAAGCGCTGGGTGCTCGAGGGGACGGACTATGTCTACCCGCGGACCACGAACAAGATTCTCGAGGCCTACCTGCAGCAAAAGGGCGTGAAACCCGAGGACATCATGATCAATTACACGCCGTTCGGTTTCTCCGACTGGAGCGGTGAGGTGGCCAAGATCAAGGCGTTCGGCTCGGCGGGCAAGAAAACCGCCGTGGTCTCGACCATCAACGGCGATGCGAACGTGCCCTTCTACAAGGAGCTCGGCAACGAGAAAATTTCGGCCGAAGACATTCCCGTCGTCGCGTTTTCGGTGGGTGAGGAGGAGCTCTCGGGGCTCGATACGAAGCCCTTGGTCGGACACCTCGCCGCCTGGAACTACTTCGAGACCGTCAGCAGTCCGGTCAACAAGGATTGGATCGCCAAGTGGCACGCTTACACGAAGAACCCGAAGCGGACCTTCAACGATCCCATGGAGGCCACGGTCATCGGCTTCCAGCTGTGGGTGAAGGCGGTCGAGAAGGCCGGCACTCCGGATGCCGAGAAAGTCATCGCAGCGTTGCCCGGCCTGGAGGTGCCGAATCTGACGGGCGGTGTGGCCAAGGTGCTGCCGAATCACCACATCACGAAACCGGTCTACATCGGAGAAATCCGTCCGGACGGGCAATTCAACGTGGTCTGGAAAACCGACAAGGAGGTGCCGGGCGATGCGTGGTCCGACTTTTTGCCGGGCAGCAAGGACATCGAGGCGGACTGGGTGGTGCTCAACTGCGGCAACTACAACATCAAGACGAAGGTGTGTTCCGGACAGAACTTCAAATAGGCGGGGGAGCGTTCCGATCGTCCGTCCGGGCGATCGGAATCGTCCGGGCGATTGGAATCGTCAGGGAGAGCGGAATCTTCCGGGCCGGCGCAGGGGGATTTCGCCGGGGCGTCTCGATCGGCCCGTTGTGACCAGGAGTGTTAGCGATGATCCACACACGTCATTCGTCTGCCTTGTCGTTGACGCTCCTGGTGTTCGGTTTGAACGTGTTGGGCTTATACGTGTTCGGCTTGAGCTCTGGGCTTACCGCGCGGGCGGACGACACGGCGCCTGAGACTCCGGGATTGGCAGGGGGATTGACGGGGGGAGTGACAGGGGGATTGGCAGGGCTGCTCGCGCAGCTACCGGATGCAAGTTACGCGGACAAACGCGACTTGATCGAGAAGATGGTGCAATTACGGGATCCGAAGGTACGCGATGTCCTACGCGCGCTCCTCGATGATGCGCTCTATGTTCGGACCAGCGACAATCACGTCTTCATCGGTGCGGTCGACGGGGACACGGTTCGCCTGACCGATCCCTTGTCGGGTCAGGCGGCGGGCGCGGTGCCGGGCGACTCGCTCAACGTGGTCGGAGTCAACAATCAGCTCCGCAAGAAGCTCAAGGTGGCGCTTGCACAATTCGACCTGGCGAGCCCGGATGCCGGACTCAGGCTCGCCGCGGTCAAGGAGATGCTCCGGGCGCTCGACCCGGACTCGCAGGCGGTGCTGCGCGAACGCCTGGCGCAGGAGCGGGATCCCGCGGTCAAGAGCCAGATCCAGGCCGGACTCGCACTCGCGGATCTCGACAGTGCCGACGCCGCGGTTCGATTGGCGGCGGTGCGCGAGCTGTCGAACAGCTTGAACCCGGATGTCTACAACCGGCTGTCGGCCATGGTGCAACCATTGGGCGATGGGAGTCACGGGGGCGATGAATCCTACGGGGAATCGGACCCCGCCGTTCGCGAGGCCGCACAGAAAAGCCTGCGCGTCATCGAACGCTACCGGAGCTTCTATGCGGGCGTGCAAACGCTGATTTACGGCTTGAGCCAGGGTTCCATCTTCGTGCTGATCGCGATCGGTCTCGCCATCACCTTCGGCGTC
>Ga0116227_10015834_pt1 | contig 11055 bp, 8 predicted proteins | sample S1TSphgellanicum_FD_89693 | JGI IMG/M metagenome (GOLD analysis project Ga0116227, IMG submission 89693) | Host-associated microbial communities from peat moss isolated from Minnesota, USA - S1T2_Fb - Sphagnum magellanicum MG | ecosystem: Host-associated > Plants > Peat moss > Unclassified...
TAGGCCTGCTGGAAGCTGATCAGGTTCGTCATTTCCTCGTCGATCGAGACGCCCGAGACCGATTGCTGCTGCGTCTGGAGCTGCGCGGTGATCTGGTCCTGGGTGGTCTGGTGGGTCGCCGCCGTGCTGGCCGCGTTGGCCACGCTGCAGAGCTGGCAAGCGGCGTCCGGGCTGGATTTGAGCTGATGTTCGGTCGCGTGAACCACCAGCACCCATTGCGACGCGAGGAAAACCAGCGCGACGAGCAGGTGACGGAAGTTACGGATATTCAGCATGCTCCGATACTACGTTGATTCTTGTGTTCTGCGAAAGTTGATCGATACGTGGAGTGTTGCCGACACGGAAAAGTTCCGTGCCGGCAGCAGGCTTTCCTCAGCCTCGTGCGGTTTCCACGTTGGGCAGCAGGGCCGTGAGCAGGCCCACCGCTGGCAGGAACGCACACACCTTGTAGACAAGGGTGATGCTGGTGGCGTCCGCCAGCAGTCCCAGCACCGCGGCGCCGATGCCGCCCATGCCGAAGGCAAAGCCAAAGAACAGTCCAGCGACAGTGCCGGTCTTGCCCGGCATCAGTTCCTGCGCGTAGACCACGATCGCCGGGAATGCCGAGGCGAGGATGAAGCCGATCGGCACCGTCAGCACGGCGGTCCACATCAGGTTTGCGTAGGGCAGCGCCAGGCTGAAGGGCAACACCCCCAGGATCGACGCCCAGATGATGCGCTTGCGGCCGAAGCGGTCACCCAGCGGGCCGCCTGCAATCGTGCCGCAGGCCACCGCGCCGAGGAACACGAACAGCAGCAACTGCGCGCTACCCACCGACACGTTGAACGTGTGAATCAGATAGAAGGTGTAATAGCTGGTGATGCTGGCCATGTAGAAGAACTTGGAGAAGATCAAGGCCAGCAACACGCCGATCGCCAGGGTCACGGTTTTCCTGGGCAGGGCAACGGGAACTGCCGCACCTGCCCTGGCGGGCTTGGGCTTCAAGCGCGCGAGGCCATGGTTCTTGTACCAATTGCCAACATTGGTCAGCAGTACCATGCCAAGCAAAGCGAAGAGGCCGAACCATGCGACGCTGGTCTGGCCATGAGGCAGCACGATAAACGCTGCCAACAAAGGGCCGATCGCAGAACCGGCATTGCCACCCACCTGGAACAAGGACTGCGCCAGGCCATGACGACCGCCCGAGGCCATGCGCGCCACGCGTGATGATTCCGGATGGAACACCGATGAGCCGGTGCCGATGAGCGAGGCAGCGAGCAGCAGCAGGCCAAAGTTATTCGCCTGCGACAGCATCACCAGACCCACCAGCGTGAAGCCCATGCCGATGACGAGCGAGTAGGGCTTGGGCTTGCGGTCGGTGTAGATGCCGATCAGTGGCTGCAGCATCGACGCGGTGATCTGATAGACGAACGTCAGCATGCCGATCTGGCCGAAGGTCAGGCCATAGGAGTCCTTCAGGATCGGATAGATCGACGGCAGCAGCGACTGCATCATGTCATTGAGCAGATGGCAGAAGCTGATCGCGGCAATGATGGTGAAGGCGGTTTTCTCGGCCGAGGCCGGGGTTTCGAGTTGAGCAGCGATTTCGCTCACGGTGTTCTCCAGAGCACAGTTTGGGTTGGGGCCGGGTGCGGACTGCTACCCGACGATGCGCGGCACTTTACGCGCTACAATCCGGCCTGCTTGCGTGCTTGGGACAGAAGTTATCGTGATTGGGCCATGGGCGTGCAAATATTTATTTCACGTCAGTGCTGCCCCCTCAAAAATTGCCAGGCTAGGTGCGACGGAGGAGGTTTAGTCGTTCTAAATGACGGAGGAGCAACGACGCATGGCACTATTGAGGATCACTTCCCGAAGGGGCGGGAGCTATTGGGCGCATGGCGGCGTCACCGGTCGCTTGCTTGGAATCACCAAGCGGCGCGCCCGCTTCCTTGCCCTGCACCCAATGGCTCTCCGCCGCTGGCGCGAAATAAGTATTTGCACGCCCCGATGAGAGACGTCCACTACATTCCTGCCTACGACGAGGTCGCCAGCGCCGTGATCGCTATCGGCAACGATTACCTGGCCGATCATGTGGTGCAGCCGCATTCGCACAAACGCTCGCAACTGATCTATGGCGCCAGTGGCTTGATGCTGGTAGTGACCGAGCATGGCGCCTGGATCGTGCCGCCCGAGCAGGCGGTGTGGCTGCCTGCGGGGGAAGTGCACAGCGTCCACATGACGATGGGCCCGGTATCCACGCGCAGTGCTTTCGTCTGGCCTGATGCCGTGCCGGGCTTGCCGGATCATTGCCAGGTGCTGGGCATATCGCCACTGATGCGGCAGCTCTTGCTGGAAGCAGTCGATGTGCCGCTGGAATACGATCCCGGCAGCCGCGACGGTTTACTGATGGCCCTGCTCCAGCAGGAAATCCCGCGCTTGCCGACCTTGCCTCTGTCGCTGCCTTTTCCACGCGACAAGCGCCTGGCGCGTCGTTGCAGGAAGCTGCTCGATCAGCCGACGCCGCATGACAGCATCGATGAATGGAGTGCGGCATTGGGCATGAGTCGCCGGGCGTTCACGCGCTTGTTCCGCCATGAGACCGGGATCAGCTTTGCGGCCTGGCGCCAGCAGGCTTGTCTGTTCGCAGCCTTGCCCAGGCTGGCGGCGGGTGAGGCTGTGACAGTAGTGGCGATGGACCTGGGCTATGACAGCCCTGCGGCGTTTACCAGCATGTTTCGCCGTGCGCTGGGCGCGCCGCCCAGCCGCTATTTCCAAGGCTGAGCAAAACGCCAAGATATTTGATCGGGTTTGGCCGGCCGGTACGTGTTCGATAACTCGCGGTTTTGCCCGTCACAATTTTGGACGTTTTGCGCGAGCCGGTTTGGATAGGTGATGAAGACTGAAGTTCAGGCCGATGAGCGGTAGCGCTTTCAAGCTGTAAGGCGAGGCATGCGCCGTTCTTCGGCGGTCTCATGCCGTTAGCGCCAAGCGGGATAGTTCTTACAAGGCTGCTGGATATCTTTTCCTGACGTGAACATTCGCACGGCATGTGCGGAGTTCTGAAAATCCACAAGGACAGGAGATCCCCATGCTGAAAAATCTCGGTATGACCGCGGCGGTTGCGGCCACATTATTCCTCGCGGCCTGCGGTGGCGGTGGTGGGGATGCTTCCACCAGCGGGTCTTCGGGTTCTGGCGGATCTTCAGGCACGACACCGACGCGCAGCGCGGTGACAGGTCCGCTGACGCCAGTGCAGAACACGGTTTCCACTTCATTGTTGCAACCACTGGCTGTGGCGACTTCGGGAACGCCGCTCGCCGGCGTCGTCAATTGCGTTGACTTTGCCGTCAACGGCGATGCGCTCAATATCGTCAACTCGCTTGCCAACAGCGTGCAGGCGGCTGCGACCAATCCCGCAGCGATCACCGGTGCAGCCGCACAGATTCAGACCCAGGTGCAGCAGTTCGCCGCTGACCTTCAGCAGATGCTGACGTCATTGGCAGGTGGCGCAGCCTGTAATTCCACCGGTTCAACCACCACGGTTTCCGGCAATCCGCTTGCAGGCACGCCGCTGGCTGCGCTGGGCGAGCAGTTGCTGCCGATCCTGGCGAATATCCAGAACACCCAGAGCGGCACGGCTTCGCTCAGCACGCTGGCGGCGCAGTTGTCGCAGCTCAACACGGCGCTGAATATCGTGTACGCACAGCTGCCTTCCAGTGCCACCAGTGCGCCGGTTCTCGGGGGTGTGCTGACGACCGTCAAGGCTACCGTTGCCAACCTCGTGAGCCTGCTGCAGACCGCTGCAACAGGTGACGCCACGGCAACGTCGGCATCGCTGCAGGCCACGGTCAACGCCTTGCTGAAGAATATCCTGCTGAACGTGATGCCAGTGAATGCCGTGCAGGCATCTTCGGGCAGCACGGCGATTTCCAATCCGATCACAGCGGCCATTACCCAGGTGACTGCGCTGCTCGGTTCTGGCTTGAGCTCCAATACCCCGTTGGCGACCTTGCAGAGCACACTGAACAGTGCACTCGCTCCGGTGCTGTCCGTGTTCAACCAGAGTTCGGGCAGCGGTGGCGCGACCTTCCTCACCACGCTGTTGTCGAAGCTCACGGGCACGCTGTCGGCGTTGCCGGGCGGCGCTTCGGGTGCAGCAGCCGTAACGGGTCTGCTCAACACAGTGCTGCCAACGATCACCAACACCCTGTCATCGATTCTGGGCGCTGTTACGGGCGGTGGTGGCACCAGCGGCACCTGTCTCTTTGCGAGCGTGCCGCTGCTCTCCGTGTTGTGTATCTAGTTGTGAGGCGGTTGTTGTAGGGGCTGTAAACAACAAGGGCGCCGTGAGGCGCCCTTGTTGCATATGCGGTGAAAAACCGCGTTACCGGATCATGCCGTATTTTTCGGCTAGATCACGCAGGCCCTGCCACTCGGCAAAATGATCGAGGCGTGACTGATAAACGTCGGTCGACATTCCTGCGGATTTAGCCGCTTCCGAGACCGAAGGCGCCGGAACCGGCAGATCTTTCGTGCCGAGCAACTGGTTGACGCAAACCTGGCCGAAAGGGCCCGGTGCAACATTGAATACCGGCGCGGAAAGATTCGGCGGATTCTTGAAGTCCAGCGCAATCGCCAGGTTGTTGACCTGACCCGAGCGGACCGACAACGGATCCAGGCCAAAACGCCAGCGGATCAGGTCGAGGATCGAATTGGGTTCGAAATCGAAATTGCTGATGTGGCCACGCTTGGCGCGTGGGCCAATCAACAGGCAGGGCACGCGGAAACCGAGGCGGCCATCCAGATTGCCAACGGCTTTTTCGGCAGCGGAAACCAGGCCGGTGGGTGGCGCAACGTGGTCGAAGAATCCACCCCACTCATCGTAGTTGATGATCAGCAGCGTTTTTTCCCAGTTGGGGCTGGTGCTGACCGCCTTGTAAACGGAGTTGAGGAAAGCCTGGCCGTCGCGCACGTCGGCAAACGGATGGTCATCCTGCGAGATGCCATAGCCTTCGCCGACGGCAAGGCCAAAGTTGGGATCGACGAAGGAAACATTGGGTAGCGTCCCATTCTTGCAGTCAGCCACAAAGCCCAGCAGGCCGAGGCCGCCATCGTTGAATGGTTTGGTGATGCCCAGGTACTTTTGTGCCCACAGCACCGTCATCGGCACATCGTTGAAGTAGTAGGACGTACTCACGCCCTTGGCTGCGCAGCGGTCCCAGATGGTCGGCAGCGACGAGATGTTGAAGCTATTGGAATTGCGATCCGTTTGCCCCGTGTGCATGTACACGCGATTGGGGAAGGTCGAACTCATGATGCCGGGGAAATAGCGGTCGCAGGTGGTGAAGGCCGGCGCGGCGCCACCAAAGAATGAAAGATCGTTCTGCGTGTAATAGCCAATCGGGAAGGTGACGGCGGGATCCGTTACGGTCTTCAGAAAGCCATCGCACTTGCCGTTGTCGTACTGCGTGCGGCCGCCGGCGTAGCTGTGATCAGGATCCTCAAGGGTGCAACCCTGGTATTCCGGTGCCAGTGGATAGGTGGACTGCATGTGCCCGTTCTTGTCCGGATATTGCAGGCCTGCCTGCCGGCCATCAGAACCTGGCAGCCAGCCAAGGTAATGGTCGAAGGAACGGTTCTCCATCATCACGACCACGATGTGATCAATGCCGGAGTCTTCGGGCTTGGGCAGGGCGGCGGTGAGCTGGTCTATGGTTGTCGGATCGCTGCGCGTGCAAGCCGCCAGGCCTGCGCTGCCTGCTGCGCCTGCGGCCGCAATGCCGGCCAGAAAACGGCGGCGCGATGCATCCACCGCGGGCTTTTTATCCTTGTCACTCATCGGTATTCCCCAAGTCAGGCCGGATGCGTGTCCGTGCCTTCAGCGTTAATCAATAGACAATGATGACACGGCCAATTGACAGAACGATGACTCGGGCGCGGATAAATGTGCCCCATGAAATTGCGGGCCGCCTCAAATTCATGGCTTTTGATACGTCCTTTGATGTGGCCTTGATCGAGGCCTGAAGTGGAACTGTTTCGCAGAACCGGCGATTTGCTTATGTGATGGTTGGACTCGCAGGGACGCTCTGGGCTGGGAAGCCGTCCAGCCCTATTTCATGCAAGGAAAGTCCGTCTGATCATTACAAATCAAGAGGTATCACATGAGAATTGGGAACTCTGCCGTACGGGTCTTCTGTACCGCGCTTTTATGTGCAACCAGCACGCTGGCCACCGCACAAATCAGTTTGGGAGGCAGAGCCTCCTCATCCGCGGCAGGGGGCATCGGGCCCAGCCTGCCCATTCCGGCTGTACTCAATCCCGATGGCAGCATTCCCGATCAGTACATCGTGACGCTGAACCTCTCGGCCCTGAGTCCAGCGCTGAAGCTGCTCGGGCTTGAACAGCAGATCAAGGCCATTCTGGCGCCCATTGGCGGCGGCGAAGTGCTCGCCACCTATGATGCCGTCATGACTGGCTTTGCCGTCCGCATTCCGGCCGCGAAGCTGAATCTGCTGAAGGCGCTGCCACAGATTGCGGCGGTCGAGCCCGATTACGTGGGCAAAGCGAACGCCGTGCAAGACAATCCGCCCAACTGGGGCCTGGACCGTATTGATCAGCGCGATTTGCCGCTCGATTCGAAGTTCTACAACCCTGAATGGCAGGGCCAAGGCGCGCACATTTACATCTTTGATTCCGGCATCAACCCCGATCACACGGAGTTCACCGGCCGTATTTCGAAAACCGCAGCCGCCCCCCACAATATCTGGGTCAAGGCAGTTGCCAGTAATCCCTGGGATTGCAATGGACACGGCACATTCGTAGCGGGTGTTGCCGCAGGGACCCAGACGGGCGTTGCGAAAAAGGCGACCCTGCATTCGGTGCGTGTTCTAAATTGCAGTGCACAGGGTTCATACGCCGGATTCATTGCAGCCTTGGACTGGATTGCCAAGAATGCCATGCAGCCCGCCGTGGTGAACATGTCGGTGGGCGGACCAAAATCCACCGCTTTGAATAACGCTACACGGGCGCTGGTTAAGGCCAATATTGCGGTTGCTGCCGCTGCGGGCAATGAGAACCAGTCGGCCTGTAATGTGTCGCCGGCATCCGAGGCCAGCATATTAACGGTGGGCGCGACCAGCAAGGACGATTCGCGTGGATACTATTCCAATGGTGCGGGCTTCTACTCGAACCACGGTTCATGCGTCGATTTATTCGCCCCTGGAACGGATATTGTCGGGCCCTATTACAAGGACAACGTCAGCGGCGCAACGGGTTCGGGTACTTCAGCGGCCTCGCCATTTGTCGCGGGCGCATTGGCGATTTGGCGCGCCAGATTTCCAACGCTGTACACCGCCGAGCAGCATCAGAATGGATTGCTGGGGTATCACACGACGCCGAACAGGGTGACCAATATCAGTGCCAGTACCCCGAACCGCCTGCTGTATATCGATCGTGCGCCGACCGCGTCATTTGAAGCCAGCTGCAATAATGGCAACTGTGCGTTCAATGCTCGTTCATCGACGGACGAGCGTGCCATTCCAACGTACAACTGGGATTTTGGTGACGGCACGATTGGAACCGGCGCCAGTGTTGCGCACACCTATGCCCGTAGCGGGACGTACCGCGTGACGTTGACGGTGACCGACGATACGTCGCAGACCGACACGACAACGCGCAGCATCCTGGTGATCAAGCAGTAGAAGAAATTCGGATATTGAATCCGACGGCGCCAGCAACGTACTTCGCGTGCTGGCGCCGTTTTACAGTTCGATGATCCAGCACTTGTGCATCGGCGGTGGGCGTTTGAAATCTTCGCCCAGGGTTTGCGCGGTGATGTCCTTGATTCTCAGGCCTTCGAGCGCCGCGGTGTCGAGCTTGAAGCCGCGACGATTGGTGGAGAAGTAGAGCCTGCCCGCCGGTGTCAGCAGTTTGCTGCACAGCGTGATCAGTTCAACGTGATCGCGTTGAGTGTCCAGCGTGCTTTCCATCTTCTTGGAATTGGAGAAGGTGGGCGGATCGCAGAAAATCAGGTCGTAGCGTGTCGGCCGTGACTTGGCGGCTTCTTCGCGCAGCCAGTGGATGCAATCGGCGCGCAACAGGCGATGCTTGTTGTCTTGTGAACTACGGCGATCAGGATCCTGCGGATAGAAGCCGTTGAGTTCGAGATTGCGCTGCGCCCATTCCAGGTAAGTGTTGGACAGGTCGACCGATACGGTCTGCGCCGCGCCACCGACTGCTGCGTGCACGCTGGCCGAGCCGGTGTAGCAGAACAGGTTGAGGAAACGCATGCCGACCGCTTCCTGCTGGATGCGGTGGCGGATCGGGCGGTGATCAAGGAACAGGCCGGTGTCGAGATAGTCCTCGAAATTCACCCACAGGCGACAACCGTGTTCTTCCACTTCGAGGAAATCTTCCTGTTGATCCATCCGCTGGTACTGCGCCGTGCCTTTCTGTGCACGGCGGATCTTGAAGTGGATGCGTGAGCCGGGCACTTCGAGGATCTGCTGGATGTGTGCCAGCGCTTCACGCAGACGTTTCTCCGCTTTCACCGGGTCAATGGTTTTCGGCGCGGCGTATTCCTGCACGTGCACGTGGCGCGCGTCGGCTTCATAGATATCGACGGCGACGGCGTATTCCGGCAGGTCGTTGTCATAGACGCGATAGTTGCTGACACCTTCACGCTTGGCCCATTTGCCCAGATGCTTGAGGTTCTTGCGCAGACGATTACCGAAATCCTCGCCGCCGGTGAGCGGCAATGGCTCTGGCTCCACCGCGGCAGCAGCTTTCTTGGCAGCGGCCTTGGCCCAGGGGCTCAAGGGCGCAATCGGCGCATCGTGCGTGTCAACGACACTGCCCTGGAAATTGGCGTTCCTGATTTCAGGTTCGACCACGGCAGGCGCAGCCGCAGCGCGCGGTGACAAGTCAAAATTGAGCAGCTTGCAGGGCAGGGCGCCGTTGAACAGGGCGTAGATTGAACTGGTGCGCAGGCCAATGCGTGGGCCCAGATCAGCGCGGCCGGTGAACACGGAGGCTTTCCAGCCGCTGAAGCGCAGCTTGAGCGCAGTGCCGAACAGCGAATAGAGCTTGATGATTTCCGCTTCTGCGCCGAGACGTTCGCCATACGGCGGATTGACCACGACCAGGCCAGGCTTGTCGCCGGGCGGGCGCATCTCGGAGGCGTCCATCACCTGCCACTGCAAATATTTGGCGAGGCCTGCGCGTTCGGCATTCAGGCGTGCGGACTTGATCGTGCTGGCGTCGAGATCCTGTCCCATCATCAGCGGCAATTTCTTTGCGAGTCCCTTGGCCTTGCGCGCACGCGCTTCGGCGACGAGATCGTTCCAGACCTTGGGCTTGTGTTCGAGCCAGTGTTCGAAACCCCAGCGCAGGCGTTCAAGGCCGGGTGCGATATCGGCGGCCATCATCGCGGCTTCAATCACCAGCGTACCGGAGCCGCACATCGGGTCCAGCAGTGGTGCGTTCTCGGCCATCATCGCAGGCCAACCGGCGCGAATCAGAATGGCAGCCGCGAGGTTTTCCTTCAGCGGGGCTTCAACGCTGCGTGAGCGATAGCCGCGGCGATGCAGGCTGTCGCCGGCAAGGTCGAGGCTCAGTGTGGCATTGAGCTTGTCCATGTGCAGGTGTACGCGGATGTTGGGGCTCTCGGGATCCACATTGGGGCGCTCGCCATGTTTTTCACGGAACGCATCGGCGATGGCGTCCTTGACCTTCAGTCCAGCGTAATTGGTGTGCGCGACATTCGGCGAGTGGCCTGCCACTTCAATTGCAAAGGTGCTGCCGAGATCGAAGATTTCCGGCCAGTCGATGGTTTTGGCGCCTGTATAGAGCGCATCCGCATCGGGCAGCGGAAAGGTCGTCAGCGGCATCAGCACGCGGATCGCCAGGCGCGACCACAGACAGGTGCGGTAGGCCACCAGCTGTTCGCCGCTGAAGGAGACGCCGCCATTGCGCTCTTTGACGTCGGCTGCGCCAAAGGATGCAAGCTCGGCGGCGAGCAGGGGTTCTACGCCTTTGGGGCAGGTCGCAAATAAGGGGAAGCTGGACATGGTTCTATTATCACCTGCGCCGTTGATTGCAGGCGGAGTGGTTCTTGTGGAGATTGTGTTAAATTATTTAATTAAATTAAATTAACTGATAATTAAGTTTAATAAACAATTCTTGCTTGGACGCTTGTGCTGCCGTCCATGGCGGGACTTCATTTCAATTGACGACCACCGGCCGGGCCATCCGTGGCCCGTCGTTCGCCGGACCAGCGAATGTCCACTGGACATTCGCTAGCTTGGTCCGGCTCACCCCGGCGGCCAGGTCAGCGTGCGACCGCCCAGTATGTGCAGGTGCAGATGGAATACCGACTGCCCCGCGCCAGCGCCGTTGTTGACGGCAAGCCGGAAGGCATCGCCGCAGCCCAGCTGTTCGGCGACCTTGGACGCCGTGATCATCAGGTGACCCAGCAGGGCCTGGTCTTCCGCGGTTGCATCACACAGGCGTGGAATCGGTTTGCGTGGCACCAGCAGCACATGCACAGGCGCGCCGGGGTTGATGTCCTTGAAGGCGACGCACTGGTCGTCCTCGTAAACAATGCTGGCGGGGATTTCGCGAGCGATGATTTTTTCGAAGAGTGTCTTGGCCACGACGGGTTCCGGCTTTGGGGATGGCTGAATGCTAACATTGGCACAAGACAAATCATCAATTAGCCATGTCGGATTCCAATCCAGCTTATTTGCCGCCGCTCGTCGTCTATCGTCGTTTGCTGTCGTATGCGGCACCGCATTGGCGCATTTTCATCGTGGCGATCATCGGCATGATGATGTGCGCCGCTGTCGATACAGGCTTCCTGGCGCTGATGAAGCCCCTGCTGGACATCAGTTTTGTCGGCAAGGATGTGGATTCCACGCGCTGGATTCCGGTCATCATCATCGGCCTGTTCATGGCGCGCGGCTTGGGCAGCTTCATGTCGTCTTACGGCATGGCCTGGATTGGCCGACGCGTGGTGGCGGATCTGCGGGGGCAGATTTTCAATCACCTGCTGCAACTGCCGGTGCGTTTCTATGA
>Ga0116227_10015835_pt1 | contig 11055 bp, 5 predicted proteins | sample S1TSphgellanicum_FD_89693 | JGI IMG/M metagenome (GOLD analysis project Ga0116227, IMG submission 89693) | Host-associated microbial communities from peat moss isolated from Minnesota, USA - S1T2_Fb - Sphagnum magellanicum MG | ecosystem: Host-associated > Plants > Peat moss > Unclassified...
GGGGTGGCATTATGCCCCCCCCCCCCCCCCCCCCCCCTTTTTTTTTTTTCTTTTTTTCCTCAAAAAAAAAAAAAAAGGCACCCGCGCGCGCCCCCCCTTTTTTTTTTTCTTCCCTTTTCTCCAAACAAGATGAAGGGGGGGGGGGGTGTGATGCCCCCCCCCCCCCCCCCCCCAATTTTTTTTTACGACATTTGCTACAACATGAAGAAAAAAGGGGTCCGCGATGGCCCCCTTGTGTTTTTTTTGCAGCACTTGTTACAACATGAAGAAGAGGGGGGGCATCGTGTTTATTTTTTTTGTAGCATTAATTGTAGCAAGAAGATTAGGGGGGGCATGATGCCCCTTTGCGTTTTTATTTCATTACAATGGTTGTAATAGAAGGAGGAGGAAGAAGGGGGGTTCAATGGCCCCCCATGTGTGTTTTTTGCAACACTAGCTGCAAGAGAAGGAAAAGGGATGTGGATTTTTTTTTTTCAATTTCAAGATTTTATTTTATTTTTTAAAAAAATCTTTTATTTTTTCATGTTTGTGCAAGGAAAGAAAAAAAATTAAAAAATTAATTCTTTACACAATTGTTCATCTTTGTTTTCTAAAGGTGCCAAATAAATCTCTAACTAATTGTTGAATTTCTAAAATGTCACTATTATTTTATGTTGCAAAAATTAAATGTATTTGAAATTGGTTATTGTAAATTCAATGGGTGACATTGTGAAAGAAGTTTCTGTTGTGGGTGATGAAGAATTTGTGGAAGGGGGAGGCGAACAATTGGCACAAGCATTAGGGTCAAAGTATGGTTGGGGTACCCAAAAGGACTATCTTTTTTTATATTCACCAGACCCTTCACTTAAACATGTTAAAACTTAATGACACATTCATATTGAAAGTTTGAGTTAATTCATAAATAGATACATTACGAAGGTATTATTCTATGTATAAAATGTTAAATTTGAACAAGTTTAAATATTCCTACCAAATCCTTGAAAAAAATCCAAAACTTTGTTGCATGAAGAAAAAAAAATTCAAAGATTCATCAGGAATATTTAAACAATTGTTTTTGGCCCAAGATTTTTCCCACAAACACCTTATGTGTTAATTTGTATAAAATGTATGGATGTGACAAAAACCAAATGCCCTATTGCAATGAAAAAAATTTCAAAAAGTCAAATTTATAGGAATTTTGGGCCATTACTAAAACATGGCCCACATTGGATAAATTTCATTATTCTCATTTTCATAAGTGAAAAAAAAAGATACTTTAAAAACCTACATAAAATTTTGAAAAAAAAATTTCATTTGACATGAGAAAAAAAAAGGTGAAATGTAAAACATGTCATGAGAAAAATGAAAAAAAAGGTGAATTTGGGAGTCCTAGGAAGGAATCATTATGTTTCAAAGGGGGTACCTTGATCATGCTTGGACCCATTAGTACTTGAACCAATATAATTTGTGACTATGAAATTAAACTAACTTTGGTTAAACTAATTATGGCAAAACTAACTATGAAATTAAACTAAATGTGGCTAAATTAATTTTGCCTAAACTACTTTTGGCTAAACTAATTATGAAACTAAACTAATTTTGGCTAAGATAATTATGATGTTAAACTAACTTTGGTAAATTAATTAACCATGGCAAAACTAACTATGAGATTAAATAATTTTTGTTAAATTAATTATAGCAAAAATAACTATGAAGCTAAATTAATTATAAGGTTAAATTAGCCATGGGTAAATTAACATTGGCTAAATTAATGTTGGGTAAACTAACGTTGGCTCAACTAATTTTGGCTAAATTAACTATGACTAAACTAGCTTAAAAACTAAATTAACTAAAAAGTTAAATTAAATTAATAATGGGTAAACTAACATGACTAAATTAAAGATGGTTAAATTAATTAATAATTTAACATTGTAGTTAATTTAACTATGGTTAGTTGACCCAAAATTGATTTACCATTTTTAATTTAACTTTTCTATTATTTTAGAAAAAATTAATTTATCCATCTTTAATTTATTCTTGTAATTAATTTAATAATGGTTAATTTAATCAAAATTATTTTAGCCCAATATATATATATATATATATATAATCATTATAGTTAATCACATATAATGATTTTTAAAAAATTATAATCGTACTATTATTATTATTATTAGAAATAATAATATATATTTTTATTGTTTAATAATTAGTATTTTAATATTATTATATTTGATTAAATTTGATAATATACCTATGTCCAGTAGGTTACACATGCTAACTTACAAATTCTTAACCTAGGTTATGTAATAATATAATGTTATATTATTTATTTATTTATTTATTATAATTATAATTATTTTATATTATTATTATCATTTTTCAATGTTATTATTTAATAAATTTTATTTAAATTTTATTATTATAAATATTTTAATGATGGTATTATATGTGTGGCTATTAGGTTACATCAATTAACCTATGAATACTTATTATTATTTATTAATAGTGATTTATATTATTATTATTATTATCATCATCATCATCATCTTTAGTTGTGAATAATTTTTTTTTTCAATAATTATAGTTTTAATTTTAGCTATAATATTAATTATGGTAATATATTATTGATCATTAATTATTATAAGTAATCATAATTATTAAAATTTTATTTATAAATATAAATATTAAAATTAATATTTATTGACCAATTAATAATATTATCATTATATTATATTATTATTACCTATTGAGTTTCAATACTGTTAATATAATTAATTTAACTAGTAGGTAAACTAGGTTAATATGGTTATTTCCATGTAGGTTGCAATTACATTGGTTGCATTTGCAATTGATTTTTTATTTCATATTTTTTGCCATGGATTCCAAATGTGCACATTACATAAATAAATTCATTTGACTTGTTCACAAACCAAGTACCAAATGCCATTTGGTATGGGCTAATGAAGAAGGCTCAACCTTGAAGGTTAAACCCAAAAAGTAAATTGGATTATTTTAAACCTATTTACCTACCTACCTACCTACAACCTACCTACAACCTACCTACTTAATCAATAATATATAAAAAAACCAGTTGGCTTTGAAAATTGTCACATGTCACCACATAATTGGCCTTCACAAATGGACACGTATCAAAATCTGATTCACATTTTATTGGATGGCCGAGATATTATTAATTTATTAATAATGATGAATATTGAAATAATGCTCAAATGCCATGTGTCACCATATAATTGAACTTCACAAATGCACACATGTCATCATGGGCAACCCTCATAGAATAATGTAAATGTATAAAGTATAAATTCATACCATCTATATTGTTTGCATACATATTGTTGTGTGCAACTACTAATCGTGTGCAACTATGGGGTCTAGCAGTTGCATGTGTCGCATGCAACTAAAAATTAATTACATACGACAATTGCAAAATGATAGTTTTCTTCTTGTGTAATCACATCAAGATTATGCAATTTGAATTATATATATTTTTAAGCAATATATCACGATTGCTTTACAAACATAGGTATTGCCCATTGAAATAACACAAGTTCATACTTGTATTTGGAGCTCTAACGTTTTTTGGAGGTATATTTTTCACACTAATCTTCCTTGTGTTTTTCAATGTTAAGAAGGCCATCATTAACCTTTTCAAACACAACCATTGGATGAAGGATGTCCATAGTTTAGCCAATCGTAATGCAACGATGTCCACATACACTCAGTGAAATATAATTATTATGTGGTCACAAAGAATTTGACCAACCAATTGGCACTCCTCAGCAATAGCCTTAACAATCGTGAAATGATTTGTCATGGACATGTTCATGGCTGCTTCAACAATCAAAAGGTAGATTCTTCCCCATCTACCTACTCACCTATAAATTTAAAATGTGATATTTTCATCCCCACCCACCTAACCAACCCCCATCTATTTTTCTACCTACCAACATTTTAGGTAGGTACCTACCAAACCCCACCTACATGGCTACACCTACTGACGTGGTTAGCACTCCAATAGACCCCCAACAGTCGAAAATGATGAGGAAAGAATAAAATGAAAGTATTGCATGGAACTTGGTCTTGTTCATTGAAGTAAGATTAATAAAGGCAAGATTAAAGTAATTGTCACCCCACCTTGTAAAGGTATTGTAGATAAACATTGGTTTGTAAACATGATGCTTTTATGTGTTTTGAAGTATTACAAAATCTTTTGAAAATTAAAAATATGTGAAACCCCCTAACGAAGGTATTGTAGGTTTTATTTTGGGAGCGTTTTTCACGATGGGGGGGTATTGCAAAACCAACACATTTAATGCATGTTGTACACATGGGGAGTTTAGATCAAACGATAGGGCCTAGATAAAACAAATTGATTTGTTTGTTTTAATGGTGTATTTAAATAATGTGGATTAGATTTAACAATTATTTATGTTATTTAACACCAAGGTTTTAGAATTTTGGGTTATGGAGACAACAAACATCTATGATTTTTTGCAGCTTTTAAGTCTAATTAAAATTAGACCTAACATGGATTTTGGGGGGATTTGACATTTGCACATATATGCCACAATACACTTTCTTTTTTCTTTTTTTTCTCAAAGAGAATGGAGAAAGGCTCATCGTGGCTATTATTCATTTGTTTGTTTCATTTAGTTTTTTCAAATTAGGGTTTAATTAGTGATTTTAATGAGGTTTCATTTAATTTGTGTTTGAATATTTGGCTTCAATAATGACTATGTGTATTTATTTTTTAAGGTCATGTGTAGTTATTTGTTTAAAATTATCATAGTTCATGGCATCCATCATTGGAACTATTTAAGGTTTAATGTTTTTTTTTTTTTAATGGCATCCATGTTGATCTATCCATGGATGTGTTTTCATATAGGGCCAAAACCTCATTGAGCATCAGTGCCATCACCCTTGACCATCAACAATATAATATTTTCTTTTAATAAACTCCTTTTGTCTTTTTTTTTGTTTTTGTTTTTACGTAGTGTATTTTGTTCCCTTTTGCATATGGATGGTCATGGAAGTATCAATTGCATGTGGGTATTGCACATTTAAATTGAAAGCCTTACATATATTCAATTGATTGTCTTAAAGAGGATAAGGATTATTTTTTTGTGTAAGTCTAAATAGCCATAAGATAGTCGCATGATCTTTTTTTTCCATTTGTAAACTATTGCTTGTTTATGGGTTGTGGTAAGGTTCATTTGTAAGGTTTAGGGGGTTTGTTGATTAGGGTTATTATGATTTGTAAACTTGTGAGGGTATTCCATGGGTTTTCACAAGTTGGGGACTCCTACTACAAGGTCGTTCTTTCACCAATTCAAAGCATGGGGCGAATTCCATTGTCTTAATCCATCAAGATCCAAAACCTGACAAAGTCACCTTTTTCGAATGTGGACTTGGTGTGGAAAGATGGGTTTAGGCATGGAGGACAAAATAAGGTGGCAATTGAAATTGCATACATCCCCCATGCTTTTGTTTTTAAATTTTGCAGGGTGAACAAAAGGATATGCAAACTATGGTCGAGTGGAACATCTTCAAGAATTTGTCCCTTCAAGAAGCTGTAAAAAAATTAACGATAAAAAATCACCTCGAACATACTTGGTATGGTTTCAAAACCTATAAACCCTTTCTAATTGGTCATTTTTGCAAGTTCTAAGGTTAATTGTTTTTGTGTCTTTTGATTTGATTAAGTGGAAATTATGTTTTGTAAGTATGAATGTGGTTATGGGTTAGGAGACCATTGCAAAAACCCTAACCACATGAGGTTAATCAAGTGTGATTGTTTGGCCCACTTTTCCATCAAGAGGCTTTACAAATGATTAAATGTGGTGGAAATCATTTTTTACCATCGGATTCACATTTGGGCCAATGGAGATCCTACTCACGATGCATGTGACCTAGGGTCCACATCATGGATGTCGGCATATGTTCCACGTGTGTTTCACAAGTTGAAGGAGTTTATATGAACCCAATTAGGATTAGGGTACATTGTGAAGCAAATTTATGACAAACACAAAGAAATTTGGTGGGCATGGGCAAATGCAGGTGAACATATGACCTACGATGATTTCCTATGACTCCAAGATATTTCCTACTTGAACCGGAAGCACAAGAAGGGCACTTGGCACTTGCACAAAAACCTAACACTTTCCATTTAATCATGGGTTTGTGTTCATATTGATGGTGTTTTTTATTTCTAGGATGCAGGTGAGGTGAATGGGATTTAGGTCCTTTTCACCATAGGGATACATTCACCTACTCAGCTTCAAACCATGCTCCAATTCAGTCACAATGGGCTTATTTCTATGGATGCCATATTTGGCACCAACAATGTGAAGTACCATTTATTCACATTGATGGCGTTTGATTTTCATCGCACATGGGTGCTAGTTGTTTGGGTTATCATGAGTTGGCAAACATGTGAAGACTTGGTGGAATGGTCGAGTGCCCTTTGGGCAAAACTACTTTCACATATGCCACATCGGAAACCATCATGTTTCGTTATGGATGATGTTTCTTAAGAACTATGAGCATTGCAATAGGTTGTACATTATTTTTAATTTTTTGTTGCATTGTCTTGTGTTTTGGTACTACGTTAGCATGAGGATTCCATGACATATTTATTGTTCATGGTAAACACACTAATGTTGGATGTACCATGGCAAGATTGTTTGGGGTAAAAATCTTGTCCCATTTTTTCTTTGCGCATGACATGTGTTGAAAGCATGGTGCTTGCGTTCCATGGAGAAAATCAAGGATTCAAAGGTGAGGCATGTAGTACTTGATCACCTCCACATGGTGATGTTCATGTTCATCAACCCAAATGAGACCATTGATGATTTCAAGGCATGCGGGAGGGAGATGGTGGTGGGGAGTTTTGATAACTTACAACCTAATGTTGATTGGACAAAATACTTTTGGGCTTATTATTGCCAACTCGGTAAGTAAAGGGTCCCCCTTCCAAGTATGGCATGTTTTAAAACCTTTTTGCTATGGATGCATTACAAGTTGCATGTTCATTTTTCACACATATTCAAATTACATCATGGGTTGAAAGTATGTTATGCATGTCTATGCATAACTTTGGATGGTTAGACTATGTTGGGTGCCACAATCAAATCAAGACACACAAGCTAACATTGAGTCTTATCACGGGGCTTTGAAATGCTGGTTCTTTCCTAAGACCAATGGTTTGAGGGGGCACTGCATCGATTAGTTAGTGTGGAAGCTAACCACAATAATGGCACAACATTATATGCACCAAGCCGAGATGAAGAAGCAAGGTCATGGCACAACTTGTGGTGGCAAATGTTGACAAAGCTAATTGGATTCCACACATCGATGTGATTTCATCTACCCTTGAAGGGGATGATGGTGACAATGGTTAGTGGGTGCAAAGCCAACACCATCCTAATGTTACTTACAAGATCCATGCCCTTTTCATTGAGTATGCAAATTACACTTACGAATGGGCATTGTGAAGCAACTTTTGCAAACGTCAAATTGTTATTCTATTAACATGTACTAACCTCGCAACATAAAATATCATTGAGTATTGCGACACATATTATGGAACTCATTGTGGTGGTTTGAAATGCATGTTTGCTAACCTGGCATATTTACAATTGGATGATTGCATCTGATAATGAAGATTACAACCAAAATCCAGTTGGTGAGGTCAACATTATTAACATTGGGGGGTTTACAGCCATGGATGAAGATAGTTGTTTTGACAATGTTGTTGTGCTGGAAGGTTCATTCACACCCATGGATCAAGCTTAGCTCACTTGCATGAAACAATGACCAAGATCATCACAGAGTGTACCGTAGGTGTAAACATCGAATTGTGCAACCATGAAACAACACTTTTTCAAGGAGTTGCATCAAACATTCACCACCTTTGTTTGGCCTGAATCAACAAATCCATGCACTCGGGAATGGTATTTCGCTAGGTGGATGATGGTTTTGGGAACTCCATCAACCAGATGAAGGATTGGCATGAAACAATGATGGAGCACTTTGATACTCATAAAATGAGGACTAAGGAATAAAGAAAGGTTTATCACTTGTACCCATATTTGGACTTAATATATGTGTGACTCAATTTTCATTTATATTTAACCCTTTACACCTTTCACCAAATCAAATTGAATTATGCGCAATTTGCATTAAAGTAATATCCAAATGATTAGGTAACCAATATGTGTCAATGAATAATTGTTAATCATAATTAAATGCGATTAATATAAAAATCTAAAACTCCAAGTAGTGCACAGAACGATGAAAGTTTCTTGCTCGTAAAGATCTAATTCTAGTGTAATACCACATGTTGTGTAATCCAGAAACTTGCAATACCCCTTTTTGGGTATCCAAAAAATGCTCTAGGGCTAATCAACTATTGTTAAACATTTTGAGGGGTATTGCATAACCAAACCAAAACCTAAATGGATAGCAAAACCCGCATTGGGGTACTCTGTAAAACACCATGTGTTGATTCATTTTGACTTATGTTATTAGAAGCGCATTGCTCATGATTAGAAGGATGGAGTGAAGTTGCATTACCCCTCTCAAGGTATCCTAAAAATGCCTTGGGATTAATCACATATATTTTGATAATTAGCGAAGTATTATATAACCTTACCAAAAACCTAAAGGGAAATTAATACCCTAATTGGGGTATTCTATAAAACACCATGGGCTATATCGTTTTTTGCCTAAGTTATTCAAGGGGTATTGCTCATGGCCAAAAGGATGGAATTAAATTGCAATACCCTTGTCTGGATCTTGAAAATGTTTTGGGGTGAATCAAAATTTTTTTTACGATAAGTGGGGTAATGCATAACCTTATCAAAACTTAGAGGGAAATCAATACCCTAATTGGGGTATTCTATAAAACACCATGGGCTAAATCATTTTCCGCCTAAGCTATAAGAGGGGTATTGCTGATGGGCAGAAGGATGGAATTAAATTGCAATACCTTTGTTCAGTATCCCAAAAATGCTTTTGGGTCAATTACATATCTTTCTACACTATGTGGGATATTGCATAAACCTACCAAAACCTACATGTAAAACCACATGAATTGAATCACTTTCACCTAGTTCATGAAAAGGGTATTGTTTATGTCCAAAAAACTTCAATTACCTTGTAATATCCCATTTGAGGTATCCCAAAATGCCATACATATTGATTCAAATAAATGAGGGTAAAGCAAAGTTGGACTCACTAATGGTAGAAGGTTATGGAAGAGCTTGAACAAAGTTATAGAAATTAAAAGTAAAATTTACCACTGAATGTTAAAATTCAGGTTTTGTGGAAAATAAAAATGAATAAAAGTTCCTTATTTAATAAGATTTGAATGATCTTTCTCTAAAAAAAATTAAGCACATGATCTTCTACTTTTTTTAATCATTCACATATTAATAAAAAATGATCTTTCTTCCATATATTAATCCTATGTATGATTGAAAATTTGTTTCATTATTTTTTGACATAGAATGAATATTTTTTCACCTGAAATAGATTGTGACCAATACTGACTCCAATATTTACACCTAAAATAGGATAAGAATTCATTAAAATATATATGCTATATGTAAATGTAATAATTAAATTAAATATTTATTTAATATAATGTCCTTCCATTGTTATGTATAATGCAATTTTTTAATGATGTTTTATATTTTTTAAGTATTAAAAAAAATCCAAAATATAACTTATTAATGATGTATATTTAATTAATGCGTGTAAGTGAATATTTATTATATGTAAATTGAAATTTAGGGAATAACATATCAAATAATGCCATTAATGATCACTAATTATGTCACACTTCAATTTGTACTCCCTTTTGTATTAAAATGTACTAAAATTTGTATTTTTTTCATTTTTATTAAACCTAAAACCCATGTGAAGTTTATTTGAATAAACGAATGGTTAATTATGATTCAAAAAATATAAATGGTGCATAATCTATCAATTTTTAGTTTTAAAATTATTTGAAATGAAATCATGAGATAATGTAATAAATTAATACGTGAAATTATTATTATTTTGCAATTCTACAGATGTAATATTTGTTTAATTATTTCGATTTGGTAAAAAAAAATTAAGCATTAAACATAATTTAAAGATGTTTTCAACATCATAAACGACAATAATTCACTAATGAACCAATGCAAATTGGTTAAGATATATATATATATATAAATGAAGGTATCGCAAAATTTGTCACATTGATGGTATTGAACAACATGTTGAAATGTAAATGCAATATGCTCATTACTTTATTGATAAGTCCATTGACCATGAGACATAAGAATAAAAGTTTAAAAAATTTCTATTAATTTTTAAAAGATTAAAACCATTGGGTGTTTGTGCTCAAGTTGCAATAAGCCAAATTTTGTCGTTTGTGCATTACAAAGATGTTATTGCACATGCATAAGAAGCTTTGAGACGGGCCAAGATTAAATTCCTAGGTCACCAAAAGATCATTGTGAGTAGAAAATGGTGAAGACCCACCCACCCACATATCCAATCCTCCATTCCATTTTGAAAGTAATCATCATCTTTCTTTAGGTTTTTTGCATCCTTTAGGGTTTTTAAATATTGATCATTTGAATCATTTCAAGCATGCATGCAACACATAGTTTGTTTCAAACGACCAACCTGCCCATGAATCTTTCTAAAAATCTTGTCCTCGTCATCGATCATGGAGGGAATTGACCATATGAAAAAAAACTTTGATGATATTTGACAATAGAATTATAGATGTTGTGATAGGGCTTCATGGCCCGCCTTACCTCCAGACTCTCAACTCTTGCCCACAATCTTGATTAGCCTTGGATTCATGATTCCTACATTGATTCCTAATTCATTTTATATTATTGATTTTCACCCTATTCCAAATCATCCCCCCCCCCCCCCCCCCCCCCCCCTCCTCCCCCCCCTCTCTCCCCCCCCCCCCCTCTCCCTCCTCCTCCCTCATCCCTCCCCCCCCCCCCCCGGCCCCCCGACTCCCGACTCCCGACTCGCCCCGGA
>Ga0116227_10015836_pt1 | contig 11055 bp, 8 predicted proteins | sample S1TSphgellanicum_FD_89693 | JGI IMG/M metagenome (GOLD analysis project Ga0116227, IMG submission 89693) | Host-associated microbial communities from peat moss isolated from Minnesota, USA - S1T2_Fb - Sphagnum magellanicum MG | ecosystem: Host-associated > Plants > Peat moss > Unclassified...
CGCCGTTCGCGCAGCGCCGGGAGCCGCAGCGACATGACATTGAGGCGGTAGTAAAGATCGGCGCGAAAGCGTCCCGCGCGGACCTCCTCGGGCAGATCGCGGTTGGACGTCGCGATCACGCGCACGTCGAGACGAAGCGTCCGCGTGCTGCCCAAACGCTCGACCTCCCGCTCCTGCAGCACGCGCAAGATCTTGGCCTGCAACCCAAGATCCATTTCGGAGATCTCATCGAGCAGCAACGTGCCGCCCTGGGCCTGCTCGAATTTGCCGGCATGCGCCGCCGCCGCCCCCGTGAAAGCCCCCTTCTCGTAGCCGAACAACGTTGCCTCCAGCATGTTCTCCGGGATGGCCGCGCAATTGATGGCGACGAAGGGTTTGTCGGACCGTGCCGAGTGATCGCGTACGAACCGCGCATAGACCTCCTTGCCGGTGCCGCTTTCGCCCGTGATGAGCACGGTCGCGTCGGTCTCGGCCATCTTGCGGGCCAGGGCCATGACGCGTTTCGACTCGGGGTCGACCGCCACCATTTCATTGGGGATGAAGCGCGCCGCGAGCTGATGCCGTGCCATCGCGATGAGCGCTTGCGCGTCGAATGGCTTGACGATGTAGTCCGTGGCGCCGTCGCGCATGGCCGACACGGCCTGCGCCACCGTGCCGTAGGCCGTCATCAGCACGACCGGCAGGTCGGGCCGCAGCCGCTTGATGTCGTTCAGCAGCTGATGCCCATTGGTCCCGGGCATCTGCACGTCGGAAATGACCAGGGCCACTGGCTGGGTGTCGAGCCGCTGCAAAGCGCCGGCGGCATCGCTCGCGCCGATCGCGTCCACGTCGGCGGCACGCAGCGTATCGATCAATGCATCGCGCAGAGCCGCATCGTCCTCGACGACCAGAACCGATTCGGTCAATTCATTCATGCGGCGTCCTCCGCGGGTAGCTCGATGACGAAGCTGGCCCCAGGCCCGGAGTCGACCAGCCACACGGTGCCCCCGTGCGCCTCGATCACCGACTTGACGATGGCTAGACCGATGCCGTTGCCCTTGTCACGAGTGGTGAAGAAAGGCTCGAAGATGCGCTCACGCAGCTGCGGAGGAATTCCCGGGCCATTGTCGCTGACGACGATTTGCGCCCGGCCCGCGGGCGAGCGGCGTGCGAGTAGCTCGAGATCCAGATCGCCACGGGCCGCCTGCAACGCGTTGGTCGCGAGGTTCAGGACCGCCGACACCAGCGACGGCGCATTGGCGCGAACTGTTAAGTTTGGCGCTCGGGTGCGGATGGTCAGACGTATTCCGGGGCGTATGGCCGGCCGCAGCCACTGCGCCACCTGCTCGAGCAAAGCGCTGACGCTGACGATTTCGCGCGCCGCGCCGCCGTGGGCAAAGGCCAGCATGTCGTTCACGAGTCGATCGAGCTGCTTCAAGCTGTCCACGGTCTTGCCGGCACAGCGAGTCAGGTCCTCGAGCGTGCGCTCGGCCAACGTCATCTGCGATGCATAGAGCAAAGCGGTGGCCAGCGGCGTGCGAATCTGGTGCGCCAAACCCGCGGCCAGTTCGCCCAACGTCAACAGACGCTGCTGGCGGTTGAGAAGCACCTGGGTCAGATGCGATTCAGTCACATCCGCGATCAGCACGACCTCACCGCGGAGGTCCAGAGCACGACGCGAGAGATTGACGAAGCGCCCGGACTTGAGCTGCGTATGTTCGGTCGATGCATCGGCGGCCGCCGCCCGCGCCCACACCGATGTGAACGGCTGCGCGAGCAAAGGCTCGCCGAGCAGTTGTGCCGCTGCCGGGTTGACGTCGACGATGACGCCCTCGGCGTCCAGTACGACGACCCCGCCCGGCAGCGCTTTGATGAGCGCGGACAAGCGTGCGGCCAAGTGTTCCTTGCCGGCATTCGCCTCGCCCAAGTCGTGGCGCAATTGCGTGACCTGATCGCGCAGTGCATCGAACGAACCGGAGAGCTGCGCCGAGACGGAACCGAACGCGCGAAACGCGGCCTGCAGCTCGCTGCGCTGCGTCGTAAAAGTATCTAACGTGTTTGCTGCCATGCCGGAACAGAGAAGCAACTTCCGTGCCCTTCCTGCATTTTTCTTTTCGATCAACCAGTTAAATTAAAACCGAAACGCCGGGAAGGGGGCGGCGTCAAGAAATTGTCAGGCACTCAAGCGATATTTGCGCAGCTTCTCCACGAGCGTCGTGCGGCGAATCTTCAAGAGGCGTGCGGCTTCGGCCACAGTGCCATGCGCTTCTTCCAACGCCTGCCGGATGAGGCCCATCTCGATCGCGGACAGATGATCTTTCAAGTCGATCCCGCCGCGCGGCAATGAGGATTGCGCGGCCTCGGCGGCCTCGATGGTTTCCAACGTCTGCAGAATCTCCAACGAGCCCAAGGATTCGGCCATGCGCACGATGGGCGTGACGTTGGCTTGCGCAACCGGCGCGGCGGGCACTTCGGTCTCCGCAACTGGAGCGGCCACGGGCGGCGATACGATGCGAACGCCGTTGCCGAGCCACTCGTTGGCGCCGCGGGCTCGATACCGTTCCGGCAAATCTTCCGCAGTGACGGTTTGTTCGGGAAACAAAATAGCCAGTCGCTCCAAGAGATTCGACAACTCGCGCACGTTGCCCGGCCAGCGATTGCGCGCCAGGCAGTTCATCGCATCCTTGTCCAACTTGATATGACGGCCGGCGATTTGCCCCTGGCGTTGCACGAGATGCTCGATCAGCACCGGCAAATCCTCGAGCCGGTCGCGCAATGGCGGCATCTGCACGGGAAAGACGTTCAGGCGGTAGAACAAGTCCTCGCGGAAGCGCCCCGCGCCGATGGCTTCATCGAGATCCCGATGGGTGGCCGCAATGATGCGCACGTTGCATTTGATCGTGCGATTGCTGCCGACGCGCTCGAAGCTGCGTTCCTGCAGGACCCGCAACAGCTTGACTTGCATCTGCAAGGACATGTCGCCGATTTCGTCGAGGAACAGCGTGCCGCCTTCGGCAAACTCAAAACGGCCCAAGCGCGTCGATAGCGCCCCCGTGAAGGCGCCCTTTTCATGACCGAAGAGCTCGCTTTCCAAAAGATCGGCTGGAATCGCGCCGCAGTTGACCGGCACGAAAGGATGACCGGCGCGTCCGGACAACTCGTGCACGTGCCGCGCCGCCATCTCCTTTCCCGTGCCGGATTCACCGAGAATCAGCACGTTGGTGTCGAATGGCGCCACCTGCTCGATGAGGCGATGCACGTCCCGCATCGCGCGCGACGTGCCGCTCGGGCGAAAGCGGTGGGTGCCGGGCTGGGTGGGATGACCGTTGCGAACGCTGCGAGCCTGGTCCAAAACCGCGGATAGACGCCGCTGCTTCACCGGGAAGTCCAAGTGAAACCACGCAAGATCGCCGCTGGTTTCCGCAAGCTTCGGCAAACCGTCGCCGCTCAAGTAGATCAGGGGCAGGGGTACCTCCATGCCGCGTAAGAAGGACACCAATTCCTGACCCTGGGATGCCACCGTTTCCTTGCCCACGATCAACGCCAGCCAGTCGTGCGGCGCGCGGGGTTCGAAGCGCCGGAGCTCGGCCACATCGTGCAGGTGCACGGGCTCCAAATCGAGAAACCGCAACAAGGTTTCCAGATTGCGCGCTTGCGAATCTGAGGGGTCGATCACAATGACATTGGCATCGAGCACTGTTCGGGGCTCCTTCCCGTTAAAAAGTGTGACGGAGCGCACAAGATCTCTCATCGCGCCTGAAGCATTATCGCTAACTCATTGACATTGTTAAATCAATGTCGGCTCGGAGGCCATACTAGCGTAGGAACTTGAGAGAAAAGCAGTTGGCAAACCCCCGCAAAGGGGATAAGGGGAAACCCTAACACTTGGATGGGGTTTTACCCTACGAACGTTGTCCGGGTGTGAGCCGGGCACCGGCGACGAGACGCCGATGGCGGCGAAAGATCAGCTTCTCGATGAGATCGACGACAGCTTCGCTCAAGCCCGTGAATTCGAGTTGCGAGGCGGGCATCTCCGAGTCGCCCGACCCGGCGGGCGTCACCGCGACGACGGTGGCGGGCAGCTTCAAAGGTTGGGGCAGCGTCGAGTTGATGTACAAATCCAGCACACCGGTTGCACCCTCGGGCGGCGCATTCTCGCCGGTAAATTCAAGTCCCGTCGCCCACAGCTTGATGGGTTGCGCCGGCGGCATGTCGCTGTTCCGTTTGGCGAGGTCGGACGTCAGCCGCAACAAGACATTGAGCTTGAATTCCAGGCGCTGCAACTCGTGCAGCAGAGCGGGCGACTCGTCCTTGAGCGCCTCGTGGACGCGGACCTCGTCCAATGACGCCTCCGCTCCGAGCAATTGATGATTGTCGGCATTCAGCCGGCCGAGCGCGAGGCCCTGCGGCAGCGTGCCCGCCACCCACACCAGCGGCAACAGGTCTTCGAATATCAGACCACGCCCAAGAATCGACTCAGGCATGACTGCCGCCTCTCCGAGGTGTACCGCCCTCACGATATCGCCGCCCTAACGATACCGTCCGCTCGAGGCATAAGCGCGCACCGCACGCTTGCCCGCCGCGAGCATATCCATATCGCGCGCCGCGAGTCGGCGCCGATGCTCCATCAAGCCCAGCGCCTTGTCGTTCAACTCGGCGATTTCGCGCAGCAACTTGCGTTCGATCTCACCCAGCGGCTGCGCGGCGCGACGCACGGATCTTAGCAGCCCCAATCGCTCAGCGTCGAGGCGCGGCGCGAGCCGGGCATCGCCGGCATCGGCGAGCGCCGCGAGTTCGCGCGAGATCTCGGCGGCCCGCTCGAGCGCGGCCATGGCTTCGCTGGCGTTCACTGCGCGCCCTTGTTGATTTCGTCTTTGACGATCTGATCCCACCCACTCTTGATCTTGCGGACGAGATTGGCGACCTCGGCGACGATGTGCGGATCGTTTTGGATGTTCGCCGTCGTCAATCGGTCCAGCATGTAGCGATACAGATTGCGCAAATTCGCCGCGATCTCGCCGCCCTTCTCCATGTCGAGCGTGGCGTCCAATTGGCCGATCAGGCGCAGCGCCTTGCCGATGGCTTTGCCCTTGGCGATGACGTCGCGCACGGGCACGTTGTTCTTGATCCGCTCCATGCATCCTTGCGCGGTCGCAAGGTTCGACAAGATATGCTCGAACATCACCTGCACCAGCCGCGCGGGGCTCGCATCGGCGACCTGTCCGTGACTGCGAACGGCACCGTACTGGGCGGCACCTCGGTTCTGGGAATACATCATGATTTGATCGCTTCTGATTTCCGGTGGCGCTTAGGTACTGGTGGTGCCGCTGCTCAGGCTGCTCGTCGAGGAGCTGCTGCTCGAGCTGCTGGAACTCGGATTGAATTCGGCCGTCAAGTACGTCTGCGTTTCCTTGAGCGCCGCCACCGCGGCGTCCATGGCGTTGTACTGTGAGGTCAGCGTCGCCGAATACGTCGCCAACTCCGCGTTCAATGCAGTCTGCTCGGTCGACACATTGGTCAGCCCAGTTTGAAGGCTCGTATTGACCGTCGACAGAATGCCGCCCGCTTTGGTGTACTCGGTGATGAGCGCGTCGAGCTTGGTCGCGATCCCGTTGGTGCCGCCGAGCAAGCTACCGACGCCCGACAAGTTCGCGGTGAGCGCATCGGTCAATTTGGTGGCATCCGTCGAATAGCTGCCATCCGCGTTGGCGGTGATGCCTAAGTCGGTCAACGACTGAATCGGCTGAGTACCGATCACGGCGCTCGTGCCTCCGGACGTGACCGTATCGAGAATGTTTTCCAGTTGGTTCTGGAAGGATTGCAGGGTGGCATTGCCCTGTAACGCACCGGCGGTTTGCGTCGAAGCGTCGTATCCAGTCAGCGACTGGATGCTGCTGATCGTCGAGCTCAGGGCCGTGACGAACGCGGTGATCGCCGTGGACGCCGAAGTCGTGTCGGGAGTCACGCTCAACGTGGTTGGTGTGTTGGCGGCGGATGCGCCGACGAGATTCAATGTAACGCCCGTGATGGCGCCGGTGACCACATTGCTCGCGCTGGTCGCCGCGTAGCCGTTCAGCGTGAAGTTCGCATCCTGGGCAGCCTGGGTCTGCGTGAGATTGGTGACATTGTTGGCCGGGTCATACACCAGCGATGACAGGCCGTTGCCGCCGTCGGTCTCGGTGATGGTGATGCCGTTGGCGCCGCCGGTGGCGGTGCCCGAGATCACCAACCGCGACCCGGCGGTCGTCGTCAGGATGCTGGCGCTGACGCCCGGATTGTCGGTCGCCGCATTGATCGCGGCCGCGATCCCGGCGAGCGTGTCGTTCGTCGAATTGATGGTAATGCTCGACGTCGCGCCGCCGACGGCGATCTTCAACGTGCCGGTGCCGATGACGGTGGTCGAGCCTGTCACGGCCGCCGACGTGAGCGTCGCCGCAGTGGCGATGTTTTGCACTTCGAGAGAATAACTGCCGGCCACCGCATCGGAGTTCGCGGTCGCGGTGGCAATCGTCTTATCGGCCACCGAAGCATCGAAGCCTGCGAGTGCGCTCGGCGTTTCGAGCGTGGACAGCGTCGCCTGCAGCGAGTCCAGCGAACTCGTGAACGTGCCGAACGCCGAGACCTGCGCGTCGAGCGAGTTCTGCTGATTGGTGATTTGATTCTGCTCGGCAGCACCGTAAGCATTCGTCAGCGCGGTCACGATGGCGCTGATATTGAGCCCGGAGCCGATGCCCGTTGACGTGACGGCCGCCGAACTCGCGGCCGCCGCGGTGGAGGCTGCCGAGGTCGTGGTCGTCGGCGTGGACGTCGAGCTGGTGATGGCTGAACTCATGTGATGGGGTCCTGTTGCTATTACCGATGTTTATCGGCCTGTACCAGACAGACTTTAAGCAAGAGGCGTACCACAAGATGGCCAACAACGCGGCGGTTCCGCCGCGATCCGAGGTGCGCGATCAGGCGTGGCTGTCGACCAGTATCCCGGAGACACCCAAACTGCGTGCCAATGCGGGAAACTCGGACACGGAAAACTCGCCGACGACCTCTCCGTTCGCGGGATTGATCTCTTGGATGATCTGATTGCGCGAATCCGGATCGATGCGAAACTGATCGGCGCGCCCGCTATCGTTCAAGAATTTATTGAGCTGCTTGACGAGATCCTCCACGCTCGACTTGTTCGTGGCCGTGGCTTTTGGCGCGGCTTTGGGCGTGACGGAATTCGCGTTTTGCGTTTGTGCGTTCGCACGAAGGGCAGATGAGGTGGTTGCGTCGGCAAGGGCGCTTACGCTATTGCCGCTCTGCGGCAGATTATTGCCGCTCGTGGCCGGTACCGCACTCGGTTTCGGCGCCTGATTTGCTGGCACGAGGCTCACCGGTAGGGTCACCGGAACTGCGTCGCTCATGATTGCACCTGCGTTACCTATTACAAAAGCTGTCCATTACTCCTGCGGTATGTAGCCGCTCCGTGCGGCCGGTGCTCGGACGCCTCTGCGTCCGAGCACGTGGTACATCGTCTTTTACTCAAGCCTATAGATCGGCAATTACGACAGAAGCTTGAGAATCAGCTGCGGCTCCTGGTTGGCCTGGGCCAACACCGAGATACCCGCCTGTTCCAACACCTGGGCTTGGGTCAAATTGGCCGTTTCCTGGGCAAAGTTCGCATCCTGGATGGTGCTACGCGACTGAGTCAGGTTCTGGCTGGTCGCCGTCAAGTTGCTGACGGCCGCCGTAAACCGGTTCTGAATCGAACCCAAGGTGCTCTGCAGCGCACTGACCGTCGCCAACGCGGAGTCCACCGAGTTGATGGTGTTATTGGCATCGTCAACCGTACTTACGGTCTGCGTCGCCAGAGTCCCGGTGCTCGCCGCGATCGTGCCCGCAGCCAGTGCGGTCGTGAATCCAGCTCCCGGTCCGCCGCCGCCGACCGTGATGGCCGAGGGTGCGGACAGGGTCACGGCGCCGTACGTCGTCACCGCATCGGCACCGGCACCGGTGCCCGCGATGGAGGCAGCGAGGCCGCCCGTGGAGGTTCCGCCTTGGTAGGCCACAATGCTGCTGCCGTCGGCCGCGGTCAGCACCAAATCGCCGGGGGTGGTGGTCGACTCCGAGGCGGTCACGCCCGTCTGACCGGCCACCGCATTGATCGCCGTTTCCACTTGCGACTGTGTGAGGTCACCGGCGGCCGCGACGGTTTGGTCCGAGAACACGCTGATGCCGTTGATGTTCAAAGAGTAAGTACCGGCCGTGATTGTTGAAAATGCGGTTGCGTTCGTAGCTGTCGTGGCTGTCGCATTCAAGCCGGTCACGCCGGCGGCGTTGATCGCTTGGGCGATCGCATAGGCCGAGCCCGCGGTCTGTCCACCGTTGCCGGTACCGGCCACACTGGCACCGATCGACTCGGCCTGGCCGTTGCCCACCTGCAGGGTTAGATCGCCAGTCGCGATACCGCTTCCATTGACGGTATACGTGCCTGAGGCATATTGGCCGATCTGATTCGCACCGACGCCCTGCGTCAGGTCGATTGAAATGGTGTCACCGACGTTGGCACCCACCTGGTAGGTTTGCGTGCCGGCACTGCCGTCGAGCACGTTCGAGCCGTTGAAGCTCGTCTGCTGCGCAATCTGCGTGATTTCAGCGATCTGCTGCTGCACCTGGCTGTTGAGCGCGGCACGGTCCGTGGCGCTGTTCGAGCCGTTGGCGGCTTCGACGGCCAGCGTACGGATGCTCTGCAAGTTGTTGATGATGGTGGTCAGCGCACCGCCGGCGGTCTGCGCTTCGGAGACGGCATCGTTGGCGTTGTTGATGGCCTGGTTCGTGCCGTTGACCTGCGTCGTGAACCGCTGACTGATCGCGAGACCGGCGGCATCGTCGGCCGCGCTGTTGATGCGCAAGCCCGAGGACAGTCGGGTCAAAGACTGGGACAACAGCGCCTGGGAGCCCGTCAAATTGTTCTGCGCGACGAGCGAGTCGATGTTCGTGTTGAGTGTTAATGCCATGTTCGGAAACTCCTGAAAGTTGTATTCACCGGCCCCTCTAGGCCCTATTTAGGTTGTGTTCACTTCACCCGCCAAGCGAGCGGACCGGTGACCACGTGCAAAAAGGTTATCGGTACCCCGGCGGCATACTTGAGGCCCGTAATTGCGATGGAATTCCGGATTGTCAGGATTCGACGAGGGCCTGCAGCGGACCCAAGAATTCCTCGTAGTTGCGCCAGCGGGCCACGGCGGCACGGCTGATTTTCTGGCGTACCTGCCATTTGCTCGCGGTCATGACGCTGCGGCCTGACTCGTGAAACTCGAGACAGCGCGGGTCCCACGCCATGCCGATGAACTCGAGCATGGTGCGCGTCCACCGTTCTGGGTTCTCGACCAGATCCTCATAGGACACATCCAGCAACGTGCCGGCCGGCAGCACGGCCCGCCAATGATCGATGACCCGCCGATATTGTTGGAAGTAGTCCCGCAAATCCTGCAGATCGTTGGCGTACGGATGGCCCGACCTGAATTGCTGAAAATAGATCGACAGACACGTGTCGCGCGGGTCCCGGCGCATGTGGATGATGCGCGCATCGGGCAGCGCCGCGTGGATTGCCCCCAGCGACCAGACATTGGCGGGCATCTTGTCCACGACGCGCAAAGCGTCGGGCGCGAGTTGGCGCAGCGTGCGCAGATACTCGGCACCGCGATCCGCAAGGTCACCGCCCGCAGCGGTGCTCCAGAACGGCAGCTCGCCGGCTCCGAATATCGCGGGGTGCGCGCCCAGTATTTGCTCGGCGAGCGTGGTACCGGAACGTGGCATGCCGACGATGAACACCGCGCGCCTCGACTCTGGGACCTCGTTTCGCGAAAGCACCGGGCGCGTCCCACCCGCGAGCAATTCGTCGACCCGCTGGGTCAAGCGCCCAGCATCGAATGCCGGGCTGTAGCGCTTGGTCAACTCGTTGGCGCGTCGATACTCGCTGAAGGCTTGCCCATAATGCTTGATGTCATCCCGATATTTGCCGAGCGCGTAACGCAAGCCCGCCTCTTGCCGGGGCGGCAACGGTCGGGCCGCGATTCGTTCGGCGCGCTCGGCCCAAGCTGCATCGTCGCTGGTCATTTTTCGCAGGTGAGCGAAGCCCGCGCAGGCGTCAGGCGAGTTCGGATCAATCGTGGATGCGCGTTCGAATAGAGCTTGTGCGTCCGCGAAGCGGCCGGCATCCGCTTGCAGTTCCGCCAGCAAGACGAGTGCCGCCACGTTTTCCGGTTGAGACTCGAGCGCGCGGCGGACAATCCCCTCGGCCTCTGCGGCATGACCGAGTAAGCGCTGCGCCATACCGAGATTGATGGCGGCGGCCGTGAATTCGGGATCGAGGACCAACGCGCGCCGGTAGGCCGCCACCGCCGCATCGAGCGCTCCAGAGTCCAAGAGAGCGTTGCCCAGGCTGTTATGCGCGCCGGCGGCTTCGGGATCCAACTCGATCGCTCTACGGCTGCTCGCCACGGCTTCGTCGAGTCGTCCAACGTCACGCAAAGCGTCGCTCAGATTGCTGTGAGCTGCGGCGAACTGCGGCTTGAGCGCAAGCGCGCGTCGGTAGCTCAAGATCGCCTCGTCGTAGCGGCCTAAGCTACGCAGCGCGTTACCCAAATTCCCGTGCGCCTCGGCGACGTTCGGGTCGAGGTCGAGCACTCGACGGTACTGCGCCGCGGCGTCTTCGAATTGGCCGGCGGCGAACAGGGCATTGCCTAGATTGTGGTGAGCCTCGACGTGATCGGGCTGCAACTCGAGCACCCGCCGGTAACTCGCCATCGCCTCGGGCAGCCGGTCGAGCTCCCGCAACGCATTGCCGAGATGGTGGTGCACTTGGGCATCATGGGGTAAGAGCGCGGCAGCGCGCGCCCATGCTGACGAGGAGTCCTGGCGCTGCATGGTCAATGCGATGCCCAATGCTTTCCAGACGAGGCCGGCCTGTGGATGCAGCCGCAATGTTTCGGACGCCCGTCTCTCCAGCTCCGCGAACGACCCTGCATCGATGAGGGCAGCCAGGGCGCCCAAGTCGGGCGCCGGCGGATCAACCCCGGCCCCGCCACCGGCCCAGCC
>Ga0116227_10015837_pt1 | contig 11054 bp, 5 predicted proteins | sample S1TSphgellanicum_FD_89693 | JGI IMG/M metagenome (GOLD analysis project Ga0116227, IMG submission 89693) | Host-associated microbial communities from peat moss isolated from Minnesota, USA - S1T2_Fb - Sphagnum magellanicum MG | ecosystem: Host-associated > Plants > Peat moss > Unclassified...
AGTGCTGGCGAAGAAAAAACATTCAGTTACAGCGTGGAAAACCTAAAGCCACTGTTATGGACACCAGCTGCTCCAAACTTATACAATTTCAATTTTGTATTGGGTTCAGGAGGAAAAGAGGCTGATCGTCAAATGGTCGTGTCTGGATTCAGGACATTTAAAGCCAAGGGCGATTTCTTTTATTTAAATGACAAGCAATACTGGCTAAGAGGAGGCAATCATACACCGATGTCACTTGCCCCTAATGATACAGCACTTGCCAATCAGTTCAATAAATTATTGCATGATGGAAATATTATGGTTACCCGTACCCATACTGCACCTTACAATGAATTGTGGTTGTCTTCATCAGATCAGAATGGTGTAGGTGTGAGTTACGAAGGGGGCTGGCCTTGGTTAATGATTAAGAGCAGCATGCCTGATCCAAAATTAATAGAACTTTGGAAAAATGAGTTTTATGATCTGATCAGGAAGTATAGAAACCATCCTGCTTTGTTGTTCTGGACGGTAAACAATGAGATGAAATTTTATGACAATGATCCGGATTTTGAGCAGGCTAAACTTAAAATGGCCATTATCTCTGATGTTGTTAAAAAAATCCGTCAGATTGATCCCACCAGGCCGGTTTGTTTTGATTCCAATTATACTCGAAATGAAAAGAAATTTGGTAAAGATTTCTTTACCAAAATAGATGATGGCGATATTGATGATCATCATTGGTACGTCAATTGGTACCATGGGTCTATTTTCAATGAATTTAATGGCGAGTGGCAAAAGAATTTTAAAAATGAGGGCAGACCGTTAATTAGTCAGGAGTTTTCTACAGGCTATGCAAGTGAAACCGGTCACCCCACCCGTTTTTATACTTATGTTCATCAAAACCCAGCTTCGCTTGTTGGAAATTATGCCTATGAATTTGCCAACCCTGAATATTTTTTAAAGGCGCAAACCTTCATTACCCGCGAATCTGCTGAAGCAGTTCGCAGAACAAATGAAAAAGCTGCTGGTATTTTGCATTTTGCAGCATTAACCTGGTTTAAGAATATCTATATGGCTGATAAAATTACGCCACATCCGAGTTATCTGGCCATGAAAAAAGCGCTGCAGCCCGTACTTGTTTCTGCAGAGCTTTGGGGCAGACACTTTTATGCTGGAACCCAACTGCCGGCGAGAATTTATGTGGTAAATGATAGGGATGAAGGTACAGCACTTGCAGAAACAGAACTTCAATGGGCTATACAGGATGCTAGTGGTAAAACTATAGCCAGTGGTAAAGAAGCCATTGAACCGGTAGCCTATTACGGGCGTAAATGGATTGCACCTAAAATTAATATTCCTGCAGCATTATCCGCTTCAAAAATCAATGCGAAACTGGTACTAAAACTATTGGAGAAAGGTAAAGTCGTGTCTGAAAACGATTATGAATTACTGCTTTCTGATCAAAAATGGCTGGGCGTAAATGAACTGAAAGGGCAACATATTGTATTGGTTGATCGATCAGATAAAACTATAGCTGTTGCCGATTATGTTGGTTTGACGTATAAAAAGCTTAGTTCAATAACAGATGGAATTCAGCAAAAGCCTGCTATATTGATTTTAAGTGGCTTTGATGCTGCAAATACATCGACGAATGAGATTGGCCAGATTAAAGCTTTCCTTGCATCAGGGGGTAAATTATTGCTTTTAAATTCAGGCAAACTGGCTGTATCCTTATTCCCGGAACAGATACGCGGTGTTTTGCAGGAGAACGGTGAAATTGTATCAATAGAAATCCCTGAATCTGCCGTATTTGATGACATTGATCCAATGGATACCAGATACTTTAATAACAATAAGAGAGAGAATCCTTTCGCGATGAGAAATGCTTATAAAATTAACCGTGATCAAGGAATAGAGGCATTGGCTTCATTTGTTAAAATTCATGGTTACCTGGAAGGAGATTTTACAGAACGGATAAAAAAATTGGATGAGATTAAAGGTTTTCCAATTGTTAAAATTAAAAATAATGGAACTGCAATTTTATCAGAAATGATGCTGGAAAAAGGTACAACAGATCCGGTAGCAGGAAAACTATTCATCAACATGTTAAAAGAATTATCAACCAATTAAATCATATGAGAAAGCTATTTTCAAAAGGAAATGATTTGAATTTTATTAAGGCAGCAATAATTGCTTTAATGTTTACCAACGTTATATTTTCTGGTTGTTCATCAAAAAGAACAAAGGCTAAATCGGCAGAAAATCCATTTATAAGACACATCTATACCGCTGATCCATCTGCCAGAGTTTGGAAAGACGGACGTTTATATGTGTATCCATCGCATGATGTTGACCCACCTCGCGGATGCGATTTGATGGATCAATATCACGTCTTTTCAACAACTGATATGGTTAACTGGAAAGATCACGGAGAAATATTGCGTGCTAGTCAAGTACCTTGGGGGCGCAAAGAAGGTGGTTTTATGTGGGCTCCAGACTGCGTTTATAAAAATGGTTTATATTATTTTTATTTTCCGCACCCAAGTGGTACGGAATGGAATAAGACTTGGAAAGTAGGAGTTGCAACCAGCAAAAAGCCTGCGAGCGATTTTGTGGTTCAGGGATATCTGGAATTGGGGAATGATAATTTTGCGATGATTGACCCATGTGTTTTTGTGGATGATGATGGCCAATCGTATTTCTACTATGGTGGGGGAGATCGATGTGCCGGTGGTAAGCTGAAAGGTAATATGAAAGAATTGGAACAGCCTTTAGTGTTTATGGAAGGATTAAAAGATTTCCATGAGGCCACTTGGGTATTTAAAAGAAAAGGTCTTTATTATCTGACTTATGCTGATAATCACCGGGAAAATGGAAAAGGGGCAAACCGATTGTGTTATGCAACCAGCACTAGTCCATTGGGCCCATGGACTTACGGAGGTATTTATTTAGATCCAACGGGATGCGATACCAGTCATGGTTCAGTTGTTGAATATAAGGGGCAATGGTATGCATTTTATCATAACAGTGTGCTTTCCGGAAAAGGAAATCTTCGGTCTATTTGTGTAGATAAACTATATTTCAATGCAGATGGAAGCATGCAAAAGGTAAAACAAACTGGTAAGGGTATTTTAAATTAGCTCACATTAAGCTATTATTAACCTTAAAAATGAAATCAACTCTAAACCACTAATGAAACTTACAAATTCTAAAAAACAGCGAACTATAAAGTATTTAAATTCGAAATTTTAGGTGTTGCTGCAGGTAATTCGAATACCCCTCCGCAATTAACAGCGCTTGAATTGAATTAGAAATACGCGGAAATATTTTACTAAATAAACCATCGTGTGATGCAGAACACAACCGAAAGGAGCACCTGATCGCTCTTTCACCGATAAAAAACAATTTAATATACTAATGAAAAAAGTAATTATTTCTTTAAAATAGTGAACATTTTAAAAAAAGGTTGATCATTTACAAATGATCAACCTTTTTTTAAATGGATTATTTTGATTGATCCAGCATGTTAACTACATCTTTCATTCGCGAAGAAGGACTAACTTTAAGGTTACTCAACTTTCCATCTTTTACTGTTCCCTCAACAATTGTTTGATAAGGCGCATTTAACTTAAAGTCGGCATTCCACTCTTTTGGCCAGGCTGGAAATAACAATATTTTTTTGCCCTCAGTTTGCATCAACATTTCCTGTAAGCCATGCTGGCCATTACCACCATTATCCTGATCTGGTGCATAATCATTTGCCGCTGCCCAGAATGCGGGGAATTTAAGTTCAGGCTCTTTGCGTACAAAATTGAAGGCCACATAAATTTTTGCAATCCCACTTAAGCCTAAAAAGGCTGCCTGAATTGGATCTTGTACCCAGCATCCTTTTTGAGTTTGCTTCCTTTGATTGAAGCTGCTCAGAGCTAGAGCTATATCAGGCTTTCCTATTCCATATAACCTGAACGGATAAATGGCATACAGTTCAGGGTTCTCACCATTACGGGGCTTGGCGGTTTGCTCGCCTGCATATGGCAAAAGTACTTTCTGGTTATTGTCAGTGCCCGTGGGTAATTCAGGAAGCTCTGATTGGAGTCTTTTCCAGTCTTTTCGTAATTTGTCAGTTGTTAATTCAGGAGGTAGGGATAACATTCTGCTGGTGATTGCACGTAGCCCGGCGATATCAGGTGCAGGATTGTGGACTTTCCAAAATTGCTCAATTGAGTTAACTGGGTCAAGCAATAATTTGCCCTGCTGATCACGGCTAAAATGCTTGTCATAAAATTCTAGTCCCTGTGAAGCGACTGGAAGCAAGAGTTCTTTTAAAAATTTTTGGTCTCCAGTAAATTCATAATAATCCAGCATCATCATGCTTAATTCCAGTATAGGGCTAAAATAGTGACCGGTCCAATCCTCCTTCACTTCAGGTCCCATGTATTTTAAACTTCCCCAGAAAGGAGCAGTCTCGGCAAAATAAGATCCTCCGTGTTTGTAAAACTCTTTGATTTGTGGCTGATTATTAATGACCGCCTGTGCATACATTTTAAACAAAGGCATCATCATGTCAAAGTCGCCCGCTTTCAGCATGGGCCAGTATATTGGTCTGGTGTTCTGAAACCAATACTGTCCTCCCCATCTGCGGTAATCGGCATTTACGCTGCTAATTTTTTCACCTTCTTTTAACTGAGGATTATCTACTACGAAAATTGAGCCATTAAACTTGATTGGGTAAGTGCCACGTCCTCCACATGCTGAAATAAAGCGCTGCAATACATAACCTTTTGTTACATCAATTGCTTTTTGGTCACCCTTGATGTAAATCCAGCTGCGGTTCCAGAAATCGTTCCACCATTGATGATGCGCCAGACGTGTTTTGTCAATGTTTTGTTGATCTATTTTTTGGATTTGTTGGTCAAGTAAAGCTTTCCATGCCGCAGTTGTTGGGGTTTGAGCGGTTAAAGGATAGATGGAGATGAGTTGCGTATGTGCAGCCTTAGAAAGCAATGTAGTGTCATTCTGCTGTACAAAACTATCGCCTTTGATCATTCCTCCAAAAGTCAGGTTTGCAACGTGTGGCTCTACCTTAGGGCCATTGCGGTGGTACCAAACAATTGTGTTGGAATTAGCGGTCAAGAGACTGTCACCATCGCGTTTTTTTCGCCAGTTTTCCAGCGTTATTTTTGCAATAAGAGGTATTGTGCTCTTTTCTTCGATACGAATCACAGGATTGTTGGCATCTACCCATATCCGCAATTGCAGGCCATCCTGATCTGTTCCCTGTTTAATGTCAATTGCACCTTCAGCAAGCTTTAATGTTTGTAAAAAAGGAGCACCCTTGCTTAATAAATTGGTGCCGAATGAAACTCTGACTGCGCCTAATTTCATTAAGCCTTTTGAGCCTTTAATATCTGGCCCCCAAGAATCTGTTTTGCCAATGTAAAGCATTAGATCCCCATTGTTTTCTACCCATACATTAAGGCCGATGTCACCATTGCCAATTGGCATGGATTGAGCGGAGCTTGGTCCGGGCGTGTTCCATTCTACGTTATTACTATTAAGTAAAGTTTCAATTTCGGGCTTCAATTTCCCAATGGGGTTTGCGGCTTTTTTCTGTTGCTGTGCTGAAACATTTAGTGCAGATGCCAGCATAAATATTCCGATGGCTAGTTTATTATAGCTTTTGGTTCTATTCATATTATTTTAGGTGTTTGGTTTATGCAGGGGATACAATGGCAGTTCAATAAAACGACTCGTGAGCTTTCTCACAAGTCGTTTATTGATTTAATAAAGATCATTTAATCCTTTATGGGTATCATTACCTCTCTTTTTATTACGGACACTTATCAAACTTATATCCTGTGTTTTGAGGACATATATTATCAAAGTTCCAACTTGCTTTTTTAGGATGGTTTAACATATCTTCTGGCAATGGCCCTGTAAAATTATTTGCTTTTATCTCTAATGAAGAGAGATTAGGCATTTTGCCAAATACACCAGAAGGGATAGGACCAATAAAGTTAGAAGTGTGCATCTGCAGCAAGGTCAACTTGGTCAGATTTGCAAATTCAACTGGAATGGTGCCCGTTAAGCCGGTTCTGCTTAATGTTAGCTGTGTCAGATTGACCAAATTACCCATTGTTGCTGGGATTGTTCCTGTGAGCTGCTGATTGTTATTGTTGAAATCAATTACAGTGAGCTCACTTAGGAAGCCGATTTCAGGTGGAATTGGCCCTTTTAGGTTTTTCCCCCCGAACTTCAATTGTGTTACGCGGTCAACTCCGTTTACTTTCGCTACAGTTACTCCACTCCAGTTTGCATTTGTTTCTGCCGCTGCAGTTATTAATGGAGCTGTAATATTCCATTTGGTACCGGTCCAATTGGCACCACCCATCGCATTGTATATGGCGATTAATGCCTGTCTGTCTAGTTCATTGCCTGTAGGAATACCGGCCTGCTTAACACTAACCGCAACATTAACAGAGCCATAAGTAATCGTAATGGTACCGCTTTGGTCCATAAAGTTATTTTTAGGTGCAGTAACCGTTAGTTTTCCTCCGTCTTTTACTACAGTATACCAAGTTCCACTTACTTTATAAGTCCATACCTGATTGGTTTCGATCAGTACGTCTACAGAACCGCCATCTTTAGTAAACTGTACATTTTTGGTATTGATCTCAAACTCTACAGTGCCCTTTTGCGTAATTGTAATGGTTTGATTGAATAAGGGAGAATCGCCGTTTACTGTAATGACTCCGATACGCTCCCCCGCATTGCTGTTGGCTGTGGCAATTATTTTGACCTGATTGCCGTTGATTTCCCAGCTTAACCAATCTGCCGAAGTACTTAATGACCATGTCATATTACTCTTAATCTCTACAGTGGCATGATCACCAGGGTTTAAGAATTTTAGCGCAGTTTTATCTACAATAAGGGTGGGGGTATTTCCATGTTGCTTGATCACAATTATTTTGCTTAAGATTTTGTCTGTACTGCTCACTCTTATTTTGGCAACCCGATCGTATAAACTCGTATTCTCGGTCATGGTAAACTCTACATGATCACCCTTTTTAACTACGCTGAACCAATTTTGATCAGCTAGTGTTTCTACCGTCCAGTCTATATTTCCTGTAACTGCAACAGAGGCTGTTCCGGTTTTATCTGTATTTAGATATTCATATAAATCCTTTTCAACGGTTAGGGTAGGTTTAATCAGATCCTGATTGGTATTTTTTGAACAATTGGTTAATACTGCCATTAGCAGTATTAGACTAAATATTAATGTTCTTTTCATCTTTTGTTTAATTAAACTGGTTTTTGTTTAGGTTTAATTGAGTCAACTTTTTATTTGACTTTAAATTCTTCGCGCACAATATCCAGGTATTTGGTTCCATAACCATCTCCATAATCTGCTTTTGTAGGCTCAATTTGTGAATCCCATGCCCAATTGTTCATAGACTCAATAATTACCATACGGTTATTCCCTAAATTCATTTTGGCTACGTTACAGCGCTCTCTAAAATCACTCTCATTTTTTCTGATGGTAGGAGAACTGTAATCTGGACTGGAGTTGTTTACATAATTGGTATAAGATGCAGATACTGATGGTATAAAATCAATACCGAAATTTTTTGATAAGTAATCTTTATTGATCTTAAAATTCTCATTAATTAACCGGCTCAGCATATAAGTTCTGTCCCAACCAGTAGCACCACCACCCACATTGCACATGTTATCCATGGTAACGGCATCTGCTTTGCCCTGATTAAAGAAATATTCGAAGCGTGCAGAAGGGCTCCATTGTGGTTGGCGGGCAATGATGTACACGTCTTTTCCGGTTTGCGCTTTAATTATGCTGCGAATATTGTCATAAACTTTTTTACTATCTTCTGTATACAATTTGTCTGCGCCTATAAATACCAATACAGGGCGTCCCTGAAAATTGAAGTAGGTTTGGTCTTTGAAATAAAGGGAAATTCGTTTCATGAAGTTGTATAAACGCTGTTCGCGGGTAATGGTTATGTTCTGTCCGTTCACATTAATTACCGTAGGGGCGGCGGCTTCCAGAAGTGCATTGTTACTTAACCCGCTGCTGAAATTATTGATGTCTACGGATATAGCATATTTCATGTCGCCCATACCTACAGAGGGTAGGGTGAAGTTATGTTCTGCAAACATATTCACCGTTAATGAATCGTTAGTATTGAGATTGCCGGGGAACAAAACATTTCCGTTTTCCTTAACTGCAGGAGTAATCAAAAAATCAATTTTAGCTTGTTTTGCCCACTCTACAATCTTAGTCAGGTTCTGGGCGCCGATAGCGGTAGGCTTCAATTCGTAACGCCCCAATTCCGGCTGAACATAGGGGCCAAGTTTTCCGGTACTTACATCGTATTTTTCCGTAATTCTTGTCCACTTAACTTCGTCGCCTATTAAAGTAGATGAGGGATCGTAAACGTAGGCACCAACAGGGATATCATTCGTCACAGCAATTTTTGGAATCGTATAGTTCAATGGATAGTCATCAATAGACGGAACTTTGTCTTTTTTACAGGATGTGGCCATAATAGCTATGACCAAACCCGTTAATACCATGTTAATATTTCTTTTCATCATGATTATTTCTATGTACATATCTGTATTTTCAAAATTATTAAGGAATATAAGTCTTTAGTAATGACCTGAAGCTGTAGCTGAAAGCCTTGGTTAATGCTTTGGTTTCATCGGTTTCTCCAGTCATCTTTTTAGCGGTTACAACAACTTCCTCATATGTTTTACCGTATTTCTTATTGAAGTATTCACAATTGGGTTTGATTATTTTGTTGCCTCCATACATTTTGTCGGCGAATATCAGATCGGGATTTAATTTTGTAAAACCCAGGGAAGTATAAATGTTATCTCCCCATCTATTCGACCTATAATATGGACTTACAGCTTTTAAGTTTTCGATTCCGCGGTAGTAAGCCTCTGCATTTTTGCTCTGTTCAACAAGTGGATAGATGAAACGTTCAGTCCAGTAATTATAAACAGAGTTGTAGCCATCAGCATCGCTTCCGGCACCATTGGTAAAATAAGGAGGAAAACGAAGAACACGTGTTCTTCGTTCCAGGTTCCAGCCTTCCAAACAGTTTAAATAATCCGCAATATAACGTTGTTTATAAATTTGCTCCAGATGATTATCTTTGCCACCTTTTCCACGAATATTAGCCCGGTATAATATCCTTCTATCTGCAAATCCTTTGCCATCAGTATTCCATTTAATTCCGTTTTGAGCAAGGTAATCATCTGCACCGCCTAAACCATATTGTGCAAAAGAAGCTCTAATCCCCAATTCATAATTCAGCTGGGCTTTCCCTTCTGAACCAAATAGCATTTCGGCCTCGGCTTTAAGAAAATAGGAATCTGCCCAGTTTAACAAGACCATGCTGGCATTTTCCTTTACAAAATCGGTATGTACAAAAGAAAAATTATAAGGGCTATTTTTACTCCCTAATGGATCGCTGTAACGAATATCTTTTCCGGGAATTAAAGCCCACTCCCAACCCGCGGCTAAACTGTTTAGTTCAGGGAGCGGCACGTATGGCATCGCATAATCTACCAATACAGAATCTACCCTTAAGGCATTCAAGCCATCTGCCTGATGTGTTGTGTAGTTTGGGCATTCTTTTTGTGTACAGAATTTTAGGTGTTGGCGGGTCAGGGTATCTGTATACAGCATCGGTTTAACTCCAGCTGGTGCCATTGCATTTGCTTTCAGCGCATAGGAGCCTATTCTGGGGTCATTATAAGAAAATAAGTAAGTTGCAAAATATTCGCTTAGGGCAGGATAGACCGTTTCATTGAAGCTCGTGTTATTCTTAATGAAGCGGGTATAATACCATGAAGCACTTAAAGCTTCATCAGCTCCCCATTGCAGTTTCACCATATCATCTACTGATGAGATCAATTTAGATTCATCGTTCATTACTGCAGTTGCGTGTGTTCTGGCTAGATCCATGGATAAGTTTTGTGCATGCATAGCAATATTTAAACGTAAGGTGTTGGTGAATTTTTGCCATTTGAGCAGATCTGATTTTCCAAAAGTACTTCCGCCAAATACCGGATCGCGTTGTAATAAATCATTTGGATAAGTAGCTGAAACTGAATATAAGGCCCCGGCGTCTTTTAAGTCATTCAGAATTTGGGTATATATTTCCAGCTCAGTATCGTATTTGTAACTGATTTTGGTCTCCCCGGCAGTGGCTAGAGCATCACTCATGGGTACACTGCCATAAATAGAAGCCATCATGTAAAATATATATGATTTCCAGGTTTTCACCATGGCCAAACGGTTGGCATATTCCTTTTTCCCGGCATAATCTTTTTCCAGTTTGAGCAAGTCCCGAAGGATACCTACATAAAACTGATTGAAATAGTTATCTCCTGTATCCTGAGAAGGATTTGTAGCAAAACCAACTACTGCGTACCTCGAAAAGTTCATCAACTTGTTAAAGTTCAGGTCCTGGATGAGTTTCATGGTCCGAACAACCGTGCCAGGAAAAACATCATTGACATCTACCTTATAAATTTTGTCGTTGTTTGTGTTTGTCTCCTGAAAATCTTTGGTGCAGCTTTGAAAGAGAGCACCTACGAAGACAAAAGATAGTATATAAGTTATTTTTTTCATTGTCATATGTTTAAAATGATAGTTTAACATCAAATCCCCAAGTTGCCATCGGTAAATTGAAGCCGCGCTCAAATCCTTGTGCATTGCCTGTAGTAGAGGTTGCTTGCGGATCTAGGCCTTTTGGTGTATTTTGAAACAAAATGGCTACGTTACGGCCTACTAAAGAAACTCTTGCACCTTTAACTGGTGTCTTTTTTAGCCATTCGTTTTTTAGGCTGTAACCAACACTCACCTCTCTTAGTTTAATATAGGATGCATCATAAATATATCTGGCCGCACTTGAGGCACTGTTGTGCGTCCAGTGGTCCATTGGAGATACCCATGCCATTGAAGGTTTTCCGCCCCAAAATGCACCAACAGATGGATCATATACGGTATTGCCTAATTGTACACCTTTTGGACGGAAACCATC
>Ga0116227_10015838_pt1 | contig 11053 bp, 8 predicted proteins | sample S1TSphgellanicum_FD_89693 | JGI IMG/M metagenome (GOLD analysis project Ga0116227, IMG submission 89693) | Host-associated microbial communities from peat moss isolated from Minnesota, USA - S1T2_Fb - Sphagnum magellanicum MG | ecosystem: Host-associated > Plants > Peat moss > Unclassified...
CAGAATGGAGAGATAGTTTAGAAGAGGCAAGGTTTATGTATGCCTTTAGTTTAAGGTCCTTGTCATGACTCTTGATTCATGTTTTTCCCTTTTTCTATGTTTTAGTATTTGCCAACCACAGTGACATACAAAGGGAACTAAGAACTCAAGTTAAATTTAAAGGTTTCAGGGCTGATTTCAATTCTCTTGTCTAAGACTTTTATCTGACATGTTCTTGGGAACCAACTTTCACAGGAATGTCTACATCAAAGGGCAAGTTGTTGTCTTCTATTTTGTACCCTGAGAAAATGCTGTTCAAATATGATGAGGAGCTTCCCATCGTTGTTATGCTGCTTTTGGCATATGCATTTGTCTGCTTCATAATCTCAATTGTCTTTCAGGTTGGTATGCTGCCTCCAGTGTCACTAAAGCATGGCTTAAAGATGCTATCAAAATTGTTTGGAGCCATATTTCAGTGAGCAGCTTTATGTTTTCACTTCTGTTGGTTTGGCTTTGTGCCAACTTCTGCAAGCCATATCCTCTTTTAATATATCAATATGACAACTCACAGAACCATACTGGAGCACAGAGCTACTGGGTAACAAAATGGATATATTGCATGGCTATAGTCAACCAGATCATGTCTCCATTGCTTCCTGTGGCTCTTGAAGTGGGCGAGTTGCATGCTGTGGAACGTCTGAAGGTAGCCTCCTTCTGACTTGCATGCTTTCACCTCATGGAAGTGAGATGCTTGATCTCTGTCAATAGGAAAAACTTGAACTTGTTTTTATCTAAGAGCCCAAGGAGCTCAGGAGAACAGAGGGATTGGAATTAGTATCTTGTGGCAAAAGCACCAAGAACATGTTTGTCAGATTTTCCATGGCATATGAGGACATGTGACTAAAATGAATCCACATTGGACAGTGCTTACCAAGCTTCCCCTCTGGAAACTGTATTCAACCAGTATAGCATTGTATGCTGTGATGCAGGCACAAAGAATTTTTTGCCTGAACCCAAAGCGCATTGCAATTGCAGGGAAGATACGTCTCTTCTGCTTTGACAAAACTGGGACATTGACCAAGGAAGGCCTTGACTTCATTGGCATACAGAGTGTTCTAAGGACAGGACCTACTTTTGAGCCTGTGAAGTCACCAGAAAAGGGAGACAAGATTGATTTTCGGACACTAAATGGGCTGGCAACCTGTCATGCAGTAACCAAGTTTGGTGACCAGTTTGTAGGCAATCAAGTGGAGGTGAAGTTCCTTGTGAACCAGCACTCTTGCCCTAGAGAAATTCCTCTTTACAGTATAAAATGGTGCAAATAAGGGCACAAGCAGTTGAAAAGAAAAACAGAGCTGAAAGCCACTCTGAGGATTTGTTATTATTCATGCATCCAAATTCTCTGGTTTTTGCAGGTTAAAATGTTTTCTTCAGTGGGATGGGAGTTGGTGGAGGCCACAAGTGAACCACCACGTGTCCGCGGTCCCAATGGAGATGAGCTGAAGATTGTGAAACGGAATGAGTTCAACCATGCACGAACGACCATGAGTGTAGTTGTGGAAGACTGTCATGGTGAGCTTCATGTCTACTGCAAGGTAAGGCTTAAATTCCTGGAGTCTTAGCTTGTGTAGTGTGATTTTCTGTAACCTTGTGAACATGGTATCCTACATATAGTCTTGATGAGCAAGAAAACAGGCTGGAGAATATGCATGCTCTCTTGTACCTGGGGCCTCATTGACAAATGTAGCAGTGGTAACCACTTTCTGAAGTCCAAGTTGAGCCACTTTCAAAAGTAGTGAAGGGTCATTATGTTTGCTGAATGATATCTGAAATGTTAGAACAGGGATCTTTCGAGAAGATACAGGAATTGAGTTTGGAAGGTACCCTGCCCACAGATTATGTACAGACAGCCCACAGCCATGCTCTTGATGGCTGCTATGTTCTGGGTCTGGGTTACAGGTCAGATGACGGAAGACTTTGCTCTCCAGATGCATTAGTTACATGGTGTCTGTCCTGTTAGATGTCTATCTGTTTTGCTCTGCCTTATATGAGGACAAGCCATGTAGAGTGGTTTTCTGGTAGGGACACAACAGTTTCTTGTAATTGTATTGTGTGAAGCATGTCTTGATGATTGAAATTTGTTCCCTGGGGCCTGAAAATTTGTGTTGATTCTCAGTTGTTTTTTGCTCCCTCTGTTGGATTGGACAGGAGACTTGGCCCTGCATCATCAATAGAAGTGGAAGCCCTAACTCGTGATGATTTAGAGATGAACCTGGACTTTGTGGCACTTGTTTTGTTTAGGAATGAGTTGAAGCATGATAGCCGAGCAGCTATTCAAGCTTTGAAAGAAGGGGAGGTATGCTTTTGTGCACTAAGCACTTCTACAAAGAGAAAAGAGGAGCATTAGACTGGAACAAACTTTGTGTAGACTCCGATTACACCAGGACACCTTGCTCAGGATCCATCTAACTGTGTTGCAAACACGTGACTGTAGAATTAGGCTGCCTTTCTGTGTCATGTGGCATTTGCATGTACTTTCATGGGTTAACTGGTAAGGTCTAGGATTGTGTTTGGGCAAAAGGGGAAGTAATCATTTGTGCATAGTCATGACTAATAATAATAGTTTGTTGCTTTAGCTAATGTGTTTCACCATGCTTCCACATTGTCTTTGAAGCTCTTGCAAGGCTCAGTATGTTTGAACTTTGCTGGTCTCTCATGAAAATCTGAACTTCTAATGGCTGATGAGTAGGTTCGCCCAGTGATGGTGACTGGTGACAATGCCCAGTGTGGCCACTACATTGCAAAGGAGTGTGCGATGGTTGAGCCACATGTGCAGGTGCTACTTGGTGATGTTGATAAACAGGGCAGGTATGTAACTAATTAATACTACCAACAATCCCAAAAGACTATGATGCTGCAGTCACAGTCTGGATGAACCAAACGGTATGGTTCTGTAGAATGGATGCAATAGTTTTTAAGTTTTGAAAGTGCATCTCTTGTAACATGCTGAAAATGAACTCCTGGTGTGATCTCCAGTGTGAGTTGGGTGCCAATGAGCATGAAGGATGAGAGCCAAATCCATGCTATGAGTACTGATGAACTCTTGAGGTACCATAGAAAGGACCTTGAAGATGGGGTTCAAGAGTTGGCAGTTACTGGAAAAGCTTTTGCCATTCTGAGAAGATCAGAGGTGATGGACAAGCTGTTGTACTTCACTCGTATCTATGCACGCTTTACCCCTGCTGACAAGGTAACTTGAGCCTTGGAGATGTCACCTACCCATCTTTGATAAGCCATCAATTTGAATCTCAGTTTCTCTCCTTATACCAAAACTGAATAGTGAGGAGTTTCAACAATTGTTGATTTCTTTGATGTGGAATGTATCTTTTACAAGCTTTCCTTGCCTAGTTGGACCTACAGAATGGATGCAGTGCTCCATCTGGCTACCAATGCTGTACAAGTAAAACAATTCCTTGGTAATACATACAGGTGTTAGTTGCAAACTTGCACCGGGATCATGGTCTAGTTGTTGGCATGTGTGGAGATGGAGGCAATGACTGTGGTGCACTTCGGGCAGCACATGTTGGAATTGCCTTGAGTGATGCTGAAGCATCTGTGGTTTCTCCATTCACTTCTCAGGACAAATCAGTAAGGACTACCATATCACTGAAAGTCAGAGAAAAGGAAAGAAAAAGGAGTTTCCATTTCTGGGGATAGCGCAAATGAGTTTGTTTCAGAGAACTGTAGCTCTTTCTATGATTGAGCTCATCATATACTTGTATCCACTCTGTTGAGGAACAATTTAAAACAAAATGATAGATCTGAACTGAAGTTGCCATCTCAGGTTACATCAGTGATGGACTTGTTAAGGGAAGGGCGAGCTGCATTGCATACATCATTTGCGTGCTACAAATTTCTCATTATGTATGGCCTGATGTTCTCCATTCTCAAGCTCTGTTGTTACTGGTAAGTTTCTTGACCCAGGCCATCAGCTCATAGGATAACCAGACGAGCAAACTTAGCCATTGATGGTTGCTTGTGGAGAGCTGCATACAGATGTTCATTTCCTGCTCTTACTTTGGGGTTTCTACTGTCTTCACCTCTCTGATACATGCATTTCAATGGAAAATATCAAATGCAGGTATGGAATCATCCTCTCACAGATGGACTACATTTTCATTGATGGAGTTGCTGTATTGATTCTGGGCTATGCCATGACCTTATGCTACCCTGAGGACAAACTTGGCAAGGTGTGAAGTTTGAACCCTCTGTTACTATCCTGAATTGACATCTTGTATCTCCAGTGTTTTACAGTAATTCAAAGTCCTTGTGTTGGGAAGGAGCTGATCTGCAAGGCCTCCCTAAGAATTGCCATACAAACCCTCACTCTGTTTCTTTCTGAAGCAAGCTCCATGCCGATGCATTTGTCTTTATGGCAGTCAGTGCCACTGAACATCTTGTAATTGTTTTGATTATTCTGCATAAAGTAGATTCCTTCTGGCTGCTGTCTCTGTTGGAAGGTTAAGAGATCATAAATGTTTCCCAACTTATTGCGTTCTGATTGTATCTGGGAGCAACTTCCCTAAAACAATGGCTGGCCTTAGCATGGGTTTGGGTGATGGTGGTGGTGTGCAGGTTCGCCCCACATCAAGTCTACTGGGCCCATTGAATGTGGCATCTGTTGTGGGGGTATGGGGCATAAATATAGTGTTTCTTGTTGGAGCTCTGCGCTTCATGCATACACAGACAGGCTATGTTAAGTGGCCTGCAAGGTATGGAGCTTTCACATTGAAGTAATGTCACAGAAATTCAACCAGTTTTGCTGAAGGGATATTTCTACAGGGAGGAAATAACTAAGCTTTTTTCTGTTTGTAGACTAACCTGGTTTTAGAAAACAGAATTGTTGATTGGGAGTCATTCCGCTGTAATTAGACAATCACAACCATTTTCAAACTACATAATATTTGGTTTGTGTGTTTCAAATTTGTGGATACAGCTACTCACATGGTGCAAGCTGGTGGACACTAGCTGACAATTGGGAATCCACTGTCATCTTCTTTGTTATGTACTTTCAATTCATCACATCAGCATTTGTCTACACTTTTGGATCAGTGTTCAGGAAGAGCGTCTTCCTGAACTGGGTCCTCATGGTAAACATCCTGCATGAGATATCCCTCTCCAGTTTGTGAGACAAATACAGGCTGGCAATTGGTTAAAGATGTTTTCCTTTCAAACCTTTATCACCAGAGATGCCACTCATAAGACTGTGCTTGCCCCTAGCCTTGTGATCATTGACCCCATGCCCCATTTGACTGAAGCAAGTGGAGTTTGATGAAGAGCATTGATAAGAGGGGATCCAACAGAATGGCGACCACTACCTTTATTGAGGGCTCACTCCAGTAGTAGTACTTACACTGATACAATAGATTTATTTGACACTTCCTGTGAAAAGCTCTTCCATGCACTTGTGATTTATGCAAAGTTACACTCCACCAAAGCTTGCTTTAGGCTCAGCCTCAGGACTTGTACTAGTTAAATATAATGTGCAGGGACTGCTTGCCATGAAAACAGTCAAAAGTAGTGTATGGTATTTGTTGCAGGTTTCGTATGGGGGACTGTTAATGTTCATGTCAGTTATTTTGCTCCTACCAGCAAATGCCTTCACAAGCTTGTGGCATGTTGCTAGCGAACAATTCAATCGACCTAACCCATCATCTCCTGTCTGGATTGAATACCAGGTCAGAAATCTGTGTTTCTCTTATTCCATTTGAAGGTTACTTTTATGAACTGCAAGATTTGTGTCCAGAAGAAACATAGTTCACTGAAATCTCAAAAATCCTATTTTTGAAATTTCTGTCTTCAATATGACAAAAATAAGGAAACATGTGTAATGTTGCATAAGTGAAAGCTTTTTGTCCTGGCTTCTTCTTGGAGCTGTAATGTAGTCACATTACTCAGAATTAATTTTAAACATGTAATATGGGGACTTCCAGAGATGATGCTGACCTGTGATTCTGCTTGCAAATAAATTCTATGGTTCATTTCAACATCTGATCACAGCAATTGTAGATGCTTTGAGATCACTGACATGGAGGGCCTACAACACTCATGAAAAGCTTGGCACACTGTAGATGCCTGTGACTTCGGAAGTGCTGTCGCAGATATTATTCTGATGCTTGTGTGGCAACAGGAACATGGTGGTAAACCATCCCCAGCCATGTCCTTGAGCTTTCGTCTCAGTATGTGGTGGCTGATTCTTGGAAACCTTGCAGTCATCATATTTTGGCAAAAGGTACATTCTTTCACTTGCACTGTGTACATTGTGCTTAAAAAGATTATGGTTCTTTCATCTTAGCTTCATGGTCTATCTATGGTGTGCAAGTAGTTCTTCCTCAAAGTAGTAGCGTGGCTTATGCAGAACTGTTTTCATTGTCATTGTGCTATCAAAAGTAATGACTGAGGTACTGATGAGACATGCATGCCATGTGTGACTTGTAGATCTATCAGTAGCTAGCTTATCCTGGCATAAATCAGGACCCTAAAATAGCTTGACCTGCTCTTGTAACTGAACATTATGAAGAGTGGCAGCTGCACATCATAAGCAGCTGTCTCATGTATCTAGTTTGGAGTCTGCAAATATGGCCTCCCTCAATTAAGACACTTTCACCTCAGATTCCTAATTCACAATTTGTCTCTTTATAGGAAGATCATTGTGTAAAGGCAGCTTTCAGTTCTAGGTTTGAAATCAGCTTCAGATAGTGAGCTCAATTCTAGCCCTTGATCCAGAGTTTAGTTGAGCGCTTCAAGCAGAAGCAATCTACACCCTGCACATGATTGTTAAGTCAGGTGGAGATGAAAAGGATTCACAGGTATAGAAGTTAATTGAAAATTGTACTGTCCAGGCTATTGTGCTACATAATCTTTGGAGGGCATCAAATCAAACTTATGCTTTTGTGAGTTGGTTGTGTATGAGTTTTTTGCAATCCGGGTTTACTTGTATAGCTTCATAGATTCTTGGTACCTTGTGTATGACAATCCAATCCCTTTATACCAAATCGTGTTCATTTGAATACAAGTTTGATGACAAGAGTCTCTTGAAACAATTGGCTGGACCTCTGTTAACATGGTGGTGCGTCAGCTTCCAGAATCTAACAGAGTGAACCATTGACTTTAAAACATTCCACTTTATTTGTTCACAAGAGTTTACCCAAGATGATATTTCCTTACTAAGAAGATTTTATGTGTGACTGTCTCTGCAGGTTGTGGCAGAGGGACCAGTGGCTAAAGCATTCGCATTGAGGTTCCCATCATCCCGACCAAAGTTTCGACTGTAAGCACACCACCATGAATAAGGCAAGATATGCATGTATCACTAGGTCACTGTCCCGTTGGAGTAAAACCAAAGGTATACACCCAACCCAACCTCCCAGGAGTTGGATTCACACTATGAAGTTGGGTTCCTGACTTATTTGTTGATACCAGTGAATGGGATTATGTTGTCACCTGTTGTAGGATTAGGTTAGTTTTACCTCTTAAGTCTCTCTACCAGGCTAGTGCTACTACAAGGCTGGTATTGGCCTAGGTCATACCAGCCTGGTTGGGTACTCGACCCTAACTAATTTCAATACTGGGCGCATTTGCCTATCTATATATACCAGACCAACACTGGTTTAGACTTTAAACCAGTGTTGTCCAGTTATTAAGTTGTAGACCTAACCTTTGGATACCAACATAGCATATTCTTCTTTCTTTCTTTTTTGCACAAGGAAAGGATATGTATCCAAACATTTCTGCAATTTACTTGTTGAGATAGTTTACACATTGAATTTTTTTACCCTTCTGTGATAATTATGGATGAGCTTATTTTCAATTTCAAAGAAATTAAAGAGACATGTAGAAAGGTTATGTATATCAATTTTTCCAATTTTGGTTGCTTGCAAAAACAGAAAATTGGAAGTGTACACACTAGCCTCTAAGAGTAAAAACAACATAGGAACAATTTGAAAATAAGTAACTTGAAAGCGAATTGAATCCCAACATTTCTTTGAAGAACTCTGGTCAATAATGCAAGTTGTCAACCCTAATGACACCCCTACACAAATCCACCCTAGCCCCACATAACTTAATAGCCATCAACTTGCAACTATTCAAAATCATATGTTTCTTATATTAACTCATAGTTGTCTTCAACCAAAAAAAGGATTCAGCTTTCATGGAGTCTTTTTTCAAAATTATATTCAAGCCAATTCTTAACCACTTCGATGATTTGATCCATGTTCTCCACTTATAAGCAACATCATCTTAGAGCTATCAACATTGAACACCCATTTAGTTTCTATTTGTGGCCTTGAGATTGCAAGGATTTGTTTGATGTAAGAAAGCCAATAGTCGAAAATTACCTTTCATGGTTGTGCCATCAAGCAAGGGGATTTGTAGATGAGAGAATAGACAACATCTTAAACAAAGATAATTATGTAGTAACTAGTGCATGTGAAGACTCCTCAATTGATGTTTTGATCGAAACATGTTATTTTTTTCAAGATGATCATATCCACACTTTCAATAATACAACTTTCATCTTCTTCAAAGATTACCAAGACACAAATGCACCTAATCACAAAAGCAAAATCAAAGCACATGTCCATATGGTGAGAATTGTATGATTGTGGCATCTTCAAGCTCCTATCAATATCAAATTTGCTAGCTACACATTACAAATGAACAACCTTAGTAATTCATGCTTAGAAAACAAAAGTCATTACACACATAATAAGCATTGTGCGCCCACCTCTAATGTGAAATGCATAAGCATCAAACTTAGAGCTCCATGATTTGTTGTGTGACAAACTTGAAATTCCTTTCAAGTCTAAATTTGCCAATAAAACACAAAAATGTAGAACAACATGGCCAAAAGTTCATGGGAATGATGCAATCACAACAAGTTATTAAAGCAAAGTCATAACGATCAAAGAACTTCAAAACATAATACCCACCTTCCTTGAGCAACATAATACAAGAATTAACTTACAATGATCAACAAAACTTCAAAACACAATACCCACCTTCTTTGAGCTAGATAATACAATAATCAACCCACAAAACTCAAAAGAATCACAAAACCTAGTACTCACCTTGTTTTAGATGCATATTAAAACAATCAGTGCTTAAAGTTTAAGAATGAACAATTAGTGCTTGAAGGTCACAAAGGAACAAGGGGAAATTATTGTCAAAGAGTAAATAGCTAAAGGGTGTTGCTAACACGCTCTTAGGTTTGTAAAATGGGATTGAGGCTAAAAAACTCTACTTATTCTTAATTTTGTAATGAAACGCAAGCCCAAGGTGCACTTTTTAATTCCAATAAAAAAAGGTGCAAGAGTTTTCAGATATGATTAAAACAAATTCAACAAGATTAGCCCACAATGAAACCAATATGAAAAAACCAAGAAAGGATGGCAATTAATGCAAATTAAAACTATAATGATGCACACATGAGTCATGAACAACATACATTCACAAAACACATGATGATTTAAACTTGGGGTGGAATCACCAAGTTCTCCCTATAATATATTTTGTAAATCATGGTGGGAACTAAACAATGTAGTTATTTATATGTTTAGCCTTGGCCTAGGTTGATAGCGAACTACCTACCCTAGCAACCTACTTAACTACCTTCTTAACCTTAGGTTAGCTAACTCCATGGTTTAGCTTAACTACCTAATTTAGCATAATTACTTAAAAGCTTAGTTACCTACCCACCTTACCTGCCTAACTTGACTTAGCTTCATTAACCTTATTACCTACTTGGGCCACCTAATTTACATAATCCACCTAGCCTAACATACGAAGCAAGTTGTTACAGGAGCATAAAATCTTTGCCTAAAATCTGAATGTTATATAGGTAAACCTAGAAGTGAACATGGGGACAAATGTAAGCATTCATCCTCATTATGGATGAATGATTTTATTCATTCATCTAATGTATGGATGGATTTTTTTGTGAATTTACAAGTTTTTAATATATAAAATTTTCATCAAAATTATGGTTATCATTAAGTTCTTATCAATGAAACTTTTTTTCCCCTAGTTTTAATTAATTAGAGCTCCTAGGGGGTATACTTAGTGTAAAATTTGGGATCTGCGTGCGTCAACCAACCATTTTTAGGGGGGTTAATAGATAATTGTCCAACCTATTTTGTATCACCTTGTTATTATCTAATTTTCTTATATATACATATTAAAGCCACCTTATATTAATTATACTTCATTGTTTCACATTATTACATGCCTTATATTATAATTAAATTGGTTATTTGAATAAAATGCACCCTATCTTTTAAATAATCAACTTATATAACTAATATATTGCACCTTATATTTTTACTCATGTATTTTTTACTTTTTTTATTAGTGTCCCCCCAGGCTAAAACTTCAAGTGAAACACAATTTAATTTTATATGATATATAACATTTGTTGAATAATATAATGTAAATTCTATTATAAATGTATTTGATGGCTATGATTTAAAATGCCATTATTTTCAATATGTCTTAACTATATTATTTTTATCATGCTAACACCCACCCCATGATTACTTTTTTTTAATAAAATAATTATTCATTTATTTATTTATATATATTTTAGGGCAAATTGATCCATATCGTTGACAATAATGGGTTTTTTTCCCCTTTCCTAAGGTGCCACAACTTCCTTGAAACTTATTTATAAATGTTGTGGACAATAATGGGGGCAAGATTTTTTTTTCATTCTTCTTCAAAGGTGCCACAACTTTTGTTAAATCTAATTAATGATGTTAACAACAATGGGTTTTGAATGCTTTAGATATCTATAAACTATCTATTGTCATTGATGACAATGGATTTTTGAAATTAAAAAAAAATTAGTTTCAAACATCCTAATTAGTTTCCTTCAAATAACTTATTATCATAGATGACAATGAAATTATTTATTTTCAAGATGCTTTAATTTTTCACAAAATACATATATAATGTCGTTGGCAACACCAAATAGGGGGGGGGGGGGGGGGGGGGGGGGGGACCGCACTCACCAACA
>Ga0116227_10015839_pt1 | contig 11053 bp, 10 predicted proteins | sample S1TSphgellanicum_FD_89693 | JGI IMG/M metagenome (GOLD analysis project Ga0116227, IMG submission 89693) | Host-associated microbial communities from peat moss isolated from Minnesota, USA - S1T2_Fb - Sphagnum magellanicum MG | ecosystem: Host-associated > Plants > Peat moss > Unclassified...
GCGCCGGTCGCCCGGCCGCCGGGCGCACCACGTCGGAGCGGCCCCACGGGTGGCCCCACGGGTGGCCCCACGAGCGGCCCGACGAGTGGCCCCGCCGGCGCGCTGGTGCTCGTCGGCGCAATCGCCGGCCTGCTGGCCGTCGCGGGGGCGGCGCGCGCCGCGTCACCCGATGCCGGGACGGACGTCGCGGCGGGCCGCGATTTCCACGAAGGCGTGGTGGCCTATGCGGCGCGCGATTTCCGCGGTGCCGCGGATCGGTTCGCCGCCGCCGCCCGGCTCGCGCCGCGCGCGCCGGACGCGTGGGCCAACGTCGGCACCGCGGCCTGGGCGCTGGCCGACAGCGCCGATGCGGTCGTCGGGTGGCAGCGCGCCGCGCGCCTCGAACCGTTCGCGGCCGACATGCGCGAGCGGCTGGCCCTCGTGCGTGCCCCGCAGGACGGTCGCCTGGCGTCGCCGCCGCGCGCCGACGCGTCGCTCGTCGCCGACCTCGCGCTCGCCTGCTGGATCGTCGCGGCGCTGGCGTGGGCGGTCCGCGCGGCCGGCCGCCGCGCGCTCGCCCGACTCGCGACGCCGGCGGTGATCGTCGCCGGCCTCGCGGCGCTCGCCGCCGTCTCGCTCGACGACACGGCGGCGGCGCGTCGCCTCGCGGTCGTCGCGGGCGGCACGACGCTCTATGCCTCGCCCGCGCTCGGCGCCGAGCGCCGATCGATGCTCGACGCCGGTGACGTGGTGCGGGTTGCCGGCGGGGACGGCGCGTGGGCCCGCGTCGAACTCGATGGCGATCGCGACGGCTGGGTCGAGGCGGATCGCCTCACCTCGATTGCCCGCGACGGGGTCGCCCGCGACGTCGCCGCGCGCGATCGCTGAGGTGGCCGCCACGTCGCGGATTGCGATCCTGCCGAGCGCCGTCGCGGACCGGATCGCGGCGGGCGAGGTCGTGGAGCGGCCGGCGTCGGCAGTCAAGGAACTCCTCGAGAACGCGCTCGACGCGGGCGCGACCGCGGTCGAGATCGAGGTCGACGACGGCGGGCGAGGCGGGATCCGCGTCCGTGACGATGGCTGCGGCATGGCGCGCGAGGACGCCGTCCTCGCCCTCGCGCGGCACGCGACGTCCAAGATCCGGTCGGCCGATGACCTGGTGGGGATCGCGAGCTTCGGCTTTCGCGGCGAGGCGCTGCCGGCGATCGCGTCGGTCTCGCAGCTCGAGCTGGAGACGGCACCGGAGGATGGCGTCGGCACGCGGGTGTCGGTCGCCGGCGGGACGATCACCGGCGTTGCCGACGTCGCCCGCCGCCGCGGCACGACGGTCTCCGTCACGCAGCTGTTCAGCACCGTGCCCGCGCGCCTCAAGTTCCTGCGCAGTGCGCGGTCGGAATGGCGGGCGATCGTCGATGCGGTGACCGCGATCGGGCTCGCCCAGCGGGCGGTGCACCTCACCCTGAGCCACGACGGCGCCCGGTCGCTGACGCTGCCGCCGGCGCCGACGCTCCGGGCGCGCGTCGGCGGGATCTGGGGCGCGGCGTACGCCGACGCGCTGCTCGATGTCGCCAGCGTCTCCGGCGAGACCCTGGTGACCGGACTCGTCGAGCGCCCGGGCGACGTCGGGACGCGCACCCGTCGCGTGCAGCTCGCAGTCAACGGACGGGCCGTGCGCGACGCGGGGCTCGTCCGCGCGGCCGAGGCGGCCTATCGCTCGACGATCCCGGCCGGACTCCGGCCATCACTCTTTCTCGACATCGCGGTCAGCGCCGACCAGGTCGACGTCAATGTGCATCCGGCCAAGGCCGAGGTCCGGTTCCGCGATCGGTGGGGGATCGAGCGCGCGGTCGAGAGCGCCGTGCGCCGGTCGCTCGGCACGCTGGCGAGTGCCGTCATCGTCGGCCTCGACGTGACGGCCGACGATCGCGCGCTGCTGCGGCCCGCGCCCGGCGGGTCGCTCTTCGGCGGCCCCCGCGGTGTCGATCCGCTGCGCCGGGCGGGCGACGACCACGGCGCCGCGCCCGCGGGCGCGGCGGTTGGTGTCGTCGAGATGGACGACGAGCCGATCGCCGTCCCGCCGCTCGTGCAGCTCCGGCGCACGTATCTCCTCTTCGAGCAGGACGACGGCCTGGTGCTGATCGATCAGCACTCGGCGCACGAGCGCGTGCTGTACGAGGAGTTCATGGGCGCGATGGCGCGCGGGTCGGCGGCCGGCCAGCGCCTGCTCTTTCCGCTGACCGTGCATATCGGGCCGGCCGAGGGCGATGCGTTTGACGCCCACCGCGACGCGCTGGCGCAACTCGGGTTCGAGATCGACGGGTTCGGCGGCCACACGCTGCTCGTGCGCGCCGTCCCGACCCCGCATCCGCGGTTCGACGCCGAGCGGTGCCTGCGCGACACGCTGGTGGCGCTGACGGGCGATCGGGCCCCCGGGACGGCGGCGCGCCATGAGCGGCTGGCGGCCACCGTGGCGTGCAAGGCCGCGATCAAGGCGGGCGACGCGCTCTCGGGCGCCGAGATGCGGGCGCTCTACCTCGCGCTCGCGCGGACGACGCTCCCCGCGCACGACGTGCACGGGCGGGCGACGATCGTGCGCGTTGGCTGGGATGAGCTGGAGCGGCGCTTTGGCCGGCGATGACCCGCTGCTGGTGATCTGCGGGCCGACGGCCGCGGGGAAGTCGCGGCTGGCGATGCGGCTCGCCGCCGACCGGCCGATCACCATTGTCAGCGCCGACTCGCGTCAGATCTACCGGCAGTTCGATATCGGGACGGCGAAACCCGACGCCGCCGACCGGGCCGCGGTGCCGCATGCCGGGCTCGATCTGATCGACGGCACGGAGCGGTACTCGGCGTTCCGCTGGGCGGCGGTCGCGGCCGAGGCGATCGAGGACGCCCGCGCGGCCGGGCGGATGCCGATCATCGTCGGCGGCGCCGGGTTCTACATTCGGGCGCTGATCACGCCCGCCCCGGAGGTCGTGCGCTACGATGCGCGCTATCTGCTCGTCGACCCCGGCCCGGTGCTCGCGGACTGGATCGTCCGCCGCGTCGACGCGATGTGGGCCGCGGGGTGGGGCGAGGAGATCGACGCGCTGACGGCCGCCGTGCCGGCGGACGCGCCGGCGTGGCAGGCGACGGGCTACGCCGCGCTGCGGGAGGCGCTGGCCGGTCGGGCGACCCTCGCGGCGTCGCTGGCGGCCGTCGTGATCGGCACGCGGCAGTACGCCAAGCGACAGCGGACGTGGTTTCGTCATCAGCTCCCGTCGGACCGGGTGCTCCGGGTCGATCCCGCCGACCCCGGCGCGGTCACGACGGCCGGACGCTATCTCGAGGCGTGGCAGCGATGAAGATCGGCATCACGTGCTACCCGACATACGGCGGATCGGGCGCCGTCGCGACCGAGCTGGGCGTCGCCCTCGCGGCGCGCGGGCACGAGGTCCACTTCATTACCTATCAGCAGCCGTTTCGGCTGCCGGTGTTCCATCCGCGCATCTATTTCCACGAGGTGGATGTCGGTCGCTATCCGCTGTTCGAGTTTCCCCCGTACGATCTCGCGCTCGCGGTGCGCATGCACGAGGTGGTGCTTCGGCATCACCTCGACCTGCTGCATCTGCATTACGCGATCCCGCACGCGACCAGCGCGTGGATTGCCCGCGAGATGCTGCGGCAGACCGGACACGACGTGCGCCTCGTCACGACGCTGCACGGGACCGACATCACGATCGTCGGGCAGGATCCGTCGTTCCACGCGATCACCAAGTTCTCGATCGAGAAGTCGGATCGGCTGACCGCCGTCTCGCACTACCTGCGCGACGAGACCTACCACGCCTTCGGCTGCACGGCGTGCGACGTCTCGGTGATCCACAACTTCATCGACCCGGTCGTCTACGATCGCGCCCGCTACGCCGGCGTGCTGCGGCCGGAGATCGGTGCCGACGGCCGGCGCGTGCTGATGCATGTCTCCAACTTCCGCCCGGTGAAGCGCGTCCGCGACGTGATTCGGGTCTTTGCCGCCGTCCGCCGGGCGGTGCCGAGCGTGCTGGTGATGGTCGGCGACGGACCGGATCGGGTCGACGCCCAGGACGAGGCCCGGGCGCTTGGCGTCGAGGGCGAGGTGTCGTTCCTTGGCAAGATCGATTCGGTCGCGCCGCTGTTGGCGGGGGCCGATCTCTTCCTGCTGCCGAGCCAGACGGAATCGTTCGGCCTGAGTGCCCTCGAGGCGCTGGCGTGCGGCGTGCCCGTCGTCGCCTCGGCGGTGGGCGGGCTGCCGGAGGTCGTGCGCGACGGCGAGACCGGGCGCCTCTGTCCGGTCGGCGACATCGAGGCGATGGCCGCCGCCGCCGTCGGCATCCTGACGGAGCCCGGCGTGTGGGAGGCGATGAGCGCCGCCGGCGCCGCTGATGCGCGCGCCCGGTTCGCGCTGGACACGATCGTCGCCCGGTACGAAGCCCTTTACCGTGACGCATGATCCGGGCGGCGTGACGCGTGAGGCGTCGCCTGGGTCCGCGCCCAGCGCTGCGCCCGGCGCCGCGTCGCTGATCGCGGTGGCGTCACTCGTGCGCTGGCCAAACGCGCTGCTCGCGGCGGCGGCGGTCGCGCTCGGCGCGGACTGGGCGATCGTGATCGGTCGGTGCGCCGTCACCGCGCGACTCGCGACCGAGGGCGGTGTCGGGTGGCGCGTCGCCCTGGCGGCGGCGAGCGCGATTGCCCTCACGGCCGTCGCCAACGCGTCCAACGATGTCGACGATCGCGCGATCGACGCCGTCGCCCACCCCGAGCGGCCGATCCCCTCGGGCGCGGTCAGTGTGCGGGTCGCCGAGCGCGTCGGGGCCGGCGCGTCGGTGGTCGCGGTCGCGTTGTCGGCCGCCGCCTCCGTCGGACTCGGCGCGATCAGCCTCGCGGTGATCGGGGCGGTGCGGTGGTACGGTCGCCTCAAGACGCGCGTCGGTCTCGCCGCGAACGTGCTCGTCGCAGCCGTGGGGGCGTTGCCGTTCCTCTATGGCGCGTGGGCGGTGGGGCGGCCGCTCGCCGCGCTCCCGCTCGTCGCCCTCGCGATGCCAATGCAGTTCGCGCGCGAGATCGCCAAGGCTCTCGACGACCTCCCCGGCGATCGCGGTCACCGTCGCACGCTGCCCGCGGTCGCCGGTGGCGGGCTGTCGCGGGTCCTCGTCGTCGCCGCGACCGGCGTCGCGATCGTCGCGCTCGCGCCACTCGTGGCCGCATGGGGGCGTGGTGTCGCGCGTGGCTGGGTCGCGGCGTCGCTCGCGCCCGGCGTCGTGGCGGCCGTCGCCGGTGCGCGGTGCGTCGTGCTCGGTCGACGCGGCGGGCCCGCGTGGCTCAAGTGGGCGATGGTGCTGGCGATCGCCGGCGTCGTGCTGGCGCTGGTCGCCGTGTCCCCTCGGTGCGGATAGGTTTGGCACCATGACAGTCCTCCAGGCGCTCGTGCTCGGGATCGTGCAGGGGTTGGCGGAATTCCTCCCGGTGAGCAGTTCGGCGCACCTCACCCTGCTGCCGTGGGCGCTCGGATGGGAGGATCCCGGCCTGGCGTTCGATGTGGCCCTCCACCTCGGCACGCTGGTCGCGCTGCTCGCGTACTTCCGCGCCGAGTGGGTCGAACTGGCTCGCGCGGCCGCGTCGGTGGTGCGATCGGGCGGCCGGGCGTCGACGTCGGCGGAGCGCCGCGTCGTCTTCCTCGTGGTGGCGACGATTCCCGGCGCGATCGCCGGGCTGCTGCTGGAGAAGAAGGCCGAGCACGCGTTTCGCGCCCCGCTGCTGATCGCCGCCGCGCTCGCGGTGATGGGCGTCCTCCTCTGGGCCGTCGACCGCGCGGCCGCGACCGATCGCCCGCTGGCGACGATGCGGACGCGCGACGCCGTCGTCATCGGCTTCGCCCAGATCCTGGCCTTGATCCCTGGCGTGTCGCGCTCGGGCTCGACGATCACGGCCGGGCGGGCGCTGCGCTTCGACCGGGAAGGGGCCGCCGTCTTCAGCTTCCTGCTCAGCATGCCCCTGATCGCGGGCGCCGGACTGCGGAAGCTGCCCCAGATGCTGCACGACGGCCTGACGCCGGCGCTGGTGGTGGGGATCGTGGCCGCGGCGCTGAGCAGCTGGTTCTCGATCGCCGTGGTGCTTCGCTACGTGCGCACGCACAGCTATGGCGCGTTCGCCGTCTATCGCGTCGTGCTGGCCGCTGGCGTCGTCGTGCTCTGGTTTGCCCGCGCCCGCGCCTGAGCGGATGGCGCTCGAGCGCGAGGCGGGACCGGCCCCGGTGGGGCTCGATGGCGTCGATGCCGCCACGCTCGCCGCGCAGCTCGCGGTGCCCGACGTGGTGCTCCTCGAGAGCGTTGCGTCGACGATGGATGTCGCCCACGCGGCGGCCTCGCATGGCGCGCCCGCCGGCACGATCGTCGTGGCGGATCGCCAGACCGCCGGTCGCGGACGCACCGGGCGCCGGTGGTCGGCAGCGGCTGGCGCCGGGCTGTGGGTGACGTTCATCGAGCGACCGACCGATCCGGCGGCGCTCGACGTGCTCAGCCTGCGGCTCGGACTCGCCGTGGCCGGCGTCCTGGATCGCTGGCTCGGCGCGCCGGCACGGCTCAAGTGGCCGAACGATGTGTACGCGGCGGACGGCAAGGTCGCGGGAGTGCTCGTCGAGGCGCGATGGCAGGATGAGCGCCCGGCGTGGGTCGCGATCGGGCTCGGGGTGAACCTCCGCGTGCCGCCGGACGTCGTCGGCGCCGCCAGCCTCCGCACCGGCGCCACGCGGGTCGCGCTACTCGAGGCGCTGGTCCCACCGGTGCGGGCCGCCGCAGCGGCGTGCGGCACATTGTCGGCGGACGAGATGCGCGATTACGCGGCCCGCGACCTCGCCCGCGGGCGACCGTGTCGTGAGCCGGCGGTCGGCACCGTCGTCGGCATCGCGGCGACGGGCGAGTTGCTTGTGCGGTCCGGCGACGCGGTGGGCGCGTACCGGTCCGGCTCCCTCGTGATCGCCACGCCGCCGGCGGCGGGCGGCCCCCGCGTCGCGGCCGTCGAGGAGCGCCGGTCGTGATCCTCGCCTTCGACGTCGGCAATACCGACACCACGGTCGGGCTGTTCGATGGCGACGCCATCCGCGCGCACTGGCGACTCACGACGCGCGCCGACCGCACGCCCGACGAGTGGGCGCTCGTCGTCCTCGAGTTGCTGCGGGCGCGCGACACGGCCCCGTCGGCGATTCGGGGGTCGGTGATCGCGTCGGTCGTGCCGGCCGTGACCGGGGCGCTCCGGTCCGCCTGCGGCCGATGCTTCGCCGCGCCGGCCGTCGTCGTCGACGCGTCGTCGCCGTTGCCGATCCGCCTGCAGGTCGACGAGCCGCTGACCGTCGGTGCCGACCGGCTGATCAACACGCTGGCCGCGAGCCGTCTCTATCGGCGCGACACGATCGTCGTCGACCTCGGCACGGCCACGACATTCGACTGCATCACCGCCGACGGGACGTTCCTCGGCGGTGCGATCGCGCCCGGCGTGCGCACCTCGGCGGAGACCCTGACGCGGCGAACGGCGAAGCTCCCGGCGACCGAACTCGTCGGACCGGCGCGCGCGATCGGGACGCGGACCGAGGAGTGCATCCGGGCGGGGGTCATGTTCGGCGCCGCCGACTCGATCGACGGGCTGGTCGGGCGGATCAAGCGCGAGTGGCCAACGGATCGCGACCCCTTGGTCGTCGCCACGGGAGGCCTCGCCGAGCTGCTCAAGCCGTATTGCGCGTCGCTGGACCTGGTCGCGCCGGACCTGACGCTGATCGGTCTGCGGATCGCCTTTGAACTGCTGAATCCGCTTCAGGCCTAGCGCGTAAGTATTGCCAGCTCAGCAGTTTATATGCGGTGACCCGGGTATTGACTTGCACCGCGTGCACGGCTATTCTACGGCATTAGCACTCTCATACGTTAAGTGCTAACACCAACCAAACGTTCGCAAGAGGGAAGTCGCAAATGGCCACCAAGAGCACGATCAAGGTCAGCCCCCTGGCTGACCGCGTCGTCGTGAAGGCGCTGGAAGAGACCGAGCAGATGCGGGGCGGGTTGTACATCCCCGACACGGCGAAGGAAAAGCCGCAGCAGGGCGAGATCGTCGCCGTCGGACCGGGCCGGTTTGACGAGGGGAAGCGGGTGCCGATGGAAGTGAAGGTCGGCGACAAGGTCCTCTACGGGAAGTACAGCGGCACGGAAGTGACCGTCGATGGTGAGCAGGTACTGATCCTCCGCGAGTCGGATGTCCTCGCGGTCATTGGCTGATTTCCAGACCCTCAAGCGAAGGCATCATATATGGCTAGCAAAGAACTGTATTTCGACACGGAAGCACGGGCGGCGCTGAAGCGCGGCGTGGACCAGCTTGCCGAAGCAGTCAAGGTGACCCTCGGCCCCAAGGGCCGGAACGTCGTCATCGAGAAGAAGTTCGGCGCCCCGACGGTGACCAAGGACGGCGTCACGGTCGCCAAGGAGATCGAGCTGGCGGATCCGCTCGAGAACATGGGTGCGCAGATGGTGAAGGAAGTCGCGACCAAGACGTCGGACAACGCCGGTGACGGCACGACGACCGCGACGGTGCTCGCCCAGGCGATTTTCCGCGAAGGCCTCAAGAACGTCACGGCCGGCATCAACCCGATGGCGCTCAAGCGCGGCATCGACAAGGCCGTCGTCGAGGTCGTCGCGCAGCTGAAGAAGATCAGCGTGCCGACGGCTGGCAAGAAGGAGATCGCCCAGGTCGGCACGATTTCGGCGAACAATGACCCCGAGATCGGCAACCTGATCGCCGAGGCGATGGAGAAGGTGGGCAAGGACGGCGTGATCACGGTCGAGGAGGCGCGCGGCCTGGAGACGACGCTCGAGACGGTCGAGGGGATGCAGTTCGACCGCGGCTATCTGTCGCCCTACTTCGTCACCGATCCGGACAAGATGGAGGCCGTGCTCGAGGACGGGCTCATCCTGATCCACGACAAGAAGATCTCGTCGATGAAGGACCTCCTCCCGATTCTCGAGAAGGTCGCGCAGGTCGGCAAGCCGCTGCTGATCATCGCCGAGGACATCGAGGGTGAGGCGCTGGCGACGCTCGTGGTCAACAAGCTCCGTGGCACGCTGCGGGTCTCGGCCGTCAAGGCGCCGGGCTTCGGCGATCGCCGCAAGGCGATGCTGGCGGACATTGCGGTCCTGACCAACGGCCAGGTGATCTCGGAGGAAGTCGGCTTCAAGCTCGAGAATGCCGTGTTGACGGATCTCGGCAAGGCGAAGCGGATCGTGATCGACAAGGACAACACGACGCTGATCGATGGCGCCGGCGCGTCCGACAAGATCCAGGGCCGGATCAAGGAGATCCGTTCCGCGATCGAGAAGTCGACGTCCGACTACGACAAGGAGAAGCTCCAGGAGCGGCTGGCGAAGCTCGCCGGTGGCGTGGCCGTGATCAACGTCGGCGCCGCGACCGAGTCGGAGATGAAGGAGAAGAAGGCCCGTGTCGAGGACGCGCTGCACGCGACCCGCGCGGCCGTCGAGGAAGGGATCGTGCCGGGCGGCGGCGTCGCCCTGATCCGCGCCCAGTCGGCGCTCAAGGGCTTCAAGGCCGGTGATGCGGATGAGCAGGTCGGCGTCGAGATCGTGCGTCGCGCGATCGAGGAGCCGATCCGGATGATCGTCCAGAATGCCGGTGGCGAGGGCTCGATCGTCGTCGCCAAGGTCCGCGAGTCGAAGGACAACAGCTACGGCTACAACGCGCTGACCGACACGTACGAGAATCTGGTGACGGCGGGCGTGATCGATCCGACGAAGGTGACGCGGACGGCGCTGCAGAATGCGGCCTCGATCGCCGGCCTGCTGCTCACCACGGAAGCGATCGTGGTCGAGAAGAAGGAAGAGAAGTCGTCGGCTCCGGCCGGCGGCGGCGGTGGCGGTGGTGGCATGGGCGGGATGTACTAGCCCACGGCCGCACCAGCAGTGACACGACGGGGACCGAGCGATCGGTCCCCGTCGTGCGTTTGGGGGGGCGTCGGGGGAGCGGTCGTGCCGGTGCGTCAGGCCGGTCGCGCGTCGACGGCGGATCCCGGCGTGCCCGGGGCGAATGGCAGCGAGAGCTGCACGGCGACGGCCCGGCGGACGGCGGGCTGGAGGACCAGCGCGGCCTGCTGGCTCGCGGCGCGGACGGTGGCGCGCGAGCCGGTACGGGCCAGCGCCGACCGGGCGGCGGCGATGGCGAGGGCGGGCGTGTTGCAGATCTCGCTCAGGTGCGCGAGGATCACGTCGCGCAGACCACGGTGGGCGACGCGGGCGATGAACGCGGCGCCGGCCGCGTTGCCGAGATGACCGCGGCGGCTGCCGATCCGCTGGACCACCACCGGCGGGTAGGGGCCCCCGCGAAGCATCGCCGGGTCGTGGTTCGTCTCGATGATCAGCGTATCGAGCCGCTCGAACGCCACCGCCAGCGCCTCGGTCGTCTCGCCCAGGTCATAGGCGATCCCGACGCGCGCGCCGCTGCCGCTGGCCGTCGCCACCAGCGCGACCGGCTCGGCGGCGTCGTGCGAGACCCGCACGGCGAGGACCTCGAGCGTCCCGATCGCGAATGACTGACCGACGGCGATTGGGTGCGCGGGAACGCCGAGCGCGGACCACGCCGCCGGTCCGGACGCGATCGTGCCGCGGGTGGCGTAGACCGGCCAGCCATACCGGGTGGCGCCGGCCGCGACGCCACCGGCATGATCGAGATGCTCGTGCGTGACGATGACGGCACCGATCGACTCGGGCGCCACGCCGACGGCGCGCAGTCGCGCGGCGAGCACCCGAGGCGGGAAGCCGGCGTCGATCAGCACGCGCGTCCCGTCCGCCTCGAGCAGGATCGCGTTGCCGCGACTGCCACTCCCGAGGACCCGGATCACCGCGCGCCGATCAGTCGATCCGCCAGTTGTCGCGCCGCTGGCCGGCGCGGCGATGCGCGGCGCGCAGCTGGCGACGCGCGGCGTCGTCGAGGGTGATCGATCGGCGGGCCATCTGCCGCTCGGCGACCTGCAGAAACTTGTCCAGCGCGAACGAGTCGTACGGCGCGTGCGAGC
>Ga0116227_10015840_pt1 | contig 11052 bp, 7 predicted proteins | sample S1TSphgellanicum_FD_89693 | JGI IMG/M metagenome (GOLD analysis project Ga0116227, IMG submission 89693) | Host-associated microbial communities from peat moss isolated from Minnesota, USA - S1T2_Fb - Sphagnum magellanicum MG | ecosystem: Host-associated > Plants > Peat moss > Unclassified...
GCTTGGGGTGTGGTTTTTTTTTTTTTTTCCCTTGAGCCTTTTTCTTATCATGCTTTTTTTTTTCCTTGCTCTCACTCTTTTCCTAGGCCTTTTCTTTTCTCTCTTTTTTCTTTTTCTTGAAATAACACACCTAGAAGAGAGAGAGAATGTGTGTGTGTGTGTGTGTGTGTGTATGTTGAGTATCTGTGGGGCTGTTTATAGATGCATGGGCACACCTCTAGCATGCAATACAAAACCTTGCATTTTCTCATGTAAGATGCTCATACTATAATACAAAACCTTGCATTTTTTAATTAAGATGCATGGCCCCTTGTGTTTTGTATGTTAAAGGATTTTTTTAATTTAAAAATTCCTTCTTTCCTAAACTTAACTTATATCCTAGTACCTGGGTTGGTTAGGTTAAATTTTTATTACTTTTTGAAATTATCTAAAATTCTGAAAAATAATGCCATGCCATGCCATGCCAAAAATTTGAATCAATGAAGTTTTCAAGCACCCTTGTTGGTACCATGCTAAAAATGCTTTTAAATATTGAAGTACAAATGAGTTTGTTGTTTTCCCATAATCAACAAATTAAAAAAACCTTAACTCCCAACTCCGTCATACACACAAATGGAAGTTGTCAACTAGGGCTTTTGATCGATGATAATCGGCAATCCAACCTAATTAGGGTTATACTTGAGTTAATAAAATTGCTCAAAGGTGGGCAATATGGTTTCATGTAATTGCTTCATTTCTCCTAAGGTATAATAGCTATGAACACAACACACATTCTTTGAGTGATTAGTCTACCCAACAACCCTTACTATAATAACTTGGTTCGCCATAATCATTCTACATGATATCTCTAGCATGGCTTAGAAGAAGTGAGTTGAAACCACAACCACATTCAAAGTAGTGAGTTGAACTCACATCCATGAGAATGGATGAGACTTAGCGAGATTTCAAGGGTGAAGGATGAAATGAACATACCACTTTGTCCAAATACCCTAGCTTGGAATGTCAACCATGTTTGGCTAAATCTTTCAACAAAGGATGTGTAAACTATTGATGTGAGTCCAAGGTATGGTTAACATTGGGCTATGTTAACATATTTTGAAACCCTAAATGTTGGGTGCCTTGAATGAAATTTCTCTATCTTAATCCTCCCCTCCCCCCCTTTTTTTTTCAAAAGGCTTACATATAATAGGAGCTACTAACACTCCATTGTACACAACCTTACAATTTGCTTGCACAACAAGGTGCAATTGAACCCACCACAAAGACATGAACTTTTCTTTTCCTTCATTACCCATAACTTTATGCAACGAAATTGATTCTTCACACCACATTTTGAAGGTCCCAAATAGTTTATACCCGTGCAAAGAGTTATTTTGTTGGTAGAACTTAGTTCATTGTGAAGGGGTTTTTGGTCATGTTCCAAGGTTTATCCCTAGCAAGGGGCTTTGGAGTCTCATCCTTTGTGTTACAAAATCTAACTCACTTGCAAACAACATGAGTACCAAAAACATGTGCATGCATTTGTGTGTGTATGTTTGTTAACTTTGATAGTGTTGGGCATTGATCTAGCAATGTAGAACATATATGACATGAACACACATTAAAATAGCATCTCATTCACATGATAGCTTTTTTTTAATTTTTATAACAACAATGGCAATTTAAGGATATTTTAATATATTCCAACATTATTATGACCATATAGTGAATTATGAAAGGATTTTAAAACTTGGCAATTGAGTTGATATTGGTGTAAGTAGGATACCTAGAAAAACAACCATGTTCAACTTTGAAAACACTTTGAAACATGTGTATAATATGCTTTCAAATGCCATATCTTTGCTTCGTCAAACATTCACCCCCGAAATAAGGCCTCTAAATACAACAGCCAATCAACCCAGCCCATGTGGGGATGGAAATTGCATCCCTTGTGTGGGTGCCACATGGATTTTGTGGACCTACCTTTGTTTGTAGCCACTTTGGTTGGTCCTTTGATTTTGTCCCCTTTGTCTTAGGGAACTCACACTTTTGTTTCATGATTCTATGCTCATGTCCCATGTCTTTCTAGGGAACATTATACGTGTTCCATGATTTTGTGATGGCATTCCATATTTCAAGGAAAAGTGGTTGAAAGTGTGCCATGGAACATACTAAAACGCCTCACCCAAACTTTTGATTCCATTGATAAGTGATGATAAGTGGTGTGGGTAGTTTTGAAGTGTAAAAAATGTATGTGAAATTTACCATGATGACTTGATATGTTATTTTATCAATTTCTATTTTTGGGATCAATGTGTTTGTGATCCATTGAACTTCCAAATTTTATATGGGTCACAAAGATTGTGGTTTAGGCAAGGTAAATTACTACAACATCAAATTTTATGCAATACATTAGAATAAGAACAAATAAAGTGGAGGAAAAACATTGTGTAGACAATTACTAGTTATTTCAAACCATGACATTGGAGTACAATAGCCGACATTGGAGTACAATAGCCAACAATGGACACAAGGTAACACATCTAACATTTGTAAAGAAAGGCTATGATTACATAAGTTCAATTAACAACTCAAAGTTCCATTTTCATGGATTATCAATGGACGAAACACATATTTGAAACTCATGGGTTTTGGACTTAAATTTGGATAAATGTTCTATGTCTAGCATTATATAAAGAACATTGTGCATATTTTTTAGCATCCCAAATTTTAGCTAGATTGGAAGCATGTTTTTAATATGAAATTTACACAATTTTTTTGTGTGAAAAACATTAATTTTGTGAAAAAAATGATAATAGATTTTGAAATATGAAATGTGAATATGTCAGTTATGTGGACTAATTCTTGCGGAATACCACCGTAATTATATGTATTTTATCACTATCAAACCTATGATTGATGGATGGATGGATAGATGGATGTTTTGGGGATGTTGATTAGACTCACATTTGAGGCTAGCTATTCTAGTGGGTAGGTTGATGCATTATGAGTTCATCTCTCTTGAATTAAATATGTTCCTTTCCCAAAAGCTTGTAAAGACCTCTATTCTTGAACGCTTCACCCAAAAAAAAAAAGGGCATTTTTAACTAAACATTATTCATCATGATACATAGATAACTTGGTGCAAGTAAATGTTATACGAGAACTTCATGCCACACCAATTGGAACTCTAATTGGAACTACCAAAATCATGTCACATAATTTGTTATAATTCAAACATGTATACTTGAAAAAAAATTGGTTCCATGTTTGCCAAATGACTAGAAGCCACAATGAAATGATGTCTTTTGATTTTGATTATGAGTGGTTCTTCACTAAGTCATGAATCAACTTAAGTGGGTCCATAGTCATGACAATTGCTAGTGGGGAGCTTTCATAATTATGTCGTAATTTTGTATGATGTGCAAGTGAATTAAGCTTGGGCACTTGTTGTAAGCTAGACAATTAATATTGATAATCATAGTTGATGATTCCCATGAACAATAAAACCATGTCATTTCCTTTATGGTTACAAATCCAAGTAATGTATCCTTTTGCAACTTGAAGTCATTTTAGTTGTGTGAATCCAAAAAACCAAATGCAACATAGAAAAAAATATTACAAAATAGATACGAATGGATAATTATAGGCTTTTGAAGTTTGTAGTAATTTAAATGTGAACCCTCAATATTTCAAACAATCATGACTCATGACAATTGACAAATTGCTATGATTTCATTCATTTATTAAGGGGAGTTTGGTCTCTCATTTGGGGCAAAAAATAGTTCCCACTATAATAGTGATTACAAGTACCAAAGTCATGTCTTGGTCATTATGATATAGAGCCAATGCACCATGGCACTTACAACTTGAAGGGCATTACATTTGTGTGTAAAATGGTTGAAAACACGATTGATGGTATTTTTAACGGTGAAATGTTGCCAAATTTCAACTTGAAAATAATGAATTGAAACCCATACAAAGGAATTTTCATGGGAAAAGGGAATCAAATTTACCAGATTTTGATGATATGTTGCAGAAGGTAGGCAAGAACATACAACGAGTGAGTTTGGTCTACTCATTTGGAGCACATTTTAAAGGGCCATTGAAATAATAATGGGGTTTTCTAAATTAAATTAAATTTTGTGATGTAGGCAAACCAGCAATCATCCACAAGAAGAATTAGCCAAATTTGGCCAAAAAATAGGTACAAAAGAAAAAACTCTTAAACATTATTTTGAAGATTTAATGTAAAAAAATAAGAAGAAGGAGGAGGAGGAGGAGGCTACACAATGTTCTAGAAGGTTTTATATTTTACTTCAACAACCAAAATAAAATTAAAATAAAAAATAAAAATCCTTTGAAATATATATATATATACAACTATTTTTTCTTTCTTTCTTTCTTTGTGAAAATTTCAACAATTTCTGAAAATAGTATTTAATTTGGGTGGAAGCTGCCACAGTACTACTACTACTACTAAAATTATATTGGAACAAAAGTGGTATATTTTGAAAGCAAAAGTTTTAAGACTTAGAATAACACCCTCCTCACTCTAACCCTACTCACACTAGAGTGAGGAAGGTGGGTGGGTAGGTGGGAAGGTCATATATATAAATTCATTTGTCTGTCAGTCTGTGACGGTGCGTCAGCACGGGCGGGCTGGGCACGGGAGAGGTTCAGGTTCATCCACAACAAGTTCAGGCATCCAGTGGATGGATGGTGCGCCGGTGGGTGCTGAATCACTCTGGCCCAGTGTGATCCGATGAAAATCGGTGTTCAGGCATCTAGTGGATGGATGGTGCGCCGGTGGGTGCTGAATCACTCTGGCCCAGTGTGATCCGATGGAAACCGGTGTTGAGCAGCAATCCAAAAAACCCCGTTCTGGGATTTCATGGATGGGATGAAACTGCCCCCCAGGGGTCAGTTTACTTGATCACTAGTTTTTTTTTTTTTTCCCTTGAGCCTTTTTCTTATCATGCTTTTTTTTTCCCTTGCTCTCACTTTTTTCCTGGGCCTTTTTTTTTCTCTCTTTTTTCTTTTTCTTGAAATAACACACCTTCAATAGAGTTTTCCTTAAAGTCATCCTGGCTTCACCCTGTCTTTGGGCCTCCTTTCACCCCCTCTTTGAGTGAGGTGCACAAAGTAAGGAAGTTTTATTAAATCTGGGTATGAACTACTGAATTCAGCATTTACTGCACAAGGTTCGAGGTAATTATAGTAGTTGTAGAGGTAGGTACAGTGAAAATATATGTAGGAGCAGTGGAGGCGCTCAGGAAAAAGGAAAGAGGGGGTCAAAAGAGGATGAAGCTCAGTTTACCACAAGAAATGGAGCATTTCTGAGTTTGACCCCCCTTCGAAGGCTAATGTACTTTTTTTGCAGTTTTTTTTTTTTAATAATCTCACCCGGTTTTGGACCAAACTCAGGGTTCTGGTGCCGTGTTTTCCTGACTTTACAGAAAACTCTAATGTACGGGGAAGAATCAAAAGTTAGTTACATGCTAGCGAAGTTGTTTTTCTCCAAAAGCTCATTCAAATTCTAGGTAGCTAGAGAAAGGGAAGGGAAATTAATAAATTGTTCAAAATTGTAACTCCCAAGTTACTTCCAATAGATGACAAGTGACAACCATGGAGACATTAATTTCCCCTCCTGACTGAATGGGTTTTCCAAGTTGGCAGCTCATAACTGGTTGCCAGAAAATTTCTCCCTGGACAGACTTTGTTCAAATTATCAATACCTAGTAGGTAGACCCAGTACATGATTACTAGGGAAAAAGGCTGTAAAACTGACTGTCATATGACTTTTGAAACAAATCCATTGCCTAATATTTAATAGTTCACTTTTTTATTAATTGTCAGTTTTGTATTCAAATTGATTTTTCACGTCATCAGAAGTAAACCAGAGACCCCAGTAAATGATTATTTTTTACCACCTAGGAAAAACGAATGTAAAAGCGACTGAATATGACATAAAATAATCAATTACCTAATAGTGAAATGAATGGTACACCTTATCTATCTATGAAGGAAGGTAGTTTGTTTTGTTTTGATGTTATGAGATCCACCGAACTGGGATGCTTCAGATCATATTCTTGGTGTCTTTGGAAAGCTCTTGCTGAGGACGGATGCATGGGCTTGGTTCCATGATGTTTGGACTTGCGGTGCAAAAGTTCTTGAATATTGAATGACTTCTTCACTGAAAATTAAATTAAATCGTATCTGAGAATTTTGGAGGAATTGGAATGTGCCTTTGGTGTTGTTGGAAAGATCTTGAAGAGCAGGATTCAATGGAATTTATTTGGTAAGATTTGGATTCAGAATGTGGGAGATATTGATTTGTAAATGAATTCTACCATTGAAAATTCAAACAAATCTTCAAAAACCAGGTTTTGAAAGGAAAAATCAGTTGAGGACGTGGTAACACTTGGGCCAACGTGCAGGCCACACTAGTCTGTTTGAAATTCGATTTTGGTTTACATTTTGGATTTTTACTGAATTTCCAATCAGAAAATTCATCAAAATTTAATGTCTCCCACACCTTCGGCTCTAAAACTCAGGAAATCAACTCCATGAAACCCTTCTCATTTAATACTGTTTTCCAACAATACAAAGAGCATGCATCAATTTGCCTTAATAATTTTAGCTTCTATTTTAATGACGAAATTGTTCAATCTTTGATAACTATTGCACATAGGTCTAAACATTAAGAAATCACCTTACTGCACCTGTATTTATCTAAGGGCTTCCCAATGTTACCCAATACTTGTGCCACGGGATGTTGTTTGGAAGGTATCAATGTGACAAAACAAAACAAGCCATCGTGGAAACATAGGACCAACCCCTCTATAATGTATAATACATTTATGTCCATTGATGGAATGTGTATATCTTTATGTGTATTTATATGTGTGGAAGTGAATGTATATACATATGTGTATGTATATATGTATGTGTGTGTAAGGGTGCATCCACTCTAACATGAGACGAAACAAATGTAATAAGTGTTTGATTTTTCATGATTTTTAAATTTAAAAATTCACAATATATCATGGGAACATGTAAATAGATTTGAAATCAATTTAATAAATAAAAATATACTAAAGCATTTTTACAGCACTATGACCAATGTTTAAATAATTAGATGTATATTTTGCTAAATGTCTTACATCATTTAATGCACATACATCCATACGTACATATATACATCAAATATCAAGATGTATTATTTTATTTAAATATTATATTTTATTATTTGGCATACTAAATTTTGCAACATGATTTGATAATTTAAATGCAAAATATATGGATTTATGATCTATCCAATAAGCTTTTGTATATGATCTAGTTGTGTGTTACAAATTGTTATTATTTCAAACAAATTTTTTTAATGTTATTAATAGGGATTTTTTATTAACATATTTATATTAAATTCTCCGTTACTATAGTTGGACAATTGATTAGTATTTTTTGTAGAATGGTTTCCAAAATAGAAATGAAATAAGATATTTGCATTTTGGGTGGTTTGTAAATTGCGATTATATGAACAACCTTTTGTGTATTTTTTTAAAAAGTTGCAATAAGAAATTTTGCACTTGAATTTGTTATCGAGGTTGTATCTAATAAAGAAACAATTTTATCACAAAGCATCATTGTTTCATGTTCATTATATCAAGATGAAATATTAAAATTTTCAAAATCTCATTGTGAATTTCTTTATATATAGAAATATTTTATATTCTTGTTTCATTTAAACAAAAAATATGTGATGCAAATAAATTTGGGTGTGCAAGAATATTTTGATAATGCAATTTTAACAAATGAATATTTTTAAATTGTATAAGTAAAAAGAAAATTGGTATAATCTCATAAAAAGAATGTTTAATTTGTATTGTGCTATTGTTTATAATTGACATTTCTTCTTCAAAAATAAAAGCTACATCGAAATTTTTGTTTGACAATGGAGAAAGTAAATATAAATATTTATTTGAATAAACACAAGATAATGTTGTGTATGTGAAACCATGTTTTGCTACACTAAATGGGTCAAATACTAAATGTTCAAGAGTTAAACCTTGTGTGCAATGTATAATGTGACTTGTAACTAATTTAATAAAAAATTGAGTTCTTGTAATAATATGAGTAGGATTATTACCTATTTGTATTTCAATGTTTTTTCATTGAATAGGTGTCCAATTTTTATTTAATATAAAAAATTTATTGTATAAATTTACATTTGTCTTCTTGTGTTACTTCCAATTCGAGGATTTTGAAATTTTACCCATATAAATGATTTTGAAGACATTTATGTATAATCTTGAAAAGTCCCATTTGCACTATTTACAAGACCATTTGATTTTATGTAATTTCTTGCACATAATTCCACTAACATGTTTTTCTTCACTAACAATTCATGGTGCAACCTAGTTGTTTGGCTTGGTATCATCGACAATCTAAAATGAAAAGGACACGTGTCAAAATGAATATCTTGTGAAAATAATGTGAATGTTTCACTAGGTGTTTTTTCAAATATACTTTTATTGTATTCAATTGTTTTTAACATTTGTGAAAAACAAATATAATCTTTCAAGTTCATTACTTTTATTTTAATGGGATTATGAATGTTGAATACATTGTTGTGCCATTAATATTAAAAGTAGATTTTGTTGTGTATGTTAATTTCATGATTTTTGGCTTTAAAGGGTTAACATTTGTCATTTGTTTTATGTAATATTGTAACATACTTTGTATGACACATATAAGTGTGATTTTTTTCCCATCCCTACACCTCTTGTTAAAAAAAATAATGTAAAGGTTTTGATTGATCCTTGGTCTTTTTGTATAAAATATCATCCACTATAATTCTTTGTTCATTGTTTACTTTTCTCATTTGTAAAAAACATTGTTCATATGAAATGTGTCCATTGTTTGTTCAAACAAACTATAGATTAATCTTTCATTTCAAAATATCTTTCTTATTTGATACATCGTCTCCATATGTTAAATCATATTTTCAATTCTATTAACATTAATAACTAACAAATTTTTGTGTAGATCATTTGCATGGATATTCAAATCATTTTCAAGAAGGTTTTCCCATGCATCAGTTTCATGCATTTTTTTGTAATGTATAATTTTTCTTGTAAATTATCCCATTCACTATAATAGTTAATATTAGCGTTAAAATTGTATGCATATTATTTATTTATTTTTTCAATGTCATTTTTTTCATTTAAGTATGCATTTTTCCAAAATGTATGAGGTTTTTTTAAAATTAGTTTATGATCCATGAAAAGGTTTGAATAATAATATTGTACAACCAATGCTAATAACTAAATATTTTCATTTATTTGTAATTATGTGATAAATTCATCAAATGAGATTTCTAAACTTAACCCCATGTCAACAAGCTTGTTAAAAATTTGAGTTCCTCTATGGTATAAGTTTGAATTACAATTTTTTTCATTTAAAAGTAACAATGTTTTTGTACATTTCATTGATGGTTTAGGATATTGGAATCAACAATTTATATTTATTTATATTTATTTATATTTATATTTATTTATATTTTTTTTGCATGTTCACTTATGTTGGTGTGTTTGTGCATTATGAAATTCCTTCTGAAGAATGGGTTGAATAGTTGTCAAATATTTATCAACAAAAATTGCAACCTATTGATTTGACAAAATACTAAATTGAGGCACATTTTTCACCCATAGTAAACCATGGTCATGAACCAACCCTCCATATCAAATTTTTGTCATTAAAAAAAAAATTGACAATTTGACCAAACAAAATATCAATATTTTTAAGTAATCTACAAAAATTGTTCATATTATGTTTAAAATATCATACACATGTAATAGGATCATTTATAACAAGATCTTTATCAATCAATAAACAATCAAAATTTGTTGTTGCATTTTGATTGAAATGTTGAATATTGAAATCTTTCAATGCTTTTGTAAGTATAGGCCAATTGCTCAGACCCATAGTGAATGTCACAAAAAATGCCAAAGGTCTTTATTGTTTAATCATTGCAAAAATATCTTTTTCCAAATGATCTAAGTAATTTGGACATGTCATCATACAACTTAGTTCATATAGGAATTTAAATTTTATTCACACCTATGACACTTTAAAGCTTTTAGCATTCCACTAAGCCTTAAACATTCTTGCAAATAAACCATATTATTCCTTTGAATTGTTGTTGATGTTATTGAATATTTTAATAAAACACAATTACATTTTTAAAAAAAACTTCAACATTATACTTGAAATTGGTTATTCTTTCCAAACTAAATTTGTTTAATTTTTTTATCAACATCCATGTGTTCAAACAAAGTACATAGATTTTATGAAATACATATCCTTTTGCAAAGGTTATTATGAATGTTTTGCAAATTTAATTTATTAAGACTTTACAAATTTCTTAACTAGGTCACAATAATAATAATAATAATAATAATTTTATGCTTTATTATTTATTACATGTAATTTTAAATTCTATATATATTTCATGTATTAAAATAAATTTTTATTTCAATAATAATGTGTTTTTATAGTTTTTTTTTAACTTAGTTTATTTAAGATGTCACATATACCTTATATCCAAATCTTTCAAGCAAGACACCCAAACAAAATATAAGTTATCACGATCCAAAATCACACATCACAATATGATATTTAAGTTGAACCTTCCATGTCCAAGAAAGAACTTACTTTCAAGGAATTCACCCAATTGTATTTGAAACAAACTCCAAGATGCCAAAAACCACTTGCAAATTTAATCCAACTTTTCAAAGATATGTATTAAAAATTCAAACCCTAATAAACCCATCCATATTTCACCCCCGACAGGACAAAAAACCTTTTATTACATCACATACAAATTCCAAGACAAATCCCCCAAACACATTCAAGTTACTTGATATCCAAATTACAATTCCATTCCCAAAACAAGTAGCAAATTAATTCAGATTTTGCCAATATTAAATCCCAATATACCAAAAACTGGAAAAAAAAAAAAAAAAAAAAAAAAAAAAAAAAAAAAAAAAAAAAAAAAAAAAAAAAAAA
>Ga0116227_10015843_pt1 | contig 11050 bp, 12 predicted proteins | sample S1TSphgellanicum_FD_89693 | JGI IMG/M metagenome (GOLD analysis project Ga0116227, IMG submission 89693) | Host-associated microbial communities from peat moss isolated from Minnesota, USA - S1T2_Fb - Sphagnum magellanicum MG | ecosystem: Host-associated > Plants > Peat moss > Unclassified...
AACCCGACTGATTCGACTTATAGCATGGCAGAGAAGCGAAACAAAGGAGTCCCGAATTTATGAGGGCGCACTTATACGTTGCTTCGCAACATGTGCTAAGAAACGACCATGGCGCAGCACCCACCCATGCCAAGCCTATGCCCTAGTCGCCTGCCCACCCAGCCTGCTTTCCGCCCCTCGCCCTCCGGCAAGGCGCAGAAAGCAAGCCCCGCCAACACCAGGCGGTAGAGACCACCCCGGCCCGCCGGAACAATACCGCCGACCCTGCCGCCGCCCGCCTCGCCGTTGCCTCCCCGTTCCCAACCCGAAAGCCCCGCCGCGTATGGCCATCTTTCACCTGAATGCGAAGGTCATCAGCCGCGGCAAGGGGCAGAGCGCGATAGCGGCGGCGGCGTATCGTTCGGGGGAGCGGTTACGGGACGAGCAGGCCGATGAGCAGAAATTTTATAAGGCGCGCGCCGAGCGGATTGTGTTCACGGACATCATGGCGCCGAAGGATGCGCCGGAATGGGCGCATGACCGTAATCAGTTGTGGAACCAGGCCGAGCGGGCGGAGCGGCGCAAGGACGCGCAGCTTGCGCGCGAGATCGAGGTATCGTTGCCGCACGAGCTGACCGAGCAGCAGCGGGAATGGCTGGTGAAGGATTTTGCGCGCGAGGCGTTTGTACGGCAGGGGTATGCGGTCGATATTGCCATCCACGCGCCGGATAAGAGCAGCGACGAGCGGAATCACCACGCGCATTTGATGGTGACGATGCGCACCCTGGGGCCGGAGGGCTTTGCGGCGATGAAAGACCGCAGCCTGAACAGCAAGGAGCAGATGGTAGCGTGGCGCGAGCAATGGGCCAACCTGGCAAACCGGCACCTAGAGCGGCACGGTCATGACGCGCGCATCGATCACCGCAGCCTGGCGGCGCGCGGGATAGAGCAGGAGCCGACGATACACCTTGGCTACGCCGCCAATGAAATCGCGCAGCGCGGCGGGCAGAGCGACCGCATGGACGAGCTGCGTGCCATTCTCGCGCGAAACGAAATCCGCCTGGATATGAAGGAGCTGGCGGCGGAGCTGCGCCAGCTCGAAGCGCAGCAAGCGAAGGAACAGAAAGCCGCGCCCGCTCAGCAGCAGGCACCGGCACCACTTAGCGCGGTTGAACGCCTATTCCGCCATAATGAGAAGCCAGTGCCGATGAACGAGCTGGCGCGCCAGCACGGTGCATCACCAGCGCCAGAAGCACGACAAGCGCCGCCGCTGACGCAGGAGCCGAAACCGATGCCGGCTCAGGCAGCAGAGCAGGAACGCCAGGAAGAGATTTCAAGAGAGCAACAGGCGGCATGGCGCGCGCGGCGTGATGCAGAGGTGGCGCGGGTAGAAAAGGCCGCAACGCCAGCGCCAGCAAAGAGCGGGCTGCGCGTTGTGAACGGTGCGACCGGCGTCGTGTCGAAGCTGGCGGATTTTATGGTCGATTTTCTGGCGGGCGCATCGCCGGCGCCGGCGCGCGATGCATCCGCCGACATAGGCGCATTCGTCAGCGACCCGGCGGCACGCCGGGCGCAGCAGCTTGCTCGGCTGGAAGCCAGGCAGCAGGAGAAGGCCGCGCAGAAGGCGCTGGAACGCATGGACGACGACATGAAGGCGGGCAAAGCACTGTCGGCATCCGACATCCAGAATCTTACCCGCGCGCAGCAGGAGACCATAAGGGCGCATGGTGATGATGGTGTGCGGCAGATGGTGGAGGATGCCCGCAAGCGGGCGGAAAAAGAGCGGCAGGGGTATGGCCGCGAAAGGGAATAAGGAAAGGTGACCGGGGCAGGAATCCCGCAAACCGAGGAAGCCCAGACCGAAGCAGGAATGACCCGGCGCGGGTTTGCCTCGCCGTCGCTATGCGCGCGGCGGCGCGACAGGTGACGCAGCCCGCGCCGCGGCCGACCGGCCGCCGGCGGCAGAAGGGCGGGGCAGGGGGCAAGGCGATCACCCGCAATGTCGCGCGGGAAATTGCTGACGATTATTTGCAGCTATGCCAGAATCCGGCGCGTGATGTGCTGCGCTGGCTGGCCGAAGACCGGAAGCGGCCAGGCCGCATCCGGATAACCATAACACCAAGAGCGGGGAGGAATGATGCCGCCAGCCGACGAGAAAGTTTTAAGCAAGCCGCTTACGGGCTACGCCGCCACTCATTGCCGCCAGTGCGCCATGGGCTGGACGCGCACCGGCAAGGAGGGCGGGGCGCTGACAATCTGCCTGCTGGACAGGGAGAGAGTGCTGGAAAATATGGTCGATTGCGACAGGTACGAGCTGCGGTCGAAGGTCTAACCCGGCGCGTTTCACAGGGTCACAGCCGCCTTGCTGCCAGCTTCGGGGCCGAGGCTGACGGCATCACGGCGGAGTTTCGGCGCAAGCTGGCGGCGCTGCTGCACCGGTTGCGACCGTGGGAGATGGCGGCGGCCGTGCGTGTTCTACAGGATGAGCGGGACGCGGCGCTGCGCGCGCTCAGGGAGCGGCGGGCAACCGAGCGCCACGCCGAAAAAGCCAGGCGCCGGATTCGTAGCCCGCCGCGTGCGTGGCCGATTTGACGCGGCAGGCTTGGCAGCAAGTCGCCGCCCGCGCGTTGAGTTGGAAGTGCAGCCCAGCCCGTGCCCGCCTCTAAGATTTTTTCTCCGGCTTGGCGGGCAAGCTGAATGTGACCGAGGCATTATATTCTGGCTTCCCCCATTCGGCATTGCTCGATGCCGATGCCGGCGCTTGTGCGGACGGCGCGGCTTGTTGCGGCGTCACCTTTGGCGGCGGGGTTGTTTGTGCCTTTTTAGTATAGGCGTGCAGCCGCTCCACATCGCTTCGCGGTGCCTTCCGCTCAGCCGGGGCGCCCTGAGCAACTGGCGGCGCTTTATCGGAGACGTTTTTCTGTGACGGAACCGGCGGTGGCATGGGCGGCGGCGGCGCGGGGGGATGAGCCACAGGTGGCGGCGGAGGTGGTGGAGATGCACGCGGCGGTGCGACTGGCGCGCGCGGATCATCCCACAGGCCACGCAGACCGAAATCATCCCAATACGGCACCCGATCCGCAATGATGGGATGCGCGCCTTGCGCCAGCACCAGCATTTTGCCGCTGGCAAAATCCATCATGATTTTATCGGGCGGGAATAACGGGCGCATGGCCTCGCCGACATTATCGCCCCGACTGTAGCCGTAAATGTCCTGTTGCGTGCTGCGGCTTTCCACCAGGGAGCCGCCAATAAATTTTGACCAGTAATCGGCCGTCTCGTAATCGTCGAGGTTGAACAGCGCGCGCACGCCGGCGTTGCCGATGAAGGAAGCCCAGCGCCCTTTATAAAGGTCACGCATTTGCGCCACGTCCTGAAACACGCTGACAAGCTGGATGCCGTAACCGGCCGCCAGGCCGACCGCGTTTTCAACTGTGGGAAGGTGGCCGAGCGTCGCCAGCTCATCAAGCATGAAGCAGACCGGCAGGGGTGGCGGGTTGAGAGTGTCGGTCATTTCGTCGAGGGCGGAGGTCAGCACCAGGCGCAGCCACCTGTTGAACACTGGAAATTTTGGCGCGCTCAGGCACAGATACACGGTCATAGTGCCGGTGCGCCATGCCTTGAAATCCACTTCCTCGCCTTTGCCGGCCGCCGACAGGCAGGCGATCATATAGGGGTTGTCGAGAATCTCGGTTTGCCGCTGGGCCGTCGAGACGATGGAGCCAAATTCTTTTTCGGGCGTCTCCATGAATGACATCGCCAAATCGCGCAGCAGCCCGTCCGCATCATCAATCAGCGTCATGGCTTCCAGCGCGGGCTTGAGACCGCCGAGCAGGATCCGCCGCACTGTCGGCAGATCCTTTTTGCCCGCCGGGATCTCCGCCGCCACATATACATAGAGAATGATCGCGGCGACGAGCTGTTGCGCGGCGGCCGTCCAGTGGTCGCGCTCGCGGTCACCGACCACGAACAGCGCGCCGGCGAGCGCCTTGCTTTCGGCTTCCATATTCTCCGGCGTGAACCGTGCCAGCGGGTTGAATCTGGATTGCGGTTTGCCCGAAATCCCGAACGGGTCGAGGTAATGCACCTTGCCATTCAGCTTGCCGCGTTGCCGGCCGGTGGCTTTGGCGTTCTCGCCCTTGGGGTCGAGAACAAAGGCGCTGCCCTGGTAGCGCAGCAAGTGCGGGATGATGAGTGTCACGCCCTTGCCGCTGCGTGTGCTTGCCATGATGAGGACGTGCTTGTCGGTTTTGAGAAACAGCGGGCTGCCGACACGCCCAAAGACCATGCTCTCGGCGGAACCAGGCTGACGAAGCGCCCCCACTTCTTGCGGCGTTGCCAGCCGCGCGCCGCGGCTGTCATCAGGCGGCGCATCGGGCATAGGCTCATTACGAAGCCAGAAAATGAATCGGTAGATATAGCTGGCCAGGCCGCGCGACTGGTAGCGATAGACGGCAAGCGCGTGCTCGAACGCGAAAATTTGCTGGAAAATTGCAACGGGGATGCCGACGAACACCCCGAACAGCGCGACGGCGGCAATCCCGATGACAACAATCATCGCGACGCCGGCGAGCGCCAGCACGAACGGCATAGCCAGGAACACCAAGAATCCGTTGATCTGGATGAAGGACAGCAGCAGCCCGCCCAGCTCGCCGATCACCAGGCGGCCGAGCATCATGCCCAGCAGCGTGCAGCCGAACGCCAGCCGCCTGCCGTTCAGCCAGGCAAAGGGATTGGCAATGACCAGACCAAGGAGCAGGGCAGCAGCGAGTGACCAGAAATTGAGGCAGAAGAAGAAGGGTGATGGGTCGAAGAAGCCAGCGAACTGACCGGTAGACCCTTGCGGGTTGATATTGTTGAGTGCCGTCGCGGCGTTGCTCAGTGTGCCCCAGCCGGTCCATAGGATGAACAGCAACCATAGGGCGAGCAGGAAAAGAGCCTTTTTGCTTTGGCAGGCGATGAACGTCGCGAATTTTTGGGTATCCACTACCACCCCGCTTAAATTTTTTCGGCGTCCCAGTTTTGCGCCTTCCCAGGAGGGACCATAGACCATAATAGTGGCGTATCAAGCCATTGACTAACGCCCGCTGATGGGGAGGACAGATGCCAGAGACACCTGAGCATACGAAAAGCGTGCCGCCGAACCCACAAGAGTTGGATGACAAGCAGCGCCAGGGTCAAGCAGCAATTATAAAAGACATGTCTCTCATCGAAAAAGAGCAAGCAAAAATCGAAGAAACCCAGTTAAATATCGCCAAACTACAATTCTATACGAGTGCTCTGTTTAATTTTTTCTTAGTAATATCTTCTGTTGCGCTTTCGTACTTGACGTATAATCTCGAAAAATCGACAGATTTGATGAGAATATCGGCTGAAGATCAAAGTCGTCCTTATGTATTTCCAACGTCGATATTTAAAACAGATGATTCAAACGAAGCTTTTGTAACGATCAAAAATGTCGGATTAACACCTGCATATCATATGCTTGTACAAGGGGAGGCATTTATCCAGCCAATCATAAATGGCGGTCTGGATATAGAGGTTGGGTTTGATCCAGGTTGCAAACCTAACCCATCCATTAAATCACCAGCTTTTCCGACAAGCTTAGGAAGCAATGAGGAGGAGACCCAATTTTTACCTCCCGTAATTGTTCCCGAAAATTTTTCTGATCCCACTGTTGTGGTGCCCACAATGATAGATTCTTTTTCGAAAGAACAACTCGGTGACGTCGCTGCTGGAAAGTCCGCATACGTAATAGATGGTGAGATTTGCTATAGTAACGTGCATGGCGACCGTTATTATACGAGATATTGCAAGTTCTTTGCGGCTCCCGCATTTTATGAATTAGGGCCTAGGATTAAGGCTCAACAAGAACTCGTTACAGATGGAAGTCCATGCACTCAATTTAATGATGCTGATTAGTGCGTCAACGAATTATCGCGGAAATAAAAAAGCCCCCTTCGCGAGCAAAGCGCGTCGCCGTAAGCGTCGAAGACGAAGTCCTACCAAGCTAAGGCGTTGAGAATACTCTAACCTCTGTTCATCAGAGAGAGATTCTACATCGTACTCTTTTGACATGTTTGTGTTTTCAGAACTTTTGAGTCCTTCAACTTCCATGCGACCGAAAGCATTTTTCCAGCTCTTTATAGCTGTGCTTATTTTTTTGTACATGCTTTCGCCCGTCGTCAGTTCTATTGTTTTTATAATACAACAAAAAAGCGAAAATAATTAGACAAATCTACTTCACGGGCGGGTCGGGGTGGATAATTCAAAAATCAAGATATTTGCATCAAAGCTAGCCCATTGACGAAATTACTCTTTTTTGATGCAGATTTCTGATGCAGAATGTTGGCATGATTTATGGCTATGCCCGCGTTTCGACTGACGCCCAAGACCTCGGCAACCAGCTTGCCCAGCTTAAGGCGGCCGGGTGCGTGACCATCTTCCGCGAGAAGATCACCGGCACCCATGCCGAGCGCCCCCAGCTTAAGAAGCTGATCGCCAAGCTCTCTGCCGGCGACGTGGTGATAATTCCAGCGGTTGACCGCCTGTCCCGCGACACGACCGACCTTCTGGTGATTGCTCGCGACATGCAGCGCGCGGGAGCTGGGCTGCGATCACTGGCAGAGCCGGTGGTCGATACCACGTCAGACTTCGCCGAGCTGGTGCTTGCCATGCTGGGGGTAGCCGCCAAGCTGGAGCGCCGCCGTATCATGGAACGCACCGCGCGCGGCCGCGCAGACGCTAAGGCGAAGGGCGTGAAGTTCGGGCGCAAGCCGTCGTTGACCCCTCACCAGCAGCGGGAGGCGCGCAAGCGCATCGAGGCGGGCGAGACACAGCGCAGCGTTGCCCGCAGCTACAATGTCAGCCAGGCGACGATTTCACGTCTAGGCTGACATTTGCCTCATTTTGTGTGATCATTCGGCGATGAATGGTCAGGAAATCATCGCCAAGTTAGAAGAATCTGACCGCCTGCCCGCGCCGGTGACGCCAGCGTTGGATGCGGAGACGGCACTGGCGGCGCGAACCTTCATGCAGCGGCTTGAGGGCAAATATCCGGTGGTCGAGGGCATTCTATTCGGCAGCCGCGCGCGCGGCACTCACACCGCAGAAAGTGACGCTGATATCGCCGTTGTGCTGGAAGGCACAACGGGCAACCGCTATGCCGTCGGCGGCGATATGGCGGGCATCGCCTTTGATGTCATGATGGAGACCGGCGTTCTGGTGGAAGCCCTGCCCCTATGGGCGGAAGAACTCAAACGCCCCGAGGCTTTCAGCAATCCGGCGCTGATCGAAAACATTCGCCGCGAAGGGTTGCGGCTATCGCCGATTTCGAGGTTCAGCGCATGAGTTTTGCCTTGTTTCTGGATGGCCGACAGGTCAGCAAGCCGCACACAACGCGCGAGGCCGTAGCCATAGAAGCGTTTGAGCGCGGGGCGGTCGAACGCGGCAGTCAAGATTTTCCAGGCGACCCGGCATCATTCAAGGGGCTGGCATTGGCGGCCGGCTACGACATCCGTGCAGTGACCGAAGACGGAAGCTTTCTATAATCTGCCTTAAGATTTCAAAAAACATATGCTATAATATGGGTCTCATTGGGTAATTGTATGACCATGGACTTCACCCCTCGCCTTGACATCCTTCCCGCGCCCCAGCGTCGTTTGTGGGAAGAGTTGTCGGCTGTCCCGGAGGAGTTTGTTCTCTACGGCGGCACTGCTGTTGCCCTTCATCTCGGCCACCGGGAGTCTGTGGATTTTGATTTTTTTGGGAACAAGCCGCTTGACCCGGCGCAGCTCGTTCCGACCGTTCCTTTTCTCGATGATATCATTGTCACGCAACGACAGCCGAACACATTAAGTTGCACGGTGAACCGTGGCGGCGTGGTAAAGTTGTCTTTTTTCGGAGTGCCAGGACTTCCGCGCCTTTTGCCGCCGCTTATTGCGCCGGATAACGGCTTGCAGATTGCCTCGTTGCTTGATTTGGCGGGGGCTAAGGCGAGCGTCGTGCAGATGCGCGCGGAAGCGAAGGACTATATCGACATCGACGCCATGTTAGCGGACGGGCGGATTGATTTGCCCATGGCGCTTGCCGCTGGGCGCGCAATGTATGGAACGGCATTCAATCCTCAGAGTACCCTTAAAGCCCTTTCCTATTTTGATGACGGAAACCTTCGCCGTCTTCCGCAAGGGACTAAGGATCGCTTAGCAAAAGCAGCGCGTGAGGTTGATCTTGATCGATTGCCGGTTATCGCGGCACCCTCTCGCACGGCCAACCATAATCCCGGCCTGAAGCAATGAAAAAAATTCCGCTTACACCAGATACGGAATCTTTGGCCCGTCGGCTGATATGGTTTGAAGAGCCTCAAGAGGCTCTATCCGATACTTTTCGTTTTGTGGCCTATGCGTTGTCGCGGGCGACGCATGAAGATATGAAAATCTTACAGGGCTTTTTAAGCGAGGATGATTTTAAGGAAGCCCTGGATCATGCCCCGCCGGGCATAATTGATGCCCGCTCATGGGCGTACTGGAATTCAAAGTTTGGGCGTTACCCTGCGCCGCCGCTGCCAACCCGGAAACTCGGCTAAGCCAGCCTATGCCCTCAATTAGGCAAGGGCGTGAGAGAAAAATTCGAGAGAATTTCCTGAAACAACCGCTCATCTTCTGAATCGCTCTCATTGCCGGTATCAAGTTCGAACGTATAGATGATTGCGATATTTTGTCCGTTTGGCCGGTAAGCAACCGCGAGATCGATCTTTTGACCATTGACCTCAGCATGTATTCTCTCGCCCGCCAGACCGCCAATGTTGCACGTGACCGGCTTTATTTGACTCGGAATGCCGTCATCGTCCGCTCGGCCGCGGATCGCGGCCTCTACCGAACCCAGGAATGTAGAATCGTAACTGGCATCGACTGATATGCTCCGCCCTTTACCCAGAGTGACTGCAAAGCCGTGTTGCGGCGACGGCGGCGGGTCAGTCTCAATGGTGATGTTGCTCGGAACGGCAATCTTATAAGCGTAATTCTGGTTGGCATAGATATTTTGGCCGGCGGCGAGAGCGAGCGCTGGTGTAGCCCAGGATAGGATTTGGACGATAAGAAGAGATTTTTTTATAATCACTGGATGCCACAAGCTTTTTTGTATTTTAAGACCGCCGCGAGCTGGTCTTTCAGTTCGATGTAATATTTTTTGTTCTTGGTATTATAGTGGGATTTTTTTAGGCCGGCGATGAAGTCATCGATTGTCGTGGTGCCTTGAACATAGGGGCCGAATGTTTTGACCCAGTAGTCGGCAGCTTTCTGATATGTATCGAAAGACAGGTTGTTGCCACCCCCATGCGTCACCCCGAAAAGATTGTGCAAGCCCTGATTATGAGGATCAAGCCATCCACTTTCCATTGATGACAATGCCATCAAAAAATCAGGGTTAGTGTTCAGTGTTGTTGCCATGCTTTGATAGATCGACAGGTTGGCAAAAAACGGATTCATCTTGGGCAGGCAAACAGGAGCCGGTGGCTTTCTCGGTGCGTTCGATCCCGATGGCTTGGGCTTTCCGTCCATGGTTCTTCACCTCCTGCTGCGGGTATTTTAACCGCCGCTACAGCTAGAGGGAATGGGCTGTCAATGAAGCTCTGATTTTAATGCACCTATGAAAAAAGCCCGCCGTGTTGCCACGGCGGGCCTATTTCCTTGACGGTCATCGGCGTCCCCGCCTGTACCGTGATATTTTTATAGCGCGCTTTTCGATTCGCGTCAGCCAAAAATTTCCTTGTTCAAATATCCCACCCCGTGTCGGGGCACGGGGCAGGCTGTGAGCGCGAGAGGCGTGAAGCCTCTCGCCGTGCGCTTGCGCGCGTATTTTTCCGCGACCGCAAAACTCGTGCTTCCCCCGAATCAGTTTTTTCGGCAACCTCAACAGCTACAGGTGATTCGCACCTGTAGCCCTGCAACCCTTCTGGAGAAACAAAGACCCAGACAGCAAAAACCCCGCTCGAAAGCGGGGCTGCATATTTCGGCCGAGGCCGGGGAATTTCATGTCTGGACAACCTGACATTCCCCCAATCGAAGCCGCCCGTCAAGTGAAAATGCTGTTTTCGCTCACGGGTGAACTTGTGCCGAATTTCTAGCCCTCTCGGGCGGGTTTAGCTGAAACCCGAACGGAGAAATCATGAGTAAATTCAAGATGTTATTGGTTTCCGGCTGCCTGCCTGGCTTCGAGGGAACCAAGACCTATGCCGCCTGGCCGGTATGGTCTGGCAGCACTACGAGCGAGATAAAATTTCAGCCGATGCCGAAGAAAGCCGCGACTCGGCTGTTTCATCGGGCGCGGGATTTTGACCGGCAGACGAAGGCGCCAGGCAAGCATGGAGGCGCTTTAGGTCATACCGCCCTGCAAGTGCTTCATGCGCTGTTGTTCGATTTCCTCAATTACACCAGCGGCCGGTTAGACCCGTCCTATGCGGCAATCGCGCGCAAGGCCAATCTCTGCCAGCGCGCGGTTGCCACGGCGCTTGCCAAGCTGCGCGCCTATGGCGTGCTGAATTGGGTGCGGCGCTGCGCCGAGAGCCGCCGCGAGGATGGGCGCTTCATGCTGCAACAGGAGACCAACGCCTACGCGGTGCTTCCCTGCACCCAATGGCGCGGCTACCGGCCGCCGCTCGATCCGCCGGCGCCGACGCCCGGCACCTGGGGCGACCACCCTGCTCTGCCCGATGTTATGGCGCAGGCCGTGGCCGAGCGGCAGCAGGGCGGCACCATGCGTCAGATGCTTAGCATTCTGGATAGCGACCCTGCCGACGAGCTGGCGGCGGCGCTAGCGCGGTTAGGGCAGGCCATGCAGACGGCGACTCCGTGATTTTACTGGACTGCACGCCCTGCAAAGAAACATTCCCCATTCTTAGAATCTCTTAGGCAACCATGAATTAGCCCATCACCAAAGCAAAATATGCGGCGCGCGCCATAGGCGCGCATAGGGTTTTATTGCCTTAAGGGGGCTTTGCCCCCTTAAAATCCCCCAGGATATTTGAACAAGGAAATTGCCCGCGAGGCCAAAAGTGGCGGCGCGTAATTACGTA
>Ga0116227_10015844_pt1 | contig 11050 bp, 9 predicted proteins | sample S1TSphgellanicum_FD_89693 | JGI IMG/M metagenome (GOLD analysis project Ga0116227, IMG submission 89693) | Host-associated microbial communities from peat moss isolated from Minnesota, USA - S1T2_Fb - Sphagnum magellanicum MG | ecosystem: Host-associated > Plants > Peat moss > Unclassified...
CCTCTGGTGCCTAAGAGCGACCCCACCTTGCTCTTCGTGAATGCCGGGATGGTGCCGTTCAAAAATATCTTTACCGGGGCGGAAACACCTCCGTCGGCACGGGCCGTGACATCGCAGAAATGCGTGCGCGCCGGGGGCAAGCACAATGATCTCGACAATGTGGGCTACACGGCCCGCCACCTCACCTTCTTTGAAATGTTGGGCAATTTCTCATTCGGCGACTATTTCAAAGCCGAGGCCATCGAGTTCGCCTGGACTCTGACCACCCGCGACTTCGCCCTCCCCAAGGACCGCTTGGTCGTCACCGTCTATTCCGAGGATGAGGAGGCGGCGGGCCTCTGGCGCAAGATTGCGGGACTCTCCGATGACCGCATCATCCGCATCCCCACCAGTGATAATTTCTGGTCCATGGGCGACACCGGTCCCTGCGGCCCCTGCTCCGAGATCTTCTTCGACCATGGCCCGTCCGTCGCCGGCGGTCCGCCGGGCTCTCCCGACGAGGACGGCGACCGGTTCGTGGAGTTCTGGAACCTGGTCTTCATGCAGTTCGATCAGGAGCCGGGGGGTGCGCGCACACCCCTCCCCAAACCCTCCATCGACACAGGCATGGGGTTGGAGCGCATGACCTGCGTCCTCCAGGGCATCCATAGCGTCTTCGACACGGACCTTTTTCGCACCCTCATAGAGGCGACCGAGGAGGCGCTTCGCAGAAAGGCGGTTCCTGAAGACAGCGGGTCCTATCGCGTCATCGCCGATCACCTCCGGTCCACGAGCTTTCTAATCGCAGATGGCGTGACGCCCTCCAATGAAGGGCGCGGTTATGTCCTCCGGCGGATCATGCGCCGGGCCATGCGCCACGCCCATCTCTTGGGCGCGGCCGAGCCTCTCATGCACCGCCTTGTTCACACCTTGGTGAGTGAAATGGGCGACGCCTACCCTGAGCTGCGCCGCGCCGAGGCCGCCATCGCCGAGACGCTGAGGCAGGAAGAAGAGCGATTTCTGCGGACGCTCGGACGGGGCATGGCCCTGCTCGAGGAGGCGACCGCGGGCCTTGGGGAGGGTGACACACTCTCCGGCGAGACAGCGTTCAAACTCTACGACACATATGGGTTTCCTCTGGACCTGACCCAGGACGCCGTACGCGCCAGGGGTGTTGCCGTGGATCTGGCGGGCTTTGACGCCGCCATGGCCGCGCAGCGCGCCCTCGCCAGGGAGAACTGGGCCGGATCAGGCGAAAAGGCCCAAGGGGCGGTATGGTTTTCCCTGCGCGACCGCTTCGGCCCCACGGTTTTCGAGGGATACGAAAGCCTGGACGCGCGCGCCAAGGCCCTGGCCCTGGTGCGGGACGGGGCGGAAGCCGCCGCCGCCACCGAGGGCGAAACAGTGAGCGTTCTTTTCGAAGCAACACCCTTTTATGGCGAAAGCGGCGGGCAGGCGGGCGACCGGGGCACAGCGGTCTGGGATGGGGGAGCGGGTGAAGTCATCGACACGCAGAAGGAAGCCGGCGACCTTCATATCCACACCTTGAAGATCACCGCGGGAACGCTCACGCCCGGAACGCCCGTCACCTTGAGCGTCGACGCCGCGCGCCGCGCGCGCACGCGGCTCAATCACTCCGCCGCCCATCTGGTTCACACGGCCCTGCGCCGTGTTCTGGGCCCCCACGTCGCTCAAAAGGGCCAGTTGGTGGATGGCGAGCGGATGCGGTTCGATTTCAGCCATTCGGGGCAGCTCACCCCCGCGCAGATCGACGCCATCGAGACTGAGGTGAATGAGGTCATTCGCCAGAACCTACCCGCCGAAACCACCGAGATGGCGCCTGACGCGGCCATGGAGGCTGGCGCCATCGCGCTCTTTGGCGAGAAGTATGGCGATAAGGTCCGCGTGCTGTCTCTGGGCCACAACCTGGCCGGCGAGGGCGCCTATTCGGTCGAGCTCTGCGGGGGGACCCACGTGGCGCGGACCGGCGATATCGCACTCTTCAAGATCATCTCCGAGCAAGGTGTGGCGGCCGGGATTCGCCGCGTGGAGGCCCTCACGGGCGAAGCTGCTCGGCGCTGGTTGCTCGACCAAGCCGCCGCGGCGCGCGCCATCGCCGATCAGCTGAAAACACCGGTGGCCGAAACCCCGGCTCGAATAGAAGCCCTGGAGGCCCAGCGCCGCCAGCTGGAGCGCGATCTCGCCGAGGCCCGTCGTCAGATCGCCATGAGCGGCGGCGGGGGCGGAGACAGCGCCCATGAAGAGATCGGCGGAGTGAAGTTCATCGGTCGCGTCCTGCAGGGCGTGGGGGGCAAAGACCTTCGTCCCATCGCCGAGACCTATCGCAAACAGATCGGGGATGGTGTGGTGGCCTTAAGCGGTGTTTCTGACGGCAAGGTGTCCAGCACGGTCGTGGTGGCCGGAGCGGCCCAGGACCGCTTCAACGCGGTGGAACTTGCCCGGGCCGCCGTCACGGCCATGGGCGGACAGGGCGCTGGCGGCCGGCCCGACTTCGCCCAGGGCGGCGCCCCAGACCCCGCGCGAGCCCAATCCGGCGTCGACGCCGTCCGCGAGGCCTTAACCGCAGCCTAACCCCAAGGGAAGCGGAGACCGCCTCGCTCAGGCAGCCAGGGCCATCGCCAGGTTTTCCGCCACCTTGTCAAGGAAGCCTTCCGTGGTGAGCCAGCCCTGGAAGTCGCCCACCAGAAGGGCAAGGTCCTTGGTCATGAAACCCTCCTCCACCGTGGCGACGCAAACGGCCTCCAGCGTCAGGGCGAAGCGGTCCAAGGGTTGATTGCCGTCCAGCTTGGCGCGGTGGCGGAGGCCCCGGGTCCAGGCGAAAATTGAGGCGATGGAATTGGTGGAGGTGCTCTCGCCCCGCTGATGCTGGCGGAAGTGGCGCGTCACCGTGCCATGGGCGGCTTCCGATTCCACGACCTTTCCGTCCGGGGTCATGAGCACCGAGGTCATCAGGCCCAGCGAGCCGAAGCCCTGGGCCACCTGGTCGGATTGCACGTCCCCGTCATAGTTCTTGCAGGCCCACACAAAGCCGCCGGGCCATTTGAGGGCCGAGGCCACCATGTCGTCGATCAGGCGATGCTCATAGACGATGCCCGCTTCCTTATAGAGATCCTTGAATTCGGTCTCGAAGACCTGCTGGAAGATGTCCTTGAAGCGCCCGTCATAGGCCTTGAGGATCGTGTTCTTGGTGGAGAGATAAACCGGATAATGCCGCGCCAGGCCATAGGTGAGGCTGGCTCTGGCGAACTCCTCGATGGACTCATCGAGATTGTACATGCCCATGGCGACGCCGCCGCCGGGATAGTCGAAGACCTCATGCTCAATGACCTGACCGTCCTCGCCCTCCCACTTCATGGTCAGCTTTCCCTTCCCGGGCACCACGAAATCGGTGGCCTTGTACTGATCGCCAAAAGCGTGACGGCCGATGATGATCGGCTGGGTCCAGCTCGGCACAAGGCGCGGCACGTTGCGGCAGAGGATGGGTTCGCGGAAAACCACGCCGCCCAGGATGTTGCGGATCGTGCCGTTAGGCGACTTCCACATTTTCTTGAGGTTGAATTCCTTCACCCGCGCCTCGTCAGGGGTGATGGTGGCGCACTTGATGCCGACGCCGCAACGCTGGATCGCCTCGGCCGCCTCCACCGTCACCTTGTCATCGGTGGCGTCTCGGTTTTCCATGCCCAGGTCATAATAATCGATGGGCAGATCCAGGAACGGGAAGATCAACTTCTCCTTGATCATGGCCCAGATGACCCGTGTCATCTCGTCCCCGTCCAGATCGACGACGGGGTTTGCGACTTTGATCTTGGTCATGGCGGCTGACCTGAGCTCCGGCGAATAGCATCTTGATGGCGGCGGCATAGGATACTCGGGATGCGCTGAAGCGCGGCGAGCCTCATGACCGGCGAGGGCTATAGAACCTCAATCTCCACGCGCAAAGCGCCCTGAGCGGCTGAGAGGCGCAATTCAGGTGGAATTCATGGCCCGCCCCAACAGTCCGCCCATGGCGTCGAAAAGACTGGCGCGTTCTTCAGCCGTGGCGGTGGAACCCACCAGGAAGGCGGCGACACCCAGGCGCGCCCCGCCCGCGAGGGTGACAATCGCCAGCTCGCCGACGGCGGCGGTGAACCCCAAGGCCGTGGGCGTCGCGTCCGACTTATGCGCGACGACCGCGTCCGCCGGCAGACCCGCGTCAAGGGCGCTGGCCGGCGCGGAGGCCGTCATGAGGTCCAGGAGGAACTGGGTGCTGTCCGGTCGGAGCAAAACGCCGCTTGCCAGCCTGTTCAAGAAATCGATGGCCGCCGGAGCCGTGGTCGTATCGCGGGGGTCAGCCAGATACGCGTCCATCGCGCCCTGGCGGACCGGCGGGTCGGCGGCCTCCAGCGCCGACGCCCAGGCCTCGGGGCGTGCCCAGTCAGGCTTGAAGGGACCCGTGGCGAAGAGATCGCAAAGGCGATCACGATCAAATCGGTCTACGCGCAGGCCGGCGACTCCCTTCGACTCGAGCCAGGCGGTGACAGGCGCCGGGCCGCCCACCAATCGCATGAGGATATCGGATGCGGTGGAGTCGTCTTGCTGGATGGCGAGGGCGACAAGATCGGCGAGGCGGAGAGCCATACCGCCCGCGCCCCGCCGCATCAAAACCTCGGCATTGATGCGGCTGGGCGGTGGCCCGAGGTCGGCCACGGCGAGCTCGATCCGCGTGTTGAGCCTCAACCGCCCCGCGTCCACCCGGGCGAGGGTCGCGGCGGCGATGGGCAGCTTGGCGAGGCCCGCCAAGGGGTAAAGCCCGGCCGCGTCGGCCAAGAAGGGCGCGCCACCGCCAATCTCCATAACCGCCAGATTGAGCAAGCCCGGTCGTGCTCGATCGGCCAGCGACGGCAGGCCATCGGCCAGCTGTCGCACGTCCAGCGGCCCGGATTTCGCGGGCGCGGCGGGGTGCGGCGTGCAACCCGCGGCGCCCAGACCTACCAGCGCGAGGCCGCCTGAAAAGACATCACGGCGTCGGAAAGCAGCGGCGGGCATGGTGATCGGGCCGAGAGAATTATGGACAGGCGACGCATCGCATCAGGCGATGCGCTTCGTCTACAATGCCTCATGACTTCGCACACCCACATTCCCGCGCCCCCTGTAGCTGCTCCCTGTGTGATCCTTAGCGAGCCCCAATTGGCTGAGAACATTGGCTCCGTGGCTCGGGCCATGCTGAATTTCGGTCTGACGGATCTGCGTCTGGTGCGCCCCAGGGACGGCTGGCCCCAGTCGCGTGCCTGGGCGAGCGCATCTGGGGCCGAGGCCCCTCTGGAGGCCGCGCGGGTCTATGACCGGCTGGAGGACGCCATCGCCGATCTGCATCTGGTGTTCGCGACAACGGCGCGGCCGCGCGAGGCCCTACTGCCGGTTCTCACCCCGCGCGAGGGCGCGGCGCGACTCGCCGAGCGCCCCGCCGGCCATGCCGTGGGCCTGCTGTTCGGCGGGGAGCGGGCGGGCCTCGCCACCGCTGACATCGCCCTTTGCCAGGCGATAATCACCATCCCCGTTTCGCCCCTCCACACATCCCTCAATCTGGCCCAGGCCGTGACGTTGAACGCCTATGAGTGGCGCTTGACCCAGGACGACCGGCCGCCGCCCCGCTTTGCGACCGCCCCGCCCCCGGCGACAGGAGAAGCGCTGATCGGTTTCTATGGGCAGCTTGAGACCGAGCTGGACGCCGCGGGTTTTTTCCATCCGCCGGAGAAGCGCGAGACCATGGTGCGCAATCTGCGCGTCCTGTTCGGCCGGTCCGGCCTGACCGACCAAGAGGTGCGCACCCTACGCGGCGTGGTGACCGCGCTCGCCAAGGGCCGCGGCAGGGTTCTGGCCAAGATCGCGGCGGCAAAAGCCAAGGCCCAGGAATAGGCGCCGCCCCACCCTCTTCCTTGACATGGAGCGGACCTTTGAGCATAAGCCCCTGCTTCGCTCTCGCCGGTCCGCCGCGCGGGACAGCGATGCTATTACGGGTGATGCGACGCCGCCGTTGAAATCGCGCCTCCATCTGGGGAGGGGCCGGCCCGCATCGAAGTGAAAGAGACGATTGCAGCATGTCGAAGCGTCATTCGGCGAAATATAAGCTTGACCGCCGGATGGGCGAAAACATCTGGGGCCGCCCTAAGTCGCCGATCAACCAGCGGTCCTATGGACCCGGCCAGCACGGTCAGCGCCGCAAGAGCAAGGTCTCCGATTTCGGTCTTCAGCTCCGCGCCAAGCAAAAGCTCAAGGGCTATTACGGCAACCTGACCGAAAAGCAGTTCTCCCGCACCTATGAGGAAGCCGCACGCCGCAAGGGCAACAGTTCCGAGAATCTGATCGCCCTCCTGGAATCGCGCCTGGACGCGGTAGTCTATCGCGCCAAATTCACGCCCACGGTGTTTTCCGCCCGCCAGTTCGTCAATCACGGCCACGTCCAGGTGAATGGTCAGCGCGTGAATATCGCCTCCTATCGCGTGAAGCCGGGCGATGTGGTCCAGGTGCGGGAGCGGTCGCGCAACATGGCTCTGGTTCTGGAAGCCCTGCAGCTCTCCGAGCGCGACACGCCGGACTATCTGGAGGTGGACGCCAAGGCGATGACCGCCAAGTTCATCCGCCTCCCCGATCTGGCCGAAGTGCCCTATCCGGTGAAGATGGAACCCAATTTGGTGGTGGAATTCTACGCGTCCTGATGGGTCTACCGCGGGGGGACACCCCGCCGCGCCTGGCCAATTTTTGGCCGGTCGCCTCAATGCCAGATGGGCCATGACGCTGTGTCGCGCCGCGGCGCTGGCGGCTATTCTTCTCGTGTCTGTCTGTGCGGGCGCCTCCTCGAGCGCGGAGCCGTCCGTTTGGCAGCCTTCGCCAGGTCATACGCAGATTCTCATCTGGCCCGGGGCGGCGCCCGATGAGTCGCCGGTTCCGGGACCGGAAACCAGCTCACAGGGTGGAGTGACCAACGTCACGCGCCCCACGATCACTCTCTATGCGCCGAAAGGGGCGAACACTGGCGCCGCTGTCGTCGTCATTCCCGGCGGCGGTTTCCAGATGCTGGCGATTGATCTCGAAGGCACGGAAGTCTGCGATTGGCTGACCTCGAAAGGCGTCACCTGCGTACTCTTGAAATATCGCGTGCCGAGCGCGCCCTATGTTTGGCGGTGCGATGTCGTCCCCACAACCGGTCAATATCAACACCGTCCTTACAGGACGCCCAGCGAGCCTTGAGAGTAGTGCGGGCTCATGCGGCGACGTGGCGCATCGATCCGCATAAGGTTGGCGTGATCGGGTTCTCCGCAGGCGGCTATCTGGTCGCGGAGGTCAGTACGTACTTCAAGGCGCGCCTCTACGCCCCCGTCGACGCGGCCGACCAAGAAAGCAGCCGCCCAGATTTCGCCATTGCTATTTATCCGGGGCATTTGGCCCTGACCGACGGCAGTATCGCGCTAAACCCCCTCATCAAAAGCCATATCACCACTCAAACGCCGCCAACATTCCTCCTGCAGAATGAAGACGACCACGTGGACAGGATAGAGGATGCCCTAAGCTATTACATGGGACTGAAGGCGGCGGGCGTGCCTGTGGAGTTGCACGCCTATGCGCAGGGCGGTCATGCGTTTGGCCTCAGGCCATCGAACCTGCCAGTTTCTGAATGGCCTCGATTGGTGGAGAGATGGATGAGGACGATCAGGATGATTTCGGAGTGACTGAAGCCCAAGATCGTTAAAGCGATCAGGCCGCCAGGACGCCCTGATCCGCCAGCAGCGTCTTGAGCTCTCCCGACTGGTACATCTCGCGGACGATATCGCAGCCGCCGATGAACTCGCCTTTCACATAGAGCTGAGGAATGGTGGGCCAATCCGAATAAGCCTTGATGCCCTGGCGAAGAGCATCACTTTGCAGAACGTTCACGGCCCCGAAATCCACGCCAAGGTGATCGAGGATTTGGACCACCGTCGCCGAGAAGCCGCAGCCCGGTTTGTCGGGGACGCCCTTCATAAAGAGCACGACGGGATTTTCGCTCACCGTCTTGTCCAGAAATTCGCGAACTTCGGCGTCGAGGGTCTCGGTCATTTTTACGGTCTTTCGTTTCGCGCGAGGCGTGCTGCACAAGAGCTAGGCGCCCGCGTCCGCAGGGTCAAGGCGTGGCAATCGTCTCCAAGGCCAGGGCATGGAGCTCGCCTCCCATGGCGCCGCCCAAGGCTTCATAGACGAGCTTGTGCTGGCGAACGCGCGTCAGGCCCACGAAGGCGGCCGCGATAATACGCACCTTATAGTGGTCACCATCCCCGGCAAGATCATCAATGTCGATCACCGCATCCGGAAAGGCGCGCTTTAGGCGGGTTTCAATCTCATCGGAGGCCATGGGCATGGGCTTGATCGATCTTCCTTCACGGGGCGGGAGCGCCGCCCTCCATATAGCGCGGCAGCCAGCCTTCGTGCGTCGCCCTTAGCCGTGACAGGGGAATTGCGAAGAGTCCCGGCGCCGCGAAGGTCTCACCGCCGGCCAACCCCACGACACGGCAAGCGACACCGGCCGCTCTGGCGGCCGCGAGGATAGGGCCTGGGTCCACGGCGGCGATGAGATAACGGCCCTGATCTTCGCCAAAGAGCGCGGCATGCGCGTCAGCGCCGGGTTCGTCCAGAGTGAGACCCACATCCGAGGCGAGGGCCATCTCCGCCGCCGCGATGGCAAGGCCGCCGTCCGCGAGGTCATGGACACAGCGCGTCCGGCCTTCGGCAATCAGGGCGCGCACGAGATCGCCGGTCTTGCGCTCAAGGGCGAGGTCCACCGGGGGCGGCGCGCCGTCCTCACGGCCCAGACATTCGCGCAGGTAAAGGCTGGCGCCCAGTTCGCCTGGGCCCTCGCCCACAAGAACCAGCGCATCACCGGCTTTCAGGCCAGCGAATCCGGCGCGACCGCCGTAGTCGACGATCAGGCCTACCGCGCCCACCACCGGGGTGGGGGGAATGGCCTCGCCGTCGGTCTCATTATAGAGGCTGACATTGCCGCTTACGACAGGGAAGTCCAGCGCGTGGCACGCCAGGGCCATGCCCTCGATGGCGCGGACGATCTGGCCCATGATCAGGGGCTTTTCCGGATTGCCGAAATTGAGATTGTCGGTGATGGCGATGGGGGCGGCGCCCACGGCGGTGAGATTGCGCCAAGCCTCGGCCACCGCCTGTTTCCCTCCCTCGAACGGGTCCGCCAGCACGTAGCGGGGCGTGCAGTCGCAGGTAAGAGCGAGCGCTTTCTTCGTTCCGTGGACGCGCACGATCCCGGCGTCGGCGCCGGTTGCGGAGTCCTCCAAGCTGTCGGCCATGACGTGGCGATCATACTGCTCCCAGATCCAGCGTCGGGACGCCAAGTCCGGACAGCCGATCAGGGTGAGAACCGCCTGGGCCCAATCGCTGGGCGCGGGTATGTTGCCCACGGAGAGCCGAGGCGGGACCAGTGGCGCTGTGAAGGGCCGGTCATACAGCGGCGCATCCTCGGTGAGGGGCGCCAGCGGCAGATCGCAGACCACTTGGTCATGGTGGAGAAGCACGATCCGGCCGGTATCGTTGGTGGCGCCGATCACTGCGGCGTCCAGACCCCAGCGGGCGAAGATCGCGTGGGCCTCCGCTTCGCATCCTGGTTTGAGAATGGCCAGCATCCGTTCCTGGCTCTCGGAGAGCATCATCTCATAGGCGCTCATGCCGGTTTCGCGTTGCGGCACCTTATCGAGATCGAGACAAATGCCCACGCCACCCTTTCCGGCCATTTCCACGCAGGACGACGTCAGGCCCGCGGCGCCCATATCCTGGATCGCCGCCACCGCGCCCGAGGTCATGAGCTCAAGGGTCGCTTCGATCAGCAGCTTTTCGGCGAAGGGATCACCGACCTGCACCGTGGGGCGCTTGGCCTCGGAGTCGGCGTCGAACTCGGCGGAGGCCATGGTGGCGCCATGGATGCCGTCGCGGCCGGTCTTGGAGCCAAAATAGACCACGGGCAGGCCTGGTCCGGGCGCGGCGGAGTAGAAGATCTTGTCGGCGTCCGCCAGACCAACGCACATGGCGTTGACAAGGATGTTGCCGTTATAGCCCCGATGAAAATTGGTCTCGCCGCCGACCGTTGGGACGCCCACACAATTGCCGTAGCCGCCGATACCTGCCACCACGCCGGAGACAAGCCGACGGGTCTTGGGATCAGCGGGATCGCCAAAGCGCAGCGCATTGAGGAGGGCGACCGGCCGTGCGCCCATGGTGAAGACATCGCGCATAATGCCCCCTACCCCCGTCGCCGCGCCCTGATAGGGCTCGATGAAGGAGGGATGGTTGTGAGACTCCATCTTGAAGACGGCGGCCTGGCCGTCGCCGATATCCACCACACCAGCGTTTTCCCCCGGCCCCTGGATCACCCTCGGGCCGGACGTCGGGAACTTGGAAAGGTGGCGGCGCGAGGACTTGTAAGAGCAGTGCTCACTCCACATCACCGAAAAGATCCCCAGCTCCACCTCATTGGGCTCGCGGTTAAGGCGTAGGAGGATCAGCTCATATTCGGCGCGCGAGAGGCCACTCGCCAGAGCGGCGTCAAGTCCGGGAATCGTCATCGCGTCCATGCCCGCTTCTAAACATGGCGCGGCTCCAAAGCCACAGTTCGCGGTCACGACGGCGCTGATCCGGAAATGGGCGCACGCCCGCGCATTGTGCGGCGCAACACGCGCCGCCCAAAAAATGATGCAAGTGCGAAAAAAACACTTGCACTCTAACTGAACGTTGATATCTAATCAGTGTCAAGTTCTGGTCGAGGCGCGGTCGATACACCGGACGCGAGGCGGCTCAGGGCGACAATGTTCCTCGTCTCCGTCCCAATCTGGAGGGCTTTCCACATGAAACATCTGATTGCCGCGGCCTGCGCCGCCCTTTCGCTCGGCGCCGCCAGCGCCGCCCTCGCCGATGGTCCGGTCACGGCCACCCTCGAGCAGCCCCAGTCCGGCCACACCAAGCTTCTCGCCGGCCACGCGGTGTTCCGCTGCGCCGATACGAGCTGCGTCGCTGGCTACGCTCC
>Ga0116227_10015845_pt1 | contig 11049 bp, 5 predicted proteins | sample S1TSphgellanicum_FD_89693 | JGI IMG/M metagenome (GOLD analysis project Ga0116227, IMG submission 89693) | Host-associated microbial communities from peat moss isolated from Minnesota, USA - S1T2_Fb - Sphagnum magellanicum MG | ecosystem: Host-associated > Plants > Peat moss > Unclassified...
AAAACGGAAAAGGATTATACCAATTTAACTTATGGCGAATATACTTTCCAGGTTAAAGTGCGTAATAATTTAGGGGTGGCATCGCAGCCGGTGAGCTATACTTTTGTTGTTCAGCCGGCCTGGTATCAAACTGTGTGGGCCAATTTGCTTTACATTTTATTTGTTGGTGTTGCAATTTATTTGTTGATACAAGATCAGCGTAAGCGCATTAAACATCAGCAAAAAATCCATGAGGAAGAGCAAAGGCGTTTAAGCTACCTGCACAGCCTGGAGCTGGACAGAAACGATAAAGAGATCATCGCCTTAAAAAACGACAAGCTGGAGGCAGAACTTCATTTCAAGACCAAGGAATTAGCCACCAGCACCATGCACCTGGTTGATAGAGGGCGCATTTTGTTGAATATTAAGGATGAACTCACAGCCCTGATCAAAAAGCTACAAATGCCGATGCTAACATACGAGTTCAGGAGCGTATTTAGGCTATTAGATGATGTTGAGAAGAAAGATGATGACTGGAATAATTTCTCGATCTACTTTGACGAGGTACATAATAATTTTCTATCGGTAATCAAATGCAAGCATCCTTCGCTTAGCTCTACCGACCTGAAACTGTGTGCCTATTTAAGGCTCAATTTATCATCTAAAGAAATTGCCCAGCTGCTCAACATTTCATTAAAAGGTGTCGAGATCAGCCGCTATAGGCTTCGCAAAAAATTACATCTATCTACGGATGTTAACCTGTACACTTTTCTCACTGATATTACAAACGGAGATCTTTCGTAGTACCCTGGTTTGTAAAGTTATTAACTCTATACGTATCCTTCGCAATCAAAAACTAATCTCCAAACGGTTAAAAATCACTAACCTAAGTTAAAGCGATTGCAAAATAGTTCACTACAGGTCTTTAAATCAATTATTTACCTAATTACAATAGTGTAGTGGTAATGTAGGGGGCCAAAAACAAACATTGGTTTTACATTACATTATAATTGTATTGTGTTATAGCCTAACCAGGGGCGTCTATATATCCCGGGTGTTATTTTTTAGTTAAAATTATTTAAAGTACCATTTGTTGAAAGAGCAATATAAGCTCATTTGTATTGCCGGCTTTTGGTAACACAAAAACATTTAGACACATGGTAAAAACTTGCTATAACAATGGCGACAATATTATAATCAGATATAATTAACCTTAGTGGATGAAGCATTTTTTACTATTAACAAGCTTACTATTTTCTTTAACCTTATGGAACAATTGCTTTGCCGGCGATAAACCCAAACAGGTTATTATAGGCTACGTAGGCGGTTACCGTGGCAGGTTAATTAACACAGATGCTATACCGGTATATAAATTTACGCATATTAATTATGCCTTTGTTAATGTTAAAAATAACAGGGCCGTATTATCCCGCGAGCGGACAGATACTGTTAATTTAAGAAATTTAAGTCTGCTTAAAAAGAAGAATCCGGCGCTTAAAATTTTAATATCCATAGGTGGCTGGAGCTGGAGCGGAAACTTTACAGATGCCGTACTTACCGACACTGCCCGCCAGGCTTTTGCCGAAAGCGCCGTTGCCCTGCTTACTCGCTTTGATTTGGATGGGATTGATATTGATTGGGAATACCCTGGTATGAGTGGCGATAACCACAAATACCGTAAAGAAGACAAGCACAATTATACTTTGATGTTTATAGAACTGCGCAAGCAGCTTGATGTAGTAGCCAATAAAGCAGGTAAAAAACTGCTGCTCACCACAGCCACCGGTGGCTTTAAAAGTTTTCTAAATCATACAGAAATGGACTTGGCTCACCCCTACCTCGACTATATTAACCTAATGACTTACGATTACTTTGGTAACGGCACAGCAGTACACCATACCAATTTATATACATCGGCAGATAACCTTAATTATGATAGCGCCGATAAGGCCGTGACAGATTACCTGGCCGCTGGCGTACCTGCAAGTAAATTAGTTATGGGCATAGCCTTTTACGGGCGTTCTTTTCAGCTTAAAGATTCGGCATTAAAGGGTTTGGGCGATGGCACCAGCTCGCACATTGGCCTGGTTGATTATGTTTTTATTAAGGATAGTTTGATCAATAAAAAAGGTTATGTCAAATATCAGGATGAGACAGCAAAAGCACCTTACCTGTTCAATGCTACATCAAAACAATTTATCACTTACGAGGATGAGTGGTCGGTTGAAAGTAAATGTAATTATGTGCTTGCCCATCAATTGGCAGGTGTCATGTTTTGGGAGTACGACTCGGACCCTAAAGGTTACCTTTTAGATGAGATCAACTTGGTACTAAAATAAAAAGTAGAAAATACTAATAGATATTATGAATCAGAATTTTATCAAAAACAACTTACTAAAATTATTACCGGTTTTACTGATTAGCCTGGCTTGCACCCACGCCATTGCACAAAATAGTAAGGCCAAGTTTAAGGTTATCGCCTTTTTTACCGGCAAGAGTGATCTGGCGCATATCAGCTTTGTACACGAAGCCAATGAATGGTTTCCGCAAGCTAGTGCCAAATACCATTTTGATTATGATACCACATCCAACTGGAACAACATGAACGCCGCCTTTTTGGCCAAATACCAGGTTATACTATTTTTAGATACGCGCCCGGATGGTACTGCACAGCGCGAGGCTTTTGAAACTTTCATGAAAAACGGTGGCTCATGGATGGGTTTCCATTTTTCAGCATTCGCTTTAACACCATCAGCCTATCCACAAAACTGGGATTGGTACCATAACGAATTTTTAGGCGCAGGCCAATACGCCAGCAATACCTGGCGGCCAGTGAGTGCCATATTACGTGTTGAAGATAGAAAACACTCTTCTACCAAAAACCTGCCCGAAACCTTTAAAGCATCACCATGTGAATGGTACCGATGGGAAAAGGACCTGCGTAAAAACCCGGATATCGATATCTTAATGTCGGTTGATTCAACCAGCTTCCCCTTAGGTACCGGCCCTAAACAAAGCGAGATATGGCACAGCGGCTATTACCCAATAGTTTGGAGCAATAAAAAATACAACATGATATACATGAACATGGGCCATAACGATATGGACTATGAGCACAAATATGATAAAACCAATAAAACGTTATCGCACACATTTGATAATGAGATACAAGACAAATTTATCATTGACGCCTTAATGTGGCTTGGGAACAAAAAAAAGAAAACCAATTAACCAAATAATAATCTAAAAATCTACACCATGCACAATCTTCATGCAACAGCACCAGTAATCCCCCCTTGAGCGCAGGCGCTTGAGGGCTTAATCAAAATCGGATAAAACTTAATTGTTTTTTGATCGCAATTATATACCGATCCCGGAAGGGTTATAAGTCAATTTCTTAAAAACATCCATTCAAAAAACACCTCCAAAAAGGGGGATGGCATTCTATTGCCTTTTGCGAACGCTTTTTGACCGGGATACTTTACCAGATCAATACTAACATTACAACATAATAATTTTTTAATCATCCTAAAAATCAATTAATTATGGATAAAATTTACATTTTGAAGGGAGCTTTATTCTCCTTCTCATCTAAAATTCGGAGGAGATCAGGTCTGGCGTTCGCCATGGCACTGCTTTGTCTGAATTTTCTTTCTGTCGGAGCATTCGCCCAAACTGTAGTAACTGGTACAGTACGGGATGCCAAAGGCGAAACCATACCCGGTGTTAACGTAAAAGTTAAGGGCACCACTATGGGTAACGTAACCAATGCCGATGGTAAGTACAGTATAACCGGTGTTCCTAAAAATGCAGTACTGATGTTCTCGAGCATTGGTTTTGTACCAATGGAAATTCCGCTAAAAAATAATATTACAATAGATGCGATATTACAAGACGAAACCAAAAGCCTGAACGAGGTTGTAGTAATTGGCTACGGCACGCAAAAGCAAACCGCAATTACTGGTGCGGTAGCGCAAATTGGAGCTGATGAAATTGTTAAAACCCCTACTATAAATTCAACTAATGCTTTAATTGGTAAATTACCTGGTTTACTTGCGGTACAAACCAGTGGCCAGCCTGGTGCCGATGGTTCCACATTAACCATACGTGGTACGGCTACCTATAACGATGCATCGGCCATTGTGGTGGTTGATGGGATTGAAAGACCAAGTTTTGGGGATATTGACCCTAACGTAATAGAATCCGTTACCATATTAAAGGATGCCGCGTCCACTTCTATTTATGGTATTAAGGGTGCTAATGGTGTAATTGTAGTTACAACTAAAAAAGGAGTAATTGGTGCGCCAAAGGTTACTTATACTGGTAATTACAGTTTACAAACATACACCGGCTTACCTATAAGTTTAAACTCGTATGATAACGCTCGTTTATTAAACCAAGCTTACGCCAACGATGGTAAAGCCCTACCGTGGACGGACGCCGAACTCCAAAAATTTCAGGATCACTCAGACCCTTATGGTTACCCCGATGTACAATGGTTTAAATACTTAACCAACAAATTTTACTCTCAAACACAACATAACATTAGTGTTAGGGGCGGTACCAAATTTGCAACATATTTTGTAGCTGGCGGCTACTCTCATCAGGATGGTATCTTCAAAAAGTTTGATTCGCCCTATGGCATCAATACCGTGCCCGATTATACACGGTATAACTTTACATCAAACCTCGATTTTAACTTAAATAAAAACCTTACGGTAGGTTTAAAATTGAACGGAGTATTGGGTACCCGCTATCAGCCTGCAGGCTTATTATCATCGTCGGCGTTTTCGTATGATACGATTGAGGGTATGATATCGCGTATTTTGCAGGTACCTGCATTTGCTTATCCTGTAACACTACCCGATGGGCGTATAGCTCAAAACCCGAGCGTTGGTACCAACTTATGGAACCCTTACGCTGTACTTACCCGCTTTGGTACACGTAACGATGATAACAATAAATTTAACAGCACCTTTAACATCAATTATAAGCTCGACTTTATAACCAAGGGTTTATCGTTTAAAACCGACTATGCTTACGATAGCTATTTTAGCAATACCGAAAGAAGGAACGCTAACTGGGCTGCCTACGTTTGGGACCGCACAACAGGTGCCATTTCCTTATCAACCGATACACGTAACCGGGATGTACCTTTGAGTAGCATTGTTGCTTCGGCACCATCGGGTAGTACCAATACAACCCTGCATATGGGTTTTAATTATGCACGCGGTTTTGGTAAAAGCAGTGTATCTGCCCTTATATTGGGTACCCGCAGCCTGGTTATGGGTCCGCCAGACGGTAGTGCTTCCAATTCATTATTTGCATCGCCGCCACATGCCACTCAGGGTGTTGTTGGCCGTTTAACTTATAATTACGATGATCGCTATTTCTTGCAGTTTGATGCCGGTTACAACGGATCAGAAAACTTTCAGCCGGCATCATACGGTGTATCTCATCAGTACGGTTTTTTCCCTGCAATATCAGGTAACTACACAATATCCAATGAACCCTTTTTCCAGAAGAATGACATTGTACAGTATTTAAAGATCCGCGCAAGCTGGGGTAAAGTTGGTAACGATAAAGGTATTGGCAGGTTCGCTTTCTTAACCAGCTACAGTGGCAACTCATCGCCACAGTTTGGTTCGCCAAGTTCGCCAACATCATACCCTACTTTGTTTATTGACGAAGGCAATTTGGGTAACCCCGATATTACCTGGGAAACCGGTATAAAAAGGAATATTGGTATAGATGCCCGATTATTTAAAAACAGCCTGAAATTAACACTTGATGTATTTGACGAGGATCGTAAAAATATATTAACCGATCCGCAGAATACTTTAGCTGATTTTGGCCACACATACCCTGCTATTAACAGCGGGGAGGTTTATAATAAAGGTTACGAAATTGAACTGGATTATCAAACTAAACTTGGACAGGTACAGTTAGGTTTAAATGCCCAATTAGCCTATGCACACAATGTTATTCGCAGCGATAGCGAGTCGCCAAGCGTACCGGAAAACCAAGCATTACAGGGCCATAGTGTTGGACAGTTTTATGGCTATGTGAGCGAAGGTTTTTACAAAAACAGTGCCGACATTGCTAACTCTGCGCCACAGGCAGGTTATAATCCAATACCAGGTGATTTAAAATTAAAGGATTTTAATTGAGATGGCATTATCAACAGTCTCGATCAGCAATCTATAGGTTATACCAGCACGCCCGAATATTTATATAGCTTTTCGCCAAGGGTATCCTACAAAGGTTTTTCCTTTTCGGTGATGTTTCAGGGTGTAGCTCATGTAAGCTCAAACGTGATCATCAACGATCAGAACAATGGTCAGCAAATGTACCCGCACATGCTAAACGCCTGGACACCAGCCACTGCCGAAACAGCCACATGGCCGGCTTTACACTCCAGGGGTTACCTTGGTTTAAACAATGCCCTAAACTCGTTTAATCTTCAAAATGCGGCATATTTTAAGATCAGAAATACCGAAATAGCCTACACCCTACCCAAAAAATGGACAGACCCACTTAAACTCGCGGGTGTACGCATATTTTTAAACGGGCAAAACCTGTACACTTGGACGCCATTTAAGATGTACCTGGACCCTGAAAACATCAACGTTGTTAACCAGGCATTCCCGCTGCAGTCTGTTTACCCATCATCCCGAGTTTTTAATATTGGCGCAAACATTAGTTTTTAAGCAAATGAAAAATTATAAAAAATATTCCATAATTATTCTTCTGTCGGTGTTAGCTACCTCGTGTAAAAACAACTATATAGACAGAACCCCGGGCGTTGCCCTGGATGAGATCCACGTATTCTCGGATCCGATATTGGCGGCTCAATTTGCCGATAATGCATACAATTATCGTATTAACGACTACGCCCGCTTTAATGATCACCGTGGTTCAACTTCACAAGCTTCCGATGAGGCCGTTTCAGGAAATTCAGAAGGAACCGTAACAACTTTAAATACCGGCGATTATTTTAAACACTCGTTAGCTGCTTATGAAAACGACATTGGCGATGTTTATAGTCAATGCTACGCAGGTATAGCCATTACCAACAAAATGCTGGCTAATATTGATGCCGTACCTGTAAACACAGCTGCGCAAGCCGCCATATTCCCCAGAGAAAGGATAAGAGGCGAAATGTACTTTTTGCGTGCTTACTTTTATTTTGAACTGATCAAGCGTTTTGGCGGTGTTATTTTGATAAATAAAGTTTACACTGTTAACGATAACGTGAACCTGCCCCGAAGTTCATACGATGAATGTGTGGCTCAAATTCTTGGCGATCTGGCTCAAGCTATTAGTTTACTTGGTTATGAAAGCGCCAGCCCTGGCAATTATGTTGGTCGGGCATCTAAGGGCGCGGCAATGGCACTTAAAGCGCGTACTTTACTGTTCGCAGCAAGCCCGTTGAACAATCCATCTAATGATAAAACAAAATGGGCAAGCGCAGCTACCGCCGCTCAGGACATTATAAGTTCTGGCCAATATAAACTATCACTTACTTATGGCGATATATTGAATCAGGCATCATCTCAGGAGTATATTCAGATTTTCATCAGAGGCCCAAGAGCTATAGACGGTATTTTTGCCGATTACGCCATGTCGCCGGCTTCGGGTGGTGCTCAGGGTCAGATGGATCCAACCCAAAACCATGTGGATATGTACGAAATGCTGAACGGCAAAAGTATTAAGGATGGCACATCGGGTTACAACCCACAAAACCCATACGTTAACCGCGACCCACGTTTTTATGCTAATATTTTATATAACGGACAAGCATGGCAAGGTAAAACTATGGATACCTATTACAATGTTGATGCCACTGGTAAACCTACCGGCACAAGCGGTAAAGATATTGCCACCGGCATTACCTACACCGCTACCGGGTATTATTGCAAAAAGTACTGGCCCGAAGTTTATAACCGTACCGGCACAACAGGTACTACCTTTTTAAACTACATATACTTTAGGTATGGTGAGGTTTTATTGAATTACGCCGAGGCGCAAAACGAAGCTGTAGGTCCTGATGCAACTGTTTACGATGCCGTTAACCAAATAAGGCAACGGATGCATGTTAACGATGATGTTTTGAACCCAGTAACTATGCCGCCGCTACCTACAGGTTTATCACAAGATCAGATGCGTGTGGCAATACGCCATGAGCGCGCCATTGAGCTGGCCTTTGAAGATCACCGCTGGTATGATATTATGCGCTGGAGGGTTGGGCCCGCTACCATTGCGGTACCTATGTATGGCATGTACATTACCAAGAGCCCTTCGGGTTTATTTACTTACACGCCAACAATTTTGGGTCAGCAGTTTCAAAAGGTATATGCTGATTATCAGCACCGTTATCCTTTCCCACGGAAAGAGATCTACAACAGTAACGGCGTACTGGTGCAAAACCCGGGATGGAATTAGTAAGCATATTATTTAACGCTCAGAAAGAATTTTAAGATATGAAATTTTCAAAATTAAAATATATAGTATGCCTGTCGGTTTTATGGCTCTGCATATTAAAAGTTAGCGCGCAAGCTCCCACGCCCGATCAAAAAACAACGATACGGGGCATTGTAGTAAATATTGACAAAGCGCCGATAGCGGGTGTACATGTTTACCTTCAGGAATCGAGAAACGATGTTGGTATAACCACCAAAGCCGATGGAGCTTTTGAATTTAAATGTACCACAAGCGATGTTTTGGTATTTAAAAAGGAAGGCTATTTATTAGTAATTAAAGGCATACCAGAAATAAGGGATGGCAAAGTTACCCTAACCAAAGCCCTGATAGATGCCGGCGATGACGACGATGTTTACATCCCTTTTGGTGTGAGGAAGAAAAGACAGGTTACCGCAACAATCAGTAGCATTAAAGGTGACGATCTGCCTCAAATTCCATCATCAGCTTTAACCAATGTGTTTACCGGCCGTTTATCGGGATTATTAATTACGCCCAACGGATCACAACAGCCTGGTTATGATGTATCTAGCTTTTTGATCCGCGGCCGCTCATCTTACAATAATAACCAGGCTCCGCTGATCTTAGTTGACGGTGCCGAGCGCGATTTTAACACCATGGATATTAAGGAGATTGAAAGTGTAAGCGTATTTAAAGATGCCGGCACACTGGCCTGGTATGGTATGTATGCGGCCAATGGTGTCGTTTACATTAAAACCAAACGTGGCAGCGCAACATCAACCAAGGTTACGTTTGATGCCCAGGGTGGTGTATCAACACCGTTGGAAGTTGCTAAATCGTTAGACTCATACACTTATGCTAGTTTGTTTAACGAGGCTCAAACGAATAGCGGCATTACACCAACATTTACGGCAACACAACTGGCAGCCTATCAAAATCCGGCTTCCGATCCCTACCTCTATCCTAACAACCATTACACCCAGGATTTTTTGAAAACTACGGCACCTACACAACGCTATGTAGCTACCATATCCGGCGGTAACGCGTTCATTAAATTTTATACTTTATTGAGCTATTACGATCAGGGTGGGTATTATAAAGGCGGCTCTAATTCAAGGTACGATGCCAATACCGATTTTAACCGTACCAACCTGCGCTCAAATCTTGATCTGCATATCAACAAAAATTTAGATATCGCGCTTAATATTGGCGGCAGGATCACCAACCTACGGTTCCCTGGAGCAGGTAGTGTTACTTTTTTAAATTCACTTTATACACTGCCGCCCAATGTTTTCCCGCTGTTAAATGCTGATGGTACTTATGGTGGTACGGCAAACTTTCAGCAAAATAACCCGCTAGCTATGATGTCTTCTTCGGGAGCGCTTACGGATCTAACCAAAAATATGATAGCTGATGTATCGGCAAAGCAAAAAATGGATGGTATTTTGCCGGGCTTAAGCGCCAACTTTTATTACTCGTACGATATTTACGGTTCATACCGCTCAGGCTTTACACAAGGCTATCAAACGGTTGACCCGAATGCCGTTGGCGGCCGGATAACCTATGGATCAAACTCGCTGGTAAACTACTTTTCGAACACATTCACCGGTAATGTTAAAAAGACCGAATTGTGGGCCGGGTTAGATTACGACCATAACTTTGGCAAACACGGTATCCAGTTTTCTACCCGCGCTTCAAGGGCTGTTTATACAACATTTATAGCTTTAGATACGCGCAGGGATGGCTGGTCGAACCGCTTATCATACAATTATGATCAGCGTTATTTTGTTGACTTAACCGGCACCTTTTCGGGATCAGAAAACTTCATGCCCGGCAAAAGGGTTGGCTTTTTCCCCGCTGCATCCGCAGGATGGATCATCAGCGACGAGAAATTCATGAAGAATGTTAAGTTTTTGGATTACCTGAAATTCCGTGGATCATACGGTGTAGTTGGTAATGATGCATTGGGTACATCACGCCGCTTCGCGTTTTTGAATAACTATACCTCGTCGGGTAACTCCTATAACTTTGGTACCAGTTATACCACAGCAAACGGATCGGCAGAAAATCCTTTAGGCAATCCTAATCTAACCTGGGAAAAAGCTTACAAAACCAGCGTAGGCTTTGATGCTAAATTATTTAAACAATTATTATCCATCACAGCCGATTACTTTTACGAGGATAGGAAAGATTTGCTAACCAGTTCATTATTGCCCGATGTTATTGGCCAAACACTAACATCTGTAAACCAGGGTGAGGCGGCTTATAAAGGTGTCGAAGTTAATTTTGACATCAATAAAACCATTGGAAAGGTAAATGTTAAGCTTTTTGGTAACTATACTTACAATACCAGCAAAATACTGGCTATTAACGAAGGTGCCGGCTTACCCGATTACCAAAAACAATTAGGCCACCCTATTACCAGCGTTGTTCAAAATACAACTTCCGGAACATCGTATCCTCACTTGTTTTTATTATCTGATGGGATCTTCCAAAATCAGGCACAAATTGATGCTTCACCGGTGCAACACTTTTCGCGCACTACCAAACCTGGCGATATTAAATACAAGGATGTTAATGGTGATGGCGTAGTAGATAATTTAGACTTTGTTCAGTTGGAAAACAACT
>Ga0116227_10015846_pt1 | contig 11049 bp, 9 predicted proteins | sample S1TSphgellanicum_FD_89693 | JGI IMG/M metagenome (GOLD analysis project Ga0116227, IMG submission 89693) | Host-associated microbial communities from peat moss isolated from Minnesota, USA - S1T2_Fb - Sphagnum magellanicum MG | ecosystem: Host-associated > Plants > Peat moss > Unclassified...
GGTAAAGGCGACGCAGTCCACAACATCCAGCACCGCCGCCCCCGTCACGCCGTCCCCTGGCGCCACCGCAAAGACCGCCGCCAGGGCCGGCGTGGCCGCGATGGCTTCGGCCAAGGGCCCCATGAAGCGCGGCGTGACTTCGGAGGGCTTCAGCATCACCGCGCAGCCCGCCATAAGGGCCGGCGTCGTATCGATCATGGATAGCAGCAGGGGGAAGTTCCAGGGGCTGATCACGCCCACCAGCGAGAAGGGCGACCACTGGGGCGCATGGCGTATATGCGGCGCCGTATAGCCGGGCGTCCAACCCTCGGCGAACCCTGGCGATGTGGCGCTCATGGCCATCAGGGCGCCGATTACGCCATCGATCTCCAGCGCCGCGATTCTCCGCCGGCCCGTATCCTGCTCCAGCGCCGCGGCCATTGACTCGCGCCGGGCCCCAACAGCCGCCGCGAACTGGGCGAGCACCGCCCCACGTCCCTCGAAACCCAAGGCCGTCCAGGCCGGTTGGCCGGCGCGCAGATTGCCGGCGAGGCTCGCGTCCTCCGGGACGTCCATCGCCGCGAAGTTGTAGTCCCGCTCGCCGGTTCGAGGATTTCGCGCAGTAAGGGTCCGCATCGCTCGATGCGCTATAGAGCGGCCTGATAACGGGCAAGTCCCTTTAAGGAGCGCGGGCGTCTCGCCCGCGTCTTGCTTGCCAAGTCACCCAGCTTCACGGTGAAAAGCCGCGGGCGAGACGCCACGTTCCTGGAAGAGAGGACCACGCCATTATCGAACCCGAAACCCCGCCGCCCGCGCCCTTTATCGCACTCGCCCTGCAGACCACCTGTTTCGCGATCAACTCCGCCGCCGACGTGGCGGCCGCCCGGGCGCGAATGGCGGAGAGCATCGCCCGAATTGGCGCGCAGATCGGGGCCTCCAAGCGCTTCATCGGCCAGGATGTGAAGCTGGTCGTCCTGCCGGAATATTTTCTGACCGGATTTCCCATGGGCGAAACCGCGGCTGTCTGGTCGGAAAAGGCGGCCCTGGACATCGGCGGCGCGGAATACGCGGCGCTCGGCGCCCTCGCCAAGAGCCAGGACATCCATCTGGCGGGCAACGCCTATGAGTGCGATCCGCATTTTCCGGGGCTCTATTTCCAGACCTCGTTCCTCATCGACAACTCCGGCGAGGTCGTCCTGCGCTATCGCCGCCTCGTCTCGCTCTTCGCCCCCAGCCCCTATGACGTCTATGACCGTTATGTGGATGCCTACGGCGCGGACGCTCTGTTCCCCGTGGTCGACACGGCCCTCGGGCGCATCGCGGCGGTGGCGTCGGAGGAAATCCTTTACCCCGAGATCGCCCGCGCCATGGCGGTGAGGGGGGCGGAAATCCTGCTTCATTCCTCCAGCGAGGCCGCAAGCCCCCTGATGACGCCCAAGAACATCGCCAAGCAGGCCCGGGCGATTGAGAACCTGACCTATATCGTTAGCGCCAATTCGGCGGGCATTTCCGGCATTCCCATCCCCATGGCCTCCACCGACGCCTCCTCAAAGATCATTGATTATAAGGGCCTGATCCTGGCCGAGGCCGGCTATGGCGAGAGCATGGGGGCCTATGCGGAGGTCGACATCGCCGCCCTGAGAAGGTATCGCCGCCGCCCCGGCATGCCCAACATCCTCTCTCGCCAGCCCATGGCCCTGTGGGCGCAGGCCTATGCGGGCCGCGAGATCCAGCCCCGCAACAGCCTTCTCGACGCGAGCGGCAAGCCCATCACGCCCGACCCCGCCTGGTATGCGGCCCGCCAGCGCGGCGTGATCGCGGCGATGGAGGCGGAGGGGATGATTTAGCCCTCACACTGACAATGGGGAGCCTCGGTGACGATCGCACAAAGTCGCCCGCGAGGTCGCAACCACGTAAGGCGCGGCGGCAAAGGCCTGAGCCCGCCAGCTTTAATCGCCGTGGCGCGGACCAAAGGCCGTGTCCGGGCGTTAGCCTAGGGTCGGTGTCGCGTCGCGCGCTCACCGCCCGTGAGAGGAACGAAGCTGGACGCGTCGCGGAATGCCGGACCCTCGTCCTTACTCGCGGGTGCCCTTGAGCGAAGCGCGCAGCGTCTCCTGCTGATCGGCGAGGTCGGCCAATTTATGCCACTCGGCGGCGACGGCCTCGATCTCGCGAACCAGGTCGGGATTAGTGACCTTGTAGGACCATTGGATCATCTCCTCGGCCCGGGCGCGATATTCCTTCGCGCTCATCACCTCCCGGCCATTAAGTCGGCGTGGACGGGACAGAGGCCCATGCTCGAAACAGGATCTTCACGTAATCCTTGGACAATCATCAATGAACCCTGAGACGACAGCGGGGTTGGCCTTTTGGCACGTGACGCCCCGTGGGGTCTGTCTCACTGAGCACTTATGGCCGCGCTTTTTCGCCGGCCCCTGGGGCGGGTGATGGCTGAGTTCGCGCCCGACAACGCCCTTTTGCGATCGCTTTCCAAGGCGGATCTGAAGACATTCAGGCCGCATCTTCACCGCGTCGAACTGAAGTCCGGCGCCACGCTCTACGAAATGGAGGACACGGCCGATTGGGTTTACCTTCCGGAGACCGGACTCCTGTCACTGATCATCGTCATGGCCTCCGGCGCGACGATCGAGACCTCCATCGTCGGCCGCGAGGGCGGAGTCGGGTTCATCGAAGCCCTGGGCAGCGGCAAGCTCTTCAGCCGCGTGATCGTGCAGATCCCAGGCTCCGCCTATCGCCTCCACGCCCAGCTCTATCGTGAGGCCTTCAACGCCAGCGCCGCCATGCGCGGCGCCGTGCATCAGCAGATCGAACTTCTACAGGCTGAGAGCCGGCAGGCGATCGCCTGCCACGGCCTGCACAAGGTCGGGCCCCGCTTCAACCGCTGGCTCCTCGAATGCCAGGACCTGGCCGGCGACATGAAGGTCATGCCCCTGAAACAGGAATTCCTCGCCGTAATGCTGGGCGTCTCACGCACCACGGTCACGCGAATTGCCCTGGATGCCCAGAAGCGCGGGCTTTTGCGATATTCGCGCGGCTCCGTGCAGATCACCGACCGCGCGGGCCTGGAAAAAGGCGCCTGCGAATGCCGCGCTTCGGTCCAGCATCTGCGCCGCGAACTGGAGCCGGAAAGCGTGCTTGCCTGGGCGCGGGCGTGAGGCGCCTGCGTCTGCGCGATGGGCGGTTTCAACGGCCCGCGAGGCGCACCGTTACCGTTGTCGAAAGGCCCGGTCTCAAGCGGTCAAGGGCGGCTTGGCCCGCGTCAAATTTGATCCGCACTGGCACCCGCTGAACGATCTTGGTGAAATTGCCGGTTCCCGGCTCGAACGGCAGAAGCGAGAACTGCGACCCCGAGCCCGGTGCGAAGCTCTCCACGACGCCCTTCAGCGTCACACCCGGCAGAGCGTCGACCTTGATCATGGCCTTCTGGCCCGGGAGCATTCGCGCGGTCTGGGTCTCCTTGAAATTGGCGGTGACATAGAGCGAGCGCATAGGCACGAGGGTCAGGAGGCGCGTGCCTGGCTGGACATAATCGCCGGCCTCGACCTGACGGTCCGCCGCCACGCCGTCGATGGGCGCGCGGATAAGGGTGTGGTCCTGGTCCTGATGGGCCAGGGTCAAGGCCGCTTGGGCCCGGGCCAGATTGGCCTGCGCCTGGGCGAGGGCCGCCTCGAGTGTGGCCCGCTTGGCCCGGGTCACGGCGGCCTCATTGCGACTGACCTCTAGCTCGGCGCGGCTGTGATCGGCGTCCGCGGCCGCGGTGATGGCGGCGGCGCGGAAGGCGTCGGCGTCGCGGCGGGCGACGGCGCCGGAAGCCACAAGCTTGTCATAGCGATGGCGATCAGCCTGGGCGCGCTCGTCCTGCGCGTCGGCGGAGCCGATGGCGGTTTGCGCGGCGCGGATATTGGCCGCGGCGAGACGCTCCTCCGCGTCCAACCCGATGAGGGCGGCTTTGGCGGATAGTACGCTGGCCTCCGCGCTCTGAAGATCAGCGGCCGCGCCGCTCGCGCGTGCGTCGAATTCCTCGGGGTCGATGCGGAAGAGCGGATCGCCTGTCTTCACTTTCTGATTATGACCCACCAGAACCTCGGCGATCAGGCCTCGCACCTTGGGCGCGATGACCGAGCTGTCCGCCTCCACATAGGCGGCGTCGGTGGACTCCGATCCCTTGGGCAGGGCGATGAACACGCCGCCGCCGATGGCCAGGATCAGGGCGCCGCCGACAGCGAGAAGGGTTCGACGCGAGAAGGGGAGGCGGGTCTTTGTCGCCGCCGGCGCGGCAAAGGGGGGGCCAGCGAGGCTGGGGTCAGCGAGGAGACTGTCGCTCATCGTTCGAACACCAGCAGCGTCGAGGTGGCGGAGGCATAGAGTTTCCCATCCGCGCCCTTCAGTGTCGCCTCGGCAAAGGCGGCGCGCCGACCCAGCGTGATCACCCGGCCCTCGGCGCGAACCGGGCCCGTCTTGTCGGTCATGGCCCTGTGATAGGCGACCTTGAGTTCAAGCGTGGTGTAGCCCTGGTCGGCTTTGAGCGCCGAATGCACCGCGCAGCCACAGGCGGAGTCCAGCAGGGCCGCCGCATATCCGCCATGTACCGTGCCGATGGGATTATAGGCGTGGCGTCCGGGATCGCCTTCAAACACCGCGTGCCCGGGCGCGACCTCAACCAGGGTAAATTGCAGCGACTGGCCGATGCCCGCCATATGGCCTGCCGCCATAAGCGCCTGCAACTGTTCCAGCCCGGTCTTTCCAGGCGCCAGGTCGTCCGCCAGGCTCATGACATGGTCTCCAGGCCTAGGCGCCGCTTCAGCGCCCCGCGCGATGTTGCAAGTATCAGGTCTGATTGGTTGGGGTCGGCCACGGCGCGCGCCAGGGACAGGGCGCCCACCAGCTCCGCCACCATGGACCGGCCAAGAGCCTCGGCGTCCTGGTGTCCAAGCTCCTTGAGGAGCCCCGCGAGACGCCCCGCCAGACCGGCGACGCCTTGGCCATATTGATCCCGCGCGCGGCCCTCCAGCCGGGCCAAGTCCGCGGCCAGGGCGGTGATCGGACATCCCGTGGCGCGCGCATCCCGATGGCGGGGCGAGAGATAGAAATCGATATAGGCGATCAGGCCCTCGGCGGGGGGGCGGTCCCCGGTCTCCCGCGCCAGGCGGATTCGCGCGTCGTTGAACATCTCTCCCACGGCCGCGGCGACGAGGTCGTCTTTTGACTTGAAGTGGGCATAGAACCCCCCGTGCGTCAGGCCCGCCTTGGCCATGACCTCGGCGACGCCAACGCGATGGGGCCCTTCGGCGCGGATGGCGCGGGCGGCCTCCTTCAACACCCGCGCCCGGGTTTCTTGCTTATGCTCGGCACTGTAGCGCACGCCTTGCGCCTCCTTTTATATGATGACTATAATACTATTCTGGACGGGGCCACAAGGGCCCCTCGATCAAGGGGCATTGGCGTGAGTGCGATCACCGAATTCACAGCCAGGATATTTGGCGATCGGGCGCCCATGGTCGCCCCCGTCGCCCTGCCCAATGCGCGCAAATATCTGATCTTCGCCGTCATGGCGTTCGGCCAGTTCATGGCCCTGATCGACATTCAGATTGTCGCCGCCTCCCTCAACGACGTGCAGGCCGGCCTCTCGGCAGGCCCGGACGAGATCAGCTGGATCCAGACCGGCTATCTGATGGCCGAGCTCGTGATGATTCCGTTCTCCGCCTTCCTGGCCCAGGCCCTTTCGACCCGGTGGCTGTTCACACTGTCGGCCGGCCTCTTCACCCTCTCCAGCGCCCTCTGCGGCGCCGCGTGGGATATCCACTCCATGGTGCTGTTCCGTGTCATCCAGGGGTTCGTGGGCGGCGCCATGGTGCCCACGGTCTTCGCCACCGGCTATGCCCTGTTCTCCGGGCCGCAGAGGGCGATGATCCCCGCGATCCTGGGCATGGTGTCGGTCCTGGCGCCGACCCTTGGCCCCACCGTGGGCGGCTTTCTCACCGACGCGGTCGGATGGCGGTCGATTTTCTATATCAACATCGCTCCCGGCATTCTGGTCACCGTGCTCGCGGCCGCGTTCATCCGCGTCGACCGGCCGAACCTCGCCATGCTGAAACGGATCGACTACGCCCACCTCGCCGCCATGGCGATCTTCCTGGGCGGTCTGGAATACATTCTGGAGGAGGGGCCAAAGAATGACTGGTTCAGCGATCCCAGAATCCTCACCATCGCCTGGGTCTCGATCGTCGCCTTCGGTCTTTTCCTTGAGCGGTCGCTGAATTCCGGCGGCCCCATCGTCAAGCTCTCGCCGTTCCGAAAGCCGACCTTCGCCTTCGCCTGTCTGTTCAACCTGGTCATCGGCTTTGGCGTCTATTCCTCCACCTACCTCGTCCCGGTCTTCCTGGGGCGCGTCCGCGGCTATGACAGCCTCCAGATCGGCGGCACGGTGTTTGTTGTGGGAATCACCCAGGTCCTCTCGACGATCATCGCCGCGCGCCTGTCGCAGACCACCGACCCCAGGCGCGTGATCACTGTGGGCCTTGTCCTTTTCGCCGCCAGCCTGTGGCTCTCCTCCTACGTGACCCCACAGTGGGGCTTTGGGGCGTGGCTGGCGCCGCAGATGCTGCGCGGGTTCTCAGTGATGCTCTGCATCGTGCCGAGCGTCGGCATGGCGCTGGGCGGTTTCGCCATGATCGAACTTCGCTATGCCTCGGCCCTGTTCAACCTGATGCGCAATCTGGGCGGCGCCATCGGCATCGCGGTGGTCAATACCTGGCTGATCGACAACACCCGCATCCAGACCGCGCGCATGGGGGAGACCCTGGGCGAGAGTGGGCGTCATGCGCCGGACGTGGTGGCGGCCCTGGCCCAACGTCTGTCGGGCGGGCTTGGCGATTCCAGTCAGGCGCTGCTCGCCGCGCGCGCCGCCTTTGCCCGCGTGGTCGGCCGTTATGCCCTCACCACCGCTTTCGATGAGGTGTTTCGGACCATGGCCTGGGTCTTCCTGGCCGCCCTCGTGATGGTCCCCTTCTGCCGGCCCGCGCCCCAAAGCGCGGCGCCGCCCCCGGATGCGCATTGAGGGTCGCCATGAAGATTTGCCTTTCGTTCAAGGGGCGCTCCGCCCTCGGGCTTCTGATCGTCACGGGGCTTGTGACGGGCTGCGCGGTAGGGCCGGATTATCAACGCCCCGAGATCGCTCTGACGCTGGCTTTCCACGCCGCGGCGACTGACTCCTCGCGGCCCCGTCCCCCCCAAATGTCGCCGCCAGCCGGACTCGCCGCGTGGTGGACCGGGTTTGATGATCCGGCGCTGTCGAAGGTGGTGGAGCGCGCGGCGGCTCAAAATCTCGATTTGGCCGAGGCCCGCGCCCGTCTGATGCAGTCCCGCGCCGTCGCCAAGGTGGCGGGCGCAGCGCTCCTGCCCGCCGCCAATCTCACCGGATCTCTCGCCGATGGGCGCCAGTCGGCGCTCAGTCCCTTGGGGGAGATCGGCAGCCACTTGCCCGGCTATCCCCGCGATTATGACGACTATGCCCTGAACGCCGGGGCATCTTGGGATATCGACCTTTTCGGCGGTCTGCGCCGCGAGCGTCAGGCCGCGGTCGCCGACGCCGAATCGGCGCGGGCCCAGGCCGATGCGGTCAGGATCGCCGTGGAGGCCGACGCGGCGGACGCTTATCTCCAGGTCCGCGCCTATCAGGCGCGCCTGGCGGTGGCGCACAGGCAGGAGGCCGTACGCAAAGACCTGGTGGCCCTCCTCACCCTTCGCGAGGGCGAGGGCGTCTCCGCGGAGCGCGAACGCCACGAAGCCCAGGCCGAGCTCGAGGCCGTGCGCGCGGCGATTCCGCCCCTGACCGCGGGCCTGGAGATCGAGCTCAATCGCCTGGATGTCCTGATGGGCGCACAGCCCGGGACCTATCGTGCCGAACTGAACGGGGAGGAGCCTTTGCCCGCTCCCCCTGATGGGGCGATCACGGCCAGCCCCGCTGACCTGCTGCGCCGACGGCCGGATGTCATGGCGGCCGAACAGCGTCTCATCGCCGCAAACGCCAGGATCGGCGCGGCGATCTCGGATTACTACCCCAAGGTTTCCATCCAGGCGCTTCTTGGCGTGGATAGTCTCGACGCCAGTGAGGTATTTTCCGGCCGCGCGTTTCAGCGGCAGGTGGCGGCGGGCTTCCGCTGGCGCCTGTTCGATTTTGGCCGCATCGACGCCGAGGTGGCCGCCGCCAAGGGCAAGGACGCCGAGGCCCTGGCCGCGTATCGCTCCAGCATTCTTCACGCGGCCGAGGAGGTGGAGAACGCTCTCTCCGATCTCGCCGAGGATCAGACCCGCGCCGCCGCCCTGGGTCGCCAGATCGCGGAGCTTAACAAGGCGCGGCGGCAGGCGCAGGACGCCTATGACGGCGGCGTCATCAGCCTCATCGAGGTTCGGGACGCCGACCGGGACATCCTCAACGCCTCCGATCAGTTGGCTCAGGCCCAGGCCGGCGCCGCGCGGGCCGCGGTCGCCTCCTTCAGGGCGCTGGGCGGGGGGATGTGACGGCGGGCGAGATAGAAATAATGGGCGTGAGCGGGGCGCGGACGGTGCGCCAATCCCGGGCCGCGCCCTCCACCAAGGCCGCGATCCAGCGGCCTTCCACCAGAACCTCCAGCTGTCTGTCCAGTCCGGAGCTTTCAGGTTTGAACACCGCCCGGACCATTGGCGGGGACGGCGCGGTCGGCGGCTCACCCGGCGCGACGAACCAGGCCGCCAGCCGGGGCGTCTGGTCAGGCCCCGGGATTTGGCCGCGGTTCAAACGCAGCTCGGAGAGCGGGAAAGGTCCGTCGAGCTCCAACTCGACCCACTGCACGATCTCCCGCCAATCGCCGCCAGCGGACATTTCCTCCCCGTCCGGCCCGTACCAGCTCGCCGCCACCTTATAACTGTGCGCCGGCACAAAAGTCCCGCGCCAGGCCAGGAAGGTCCCCTGGTCGAGGAACCAGAGCCGGCCGCCCAGATGGTCATGAGCCCAGCGCTCCCAGGCCCGGGCGCGATACTTGTCGATCCAGACGGTGGCGCGGTGCGGCAAGGTCTGCGCGGCGGCGAAGACGCTGAAATCAAACAGGCGCAGCCACAGGGGCGCCACGCCCTCGGCATTGTAGCTGCGCGTCCGCGCGGCGATCAGTTCCGGCGTCATGGCGCTGGCCTGCACCTCGATGGCGATCCGCGCCGCCGGTCGATCATGCGGCCACGCGAGCACATCAACCCTTCGGTCCCCCGCCAGGGAGGGCATGAACGCTTCCAGCCGCGCGCTCACCCCGCGTCCGCGCAGGGCCTCGGCAATCCGGCTTTGGGCCGTCAGGTGCGCCAGGGACATCTTCGCCCCGAACGCGCAATCGGCGTCCGGCCTGTGCGCGAAGTGGGCGATTCGGATGTGGCCCGCCTTCAGCACCGCTTCGGCGCCGCAGCCCCGGCAACGATAGGCCCCGCCGCGATGGGCGTCGGCGGCCTCGATATAGTCGATCTGGTCTGTGCGCGCGGTCAGCACGGGGGTCGTGCGCGTGTTCGCTGTCGACTAGGTCTCGCCCGATTGGGCCATTTGACCGTCGGCGGCGATGAGGTCGCTCGCGCGTTCGGCGATCATCATCACGGAGGCGTAGATATTGCCTGACAGATGAGAGGGCATGACAGAGGCGTCCGCGACGCGCAGCCCGCGCACGCCTTTCACCCGCAACTGGGAGTCTGTCACTCCGTCTCGTCCCATCCCGCAGGTGCCGATCGGATGGTAGCCAAGGAGTGTGGTTCGGCGCAGATAGGCCTCCCAATCAGCGTCGCTCGTCACCTCCGGCAATGGCAGTCTTTCAGCGGTGACGAACGGGGCGAAGGCCGGCGCGCGGAAGATTTTCTGGACGATACGGCAGCCGCGGGTCAATGCGGCGACATCGTCGGGGCTGCCAAGCAGAGCGTGCTCGATAATCGGCGGTGTCGCGGGATCGGGTCCGCCCAGACGAAGACGCCCGGCGTTGTGCGGGTAGGACAGCGAGACAGCCGCAGTGACCGACGGCTTGAGATAGGGCTGTAGCCCCCCGTCGGTGAAAGCGAACGCAAACGGACCGAACATGACCTGGATGTCCGGGCTCGCGAGGTCCGGCGATGACTTGAAGAATCCCACGGCGTGCGGATACGGGCTTGTGGCTGGTCCTCGGCCAAACAAGAGCCAGTTCAGGGCATGCAAACCCATTCGTGGACCATTGATCTCCACGTTGAAGGTGCGAACATTTACATCGACCGAGAGCGTCGCGTTGGGATGCTCAAGCAGGTTCTCGCCGACCGGGGCGTCAAGGCGAACCCCGATCCCAAGCTTGCTGAGGTCGGCCGCCGGGCCGATCCCCGACAGCATGAGAAGTTTGGGTGAGGCCAGGGCCCCCGCGCAAAGCAGAACCTCAGCCCGGGCCCGGGCGGTCAGTGTTATCCCGCCGCGCCGAAACTCGACCCCGACGCATCGCTCGCCCTCGAAAATCAGGCGATCCACGACCACGCCGGTCTGAAGGCTCAGGTTGGACCTTCGCCGCGCGGGGTCGAGATAGCCGCGCGCCGCGCTCCAGCGACGGCCGAAGCTTTGCGTGACCTGCGGATAGCCGATCCCTTCCTGAGCCACGCCATTATAGTCGGGGTTGAACGGGAGTCCGACCTGCGTCGCGGCCTTGATAAAATGAGGGCTGAGGGGATGCAGCGTTCGTAAAGCGCTGATCCGCAGGGGACCGTCGCGTCCACGCAGGCCATCCTCGCCCAAGGTGGTGCGTTCAAGCCTGCGGAAATAGGGCTCGACCTCGGCGAACGACCATCCCTCGCAGCCCAAGCCTGACCACCGTTCATAGTCCGAGGGAGCGCCCCGGACATACACCATGCCGTTGATCGAACTCGAACCGCCGAGCGTGCGACCCGCCGGCCAAAGATCGACCTTACCGCCCCGCGAAGAATCGGGCTTGGCTTTGTACATCCAATCGAGGCGGGGATTGCCGATCGCGCGCGCAATTCCTGCGGGCACGTGGATGAAGGGGCTGAGATCGCGCTCGCCTGCTTCCAAAA
>Ga0116227_10015848_pt1 | contig 11047 bp, 3 predicted proteins | sample S1TSphgellanicum_FD_89693 | JGI IMG/M metagenome (GOLD analysis project Ga0116227, IMG submission 89693) | Host-associated microbial communities from peat moss isolated from Minnesota, USA - S1T2_Fb - Sphagnum magellanicum MG | ecosystem: Host-associated > Plants > Peat moss > Unclassified...
GGGCATTTTCAAAATAAGGGGCCTACCTTGTCATCATAGGCCCTTATTTTGAGTACGCCTGACAATGGCTCAACTGTACATGTAAGGGGTTTGGGTGTGCTATTCAGGCACCTTTCATGTTTCTTCCTATGTGGGAACAGACAGCCAGCTGTTGTGCTTCAGTTGTAATGTGAACTGATAGTGGAGAGAACATGCTTTTTGATGTGTGTCAACATTGGGAACGGCTCTGCAACAAGCCCTAGTAGAGCACTTTACCCCCTGGAGGAATGGCAGCTTGCCCTTGCAATCTCACTGCATTCGTAGGTGGCAGGGGCCCTACAAGTAGTACATTAAGTTTGGATACACACAATCTCTTGGTTTTCTCCACCAGATGGATATGGTTTGTTAACTCTGGTTAGCGTATTCCACATTTCAAAAGTGTTTTGTGAGCTACCAGAACAGTTTTTTATCGCACCAAAATGCATTAGGAGTTTTACATCTTCTGGGCTATTGATAAGGTCTCCAATGAGTTGAAGGTATTCTGTGTAGGGTAAAGCCATAGGGTGGGGGGCATTCTCAATCGCTATATGTATGAATGGCAAAATTCTTATGCCTACCCTTGAATAGTGGGAGAGTTGTTACACTTACAAGTAGCATAATTTCCCTCCTAATTTCTAGGAGGGAAATTGATGGATATAAAGTGCTTTCCACATAGACAAAATACACTTGCTTTACACAAGTGTATTGATTATGAACCAAAACCATAACCAAAACTTATATTGGTACCTTTGCCTTGTTGAGTAATGTCTCTTAGAATTAAAAATAAATTTAGTTGAAGAAATGCTAAATTCAAACTCAAAGATCTTAATTTTATCTAAGTATGAGACATAAGATATTTTTACAAGCAATAAAAAATAATTTGAAAATTTCTAAATGAATTATCATTTTCAAAACATGCACATTAATTGAAATAAGGATTAATTAATGATGCTTCACCAAATCATTATTAAAATAAAAAAAATTCATCACTTAATAAATTATCAATTTAATATTTAAATAATTACGTAAATAACAAACTATTAACATTAAATTATAGACAATTCAAATTGTCCAAAAGAAAAGTGAACACTGAACAATCCACTCTTCACACCAAACACAATTTGAAACAAACCCCCCCCCCACCCCCCCTTCCCCCTTCCCCCTTCCCAAAAAAGAAAAGGAGGCTCCTACACTCTGTGACTCAACGTCTCATTCATTGCATGAAAATTTTATTCTTATGAAATTGGCTGCCACTATTTTTCACCTCAACTAATAGCTCTTCATAAGAACACCCTACCGATTGAGTTAAAAATTAAAACACACTGTTGCGGGCTTACCGAAACCTCAGTTGGGTTCATATTTTGGTAAACTCCGGAACATGAGGGACTTTATGGACAGGTCTTTCTAATACTAGCATGATTTTCCCCAGTGTCTTGGCCTGCCTTGCTCGCAAGGCTTTTGGATTCTCACCATAGTCTAGCTTGGACTGGGCCTATCGCCCAGTTGTGGACTTTTGGGAATTGTTGGAATAAACTGTGTCCGTCGGTTATTTTGTTTTCTTGGCAGAGGACTTTACCAGAATTGCTCCACCTCATGTGGGCCCTTCTTCCTGTAAAGCCCACAGCATCAGGATTTACTGACCAGGTCTTTCTAATATTGGCAAGATTTACCCCCTCGTCTTTGCCTGCCTTATTTCAAGGCTTTTGGATTCTCACCCTCATATCTACCTTGGGCTCATGGGGCTATCCCCCAGATGTAGACTTTTGGGACTTGTTGGCGAAAAATTTCCCCCCTTGTCTTTGCGTGCCTTTTTCCAAGGCTTCTAGATTCTCACCTCATATCTACCTTGGGCCCATGGGGCTCTACCCCAGTTGTAGACTTTTGGGACTTGTCGGCAAAAATGCATGTGTTTTTTGTTTCCTTTGCTGTGGGCTTTACCCCAATCGCGCCACCTCATGGAGGCCTTTATTCTGAGCCCTTATTCCTGGAAAGCCTATGGCATCTAGCTTAACTTACCAGGTCTTTGTAATATTGGCAAGATTTCCACCGCTTGCCTGGCTGGCCTTTGTTATGGGATTCTCAACCTTATTTACACTGGGCTTAGTCTGTCCCCACTTGTGGACATTTAGGATATGTCAGAATAATACTTGTGGGGGTTTTGTTTTCCCCCGGGCAAAGTCATGCATTGCATGATTCTTGGCTGGAAGACCGACATGATGGGGCTGATGCTAGCCTTTCAATTCACAATGCCATTAAGGGTTAAGTCAGCATCACTCAAGGCCACAATTTTCCTTCCATACAATTTGGCCCAACACCTCTCTTCCATCCACCAAAATCAACTATAGGATATACTGCCCTATCACCATACATTGGAGAACACCAAACAAGGCATCACAAACACGCTGGCCCTGCCAACAGATAAGATGTTGTACATCTGCCTACTGTGTCCACACTCTGAACACCAAAAAAAAGTCCATTCCAATCTAAGAGTCTAAACACTTTCACCAAAGAAACCGGTTCTCCTAATGTGAAACTGATTCTAAGAAGGTCAAACTTCCGAAAGTTGGATCCCATGCTACAGTCCTTGTCCCTCTGTGGGAAGAGCCCAACAAAATTGTCACAGTAGAGTTCAAAGCCAATGGCAGTGGGTTGAACATGCAAATTGATTCCCACTGGATGAAAATAACAGGTTGTAGGAATCTACTGATTTTTAAAAAAAAGTTGGCATCAAACCTTCATCTAGTTGTTACATATATTCTTGCATAAAGTACTCCTAGAAGTTTTGTACTATATTGCGAGGGCATCTCATCTATTTATGAATCTTATTAGTTTGTTGGTCTTGCCTACTAAGGCAAGGATATTGTGTTTAGATTCATTATAGAGTATAGTAGCTTAAGGGATTTTGGCCCCTAGGCAATAGGTCTAATTTTATGTGAGGATTTTTGAAAGATGATATTTTGGCTTGTATTGAAACTTGAGATTAGTTATATCTAGTTATAATATATTGAAGGATTTTGGTTTTTTTTAGAGGATTTTTTGAAGATTATAGTTTTGCCTGGTGAAATATTTGAGTTTTCATAATTCTTCTTTTGCCTTAATATACTTTTTAATGTAAATGGCAAGGCGACAGTGTGACACAGCCCTTGTTTTCTTTGGTTTGTTTTGTTGTCATGTTCAGAGCTTCCAAGCAATGGTGCCTCTTGTCGTGCTCTTGGTACTGTTGGAAAGCCCTGGATGAGTATGGGTGCATTAAGTTAGTTTCTAAATGTTTCAACCAGTGGTAGACAAGTTGTTGAATATTGAACAAAATTTCACTGAAATTCTATTTCAATCAAAACTACCTCCGAACCGTAAACCTCATACAAAATCTCTAGATACAAACCTTTAGTCAAATCTACCAATTTAGTGGAAATCCAGTAACTGGATGGTGGTGCTTATCTACATTATTCCAGCAAAATCACTCAGTCCTACAAGAATTTATAGTTTTGGTAGATGTATATTCATTCCCAAAAGAGTTTTCCGCAGTCATAGCAGGACGCTTCCAAGTTGCAAACCAACTGCCCTCTCATAGGCCTTGGATGAATTAACACCTACACCTGGTACCATGGTAAAAACCAGTGTTCGGCAATTTATTTGAATTTTCAAAGAACCGTTGATTCTGGTTCTTTAAATCTATCAAAATTTGAGATTCTTCAAGTTCAGTTCTTTGAAAAAAAAAAATTCAGAATCAAAGAATCGTTAATCTTCGATTATTTTAAATTTTGAAAAAGAACCTGTGATTTTCCTGAAAGAACTGGTGAAGAATTGATGGGTTTCTGGCTGGTTATTTTACTTTTTTTCAATTTCCAGAACCATGGTAAGATAACAAAGCCAGGTCTTTGATTTTTGAGAACCATGATTATGAATCCTAAGAACCGGCTCTAATAACCAATGGGGCTCAGGGGGGTATCCCTATTTCTAATACCTGCCCAACAGTGGTAGAAACCTCAAAAAAAAAATGTTTTTTTTCTAAACACTATGAATAGTATACAACCTTAGGCCTAAATTAGGGGCTCCAATTCCAAATTTACAATTTCGCAGGATTAAAGATTTCCATATTTAGGACAAACTTGAAATCTAGATAAACGAATTATGAATTATGTAGTAGAATTTTTAAAGAACATTAGAATTTTTTTGAATTTTATGATTTTGAAAAAAAGTTTGAGATTTGCAACTACGTAGATTGTTTGGGCACTTATCAGATTGAGTTGCTTGAACTGACTCAGTCTAGGATTTCTTTTTTCCTATGTTCAATTGTTAGTGGGATTTTGTTAAACCAAAACTGTGTATGAATTGTTTTTAATAATCAGCTCTATTTTTTAGCAGTTATTTACCAAATTATTGTTCCCTAACCTCACATCTATTTTAGGGTTTTTAATAAATTAATACCAACACATGTGCATATATCCCATTCCATCTCCCCCAACAACCTCCATCGAATCAAATGTTATAAGTGACACCCATGTACATAACACCCAAAATGTGGAAATAAGTTTTAGGACACAGAAAAAGCTTCAACTATTGGTTTTATTTTGGAATCTTTTTGAGAATTATCAAAAACAATAAAAATCTAGAGCGACTCCTGCAAAGTTAAAATTAGGGTTTCTCTTAATATTAACGATTGTTGATTGCACAAATATAAAGATGATAATAACCAATTAATTTGAAATTCAAAAATCACACAGTTGATTTGAATTGTTTTCAACCCACCTTTGTGTGATTAGATATTGTATTGCATATTGTTTAACAAATATAATAATTGAGAATTCGTATTTGCAAGTTTCAATGTGCTTATTTGTTTCGCATCATGAACCGCATTGCATTTGTTTTCAATTCAATGGCTTAAATAATACAAAATCATGTTCATTGTCTAGCAATATTAATTTTTATTGTTCATCAATGGTAGCAAGTACCATCATAGCTATTTCATTTGTGATGTGGTCAACAACAATGTAATTTATTTATGTATATGATGTGTGTATGTACAGAACCTGGGCGAAAATATAATACTAATTTAGATAATTCTTGATCATTGTTAACATAAATGAAATGTACTCTAAAATGACCATTTATTTGATAAAATGTAAAAGCATAAATATTTTAGTGAACAATGTGATTTATTTTGATGTATCATCAAATTCTTTCTATTTACCCCCAATTTTGATTTCACAAAAGTGGAGAATATTTTTTTAAAAAAATTCTAAATTATTCTTTCTCAAAATAGTCAAATATATTATATTTGATACACAATTTGATCATCTAAAAATCTGAAAATCTTTAAAAATAATTTTCTGAAAAAAATCTAAATCCTAAAATGCAAACTTGTGATATATATGTCCAAAACTAGAATTAAGAAAACATACTAAAAACTATTTTCCCTAAGCATTTCCATTTTGAGGATTGGGCATGATTTTGAAGAATAATATAAATAATATCAAAATATGAGACCAAGTGTAAAAAAGATATATCAGACAAAATACACCATCTTAGTGTTTGCAATACAATGATTTTATTAAGGCGGATAATGGGGTTGCATTTTATGAGAACCAATGACAGATGTGTAAGCTACGAGGAAAGTGCCAACGGTTACAATGGTGCCTGTGATAACACCTACCACATACCATGGTCTGGAACAAAATCTCTGACGGAATTCAGTTTTCATTTTATTCAGTGAGGATTTACACTTCTTATTGATTTTAGACACCATTTGTCCGTATGCTGCTGAATATTTGGGCAAGAATAATTCCTTTTGCAAGCTATCCCACATTTGAAAAGCATCATTATCGGTCCCAAGTTTGTTTTGGATCACACCACAGTCGATTAGATGTTTCACATCTTCTACCTCCTTGATAAGACTTGTCATGAGTTGTAGATATTCGCCAAATGGTAATTGAGAAGAACTATAATTTTCCATGAACTCATACATCGCTAGATTGCGAAAATAAGATTCTGTCGGGTCAAATAATTTTACAATTGGCAGGAATAAACATGGTTTACGAAATAAACATCGTTTAGGAAAACACACTTCATCCAACACTCCCTTGATTCCTTTGATTTGAATGCCAGCTTTCTTCAAAGCGGTTGCAGATGGCATGGTGACACTTGCTGCTCCACATTCCGTTCCCAAATTTCGACCGCACAGTATTGTGTAAACACAAAATACGATGTGTGGACATTTTTCCAATTCGCCTTGAGGATACGCCGTTCCAATTTCGGTCTGATGGTGTTCACTCAGTTCAAAGATATACCCACACATCTCGAACAGATTAGCTTTCACGATCCCTTCGAACAGTGATGTCCAACCTTCTTTTCCCCATTTCTCATAGCATCTGGTAATGACATTCTTCAATAAAGCTAGGGTAATTTGATTCTCTAACAAAAAAAGATCAATGAGAACGTGTGCGTACCCCCAAGAAATGCGCGTGCTTACTAATTTAACACCGTCATCCATATTGTCTACACGGGGAACACCAGACGCATAATAAGCAAATACAAAAAATATTGTCAAAGCGTCTAAAGTTAATAAGTATTCAACCTGCTTCTTACTGAACACAGGTTCGCCGTGATCTAGACCGTATGCTTTCAAAACACCTGCGGGGTCCTCCACAACCAAGGGACAAAAGTCATCCCATTCTCCCAGCTTGCATGCTGCAGCTACGGCTATTTTCAGATCTTCTGAGTCGCTACGCTTCTGGAACTCACGGCTGTGGAGGCCAAAAATCCATTTCTTCGGAGTGTATTGTTGCGAAGGTACACGATAACAGGCTGGTATTTTCATTACGAGAACGTCCTTCGTTGCTTTCCCAACATCCTGTGGCTGAAGTGCCGTTTCAAATCCGTCGAACCATTCAGTTCTTTTTTCCTCAGGAAGGAAGTAATGTTTTTCCTCTTGCGTACTGGAGCTCCCTTGGTTTCCAGTGTCACAGCCGTCCTCGATTTCTCCCATCTTGATGCGAACAAATATGCAAAATTACCTCCTCTGTGACAACATCACAAAGAAAAACTTTAGTCACTAAAATTAGATGATGTAAAAGAAACATGTAGCAGAAACCTACTTCCCAAGATGCTTACAAATTTCGATGATCCAATGCTAAAAAGACCTGACCATTCTGAAGCTTTGTAACGACCCATGCCCAGAAAATGATGGGTATGTGTCAACACTTCTCATTTTTTGGGAGGTGTTCATGGAGGTTATGAAAAGATTACTTGATAAATTTGATTTTTGATAGCAAATTAACTATAATATTAGTCTATGAGTGCATAGTGAAATAGTCATTGTGGCCTAATTGTAAACAGGTTATTTCATGAAAAGCACATCGATGCACGGATCAATCAAATGAAACGCACCGTGATAGTACTGAAGAGGTTGTACAACTTCGTATTATTGAATCCTTTCCGCTTTTACAACAATGTATACTTGAATCCTTTCTTCGAGGAAATACCTCAAGGCTACATCCAATGCACAACAAAGAATTGAACCATCTCTTCAAGGAGTAGCCGGAGACATCCAATGTGCAAATACAAAAATCCAGTGTCGTAATTTATCGTCGAACTAGATTGAATGAAAAAATATCAGCAGTTAGATCACGGGCCAAAACACTAAATCGAAAACATTGTAGACCAAGTTTCATGTTTGAGTTACCGGTGGAAGGCAAATGAGATCGGAGTATTACGAGCGAAAGTTGCCTAATCGCGCGGACGTTAGGCCCTCTACGCAATAATACAGTGCGTTGTGCGTAAGATAGTGGTACAGAGCAAGTAACTTGGTGAGCTTGGAGGTTACCGACGCACTAATCTTCCGGGGAAGTGGAAGCGTGCGTTACGTGATAGACACAAGTTCAGTCGATGTAGTAAACCAGCATCACATATCGATGAATGCTATCTGTTCCGCGAGCGGCTACAAGAAAAATCTGAATCACGTGTAGTGCAGTAGTAGTAGCCAACAAACAATATCTCAGAAAGTGAGACAAGCTGCTAGACAGAACATACATGAGAGACACCAGAATACCAAAGAAGAGAACGAGCTAATTTTTGTTCGCATGCTTCAACTGTACAACTCTAGATTCACATTTGAATTGAACGGAGTATAATACTAGTATTGAGTTAAAGCTAGATGGATCCGAGTGGAGCACAATGTTGGGTGGTCATGGGCAGCGCTAAATTAAGTATGACGACCCTTCAAGACTGGATTGCACAAGTAGATCACATGGAAGCCAGGAAGAATACGAATCTTGTGGGAATATGCAATTGCGGCAGCTGTTAGAATTGTCCGCATGTGAAAACGCCAGGGGTCTAAGTGAGAAAGAACGAAGAGAAATGACAAGAAAGCATGTGGCAATAAAACAATGATAAAACAATAATGACGACTGGAAGATACTAAGAAACGTGCTGGAAACAAACAAAGGAAAGAAGAGAGGTCGCGAGGGGGATGGAGACGAGCAGGAAGTGAGAAAGCTCAAAAAAGAGAGAAGGTGTTAGGGAAGATTGTGAGAGGTAGAGGAGAACGCTGGGTTATATAGGCACCTCGGAGGCTCTGAGCATGAGCGTCTCTGCTTGAGGGGATTTGGTGAGCGCAGAAAAATATCGTCCATAGGGTGGTCACATTCCGCCAATTCCGTGAGGCCTAGACGGCATCTAAGGGAGGAAAAAAAACTAAAATTAATAATAATATAATAATCCCACTTGAATTTTATGTACAGTAAAGCCAAGGCTGTGGACTTTATTGATTTTACTCCACCTCCCTTGGACACACCCTTAGAGCATACCCACTGGTGCTGAGTATGCAACCCTCCAGAATCTATCGAACTTTTTTCAAGTTAGCATCAATTGTCAAACCTAGTCATTCCACATATTCTTGCATTAAGCACTCAGACAAATTTTCTATTGGATATGGAGGGCGCCTTATATTTGTAAATATCCCTCCTTTAGAAGAGGACGGATCTTACACCTACTATTAAAAAACACAAAGCATCTTAGGCCCACTTACATGTGGTAAGGTCCCTACCACTCCTAAATAGTAAGTGAAAGATCCATCCCACTCCTACTTTCGTGATTACCTATGTAAGTTTAGGCTTATGATAATGTTCACCTTGTGCTTTATGGTGGGTAAGGCACACAAAGTTGTGGGGGGAGTGGGTGAGGGCATTTTCAAAATAAGGGCTATACCTTGTCATCATAGGCCCTTATTTTGAGTATGCCTGACATTGGGGCTCACATGTACATGTAAGGGGTTTGGGTGTCCAATTCAGGCACCTTTTCATGTTTCTTCCTATGTGGGAACAGACAGTCAGCTTCTGTGCTTCAGTTCTAATGTGAACTGATAGTGGAGAGAACATGCTTTTGATGTGTTTCAACGTTCAGAACGGCTCTGGAACAAGCCCTAGTAAAGCACTTTACCCCCTGGAGGAATGGCAGCTTGCCCTTGTAATCTCACCACATTCCTAGGTGGAAGGGGCCCACATGTAGGTAGTACATTAAGTTTGGATACACACAATCTCTTGGCTTTCTCCACCAGACAGATATGGTTTGTTAACTCTGGTTAGCCTATTCCACATTTCAAAAGTGTTTTGTTAGCTACCAGCACATTTTTTTATCACACCAAAATAGATTAGGAGTTTTACATCTTCTGGGCTATTGATAAGGTCTCCAATGAGTTGAAGGTATTCTGTGTAGGGTAAAGCCACAGGGTGGGGAGCATTCTCAAAATAAGGGGCCTAGGACAAGGCAATAGGTGAGTCCGGCCTCACATTTTGGGAACATCCCCCACCAATGGGCTTTACCTATCATAAAGAACAAGACAAAATTTATTGTGAACCAAACCTATGTAGATCACAGGACAGATGAATGGCAGAGTTCTTATACCTACTCCTCAATAGTGGAAGAGTTCTTACACCTACAAGTATGCATAATTTCCCTCCCAATTTCCAGGAGGGAAGTTGATGGATAAAAGGTGCCTTCCACATAGACTACAAATTTTCTCAGAGTGCTTGACGTAAGTGTATTGATTATGAACCATAACCAGAACCTACACTGGTATCTTTACCTTGTTGGGTAAGGCCTCCTAGAGCTAAAAATTAGCTTAGCTGAGGAAATGTTAAATTCAAACTCAAAGATCCTGATTTAGTCTAGGGATGGGACATGAGACATCTTTACAAGCAACCCAAAATAATTTGAGGTTTTTCCCATGGTTCCAATGTAGGTGCTGGTTCACCCAAGGCCAGGCATCATTGTCAAAAGTTACGTATCCAAAGATCCTTGGAATTGAATGCCCAACTTTCTTCATTGGGGGTTGTGGGCCGAATCAGTTATATTTTTGCAATCTTCTTGTTATCACATGGCCATGGTTATGGAATGGTGATCCAACGCAACAGAACATTTTGACTGTGGTGATAGGACTGGGCACGAAGGGTTCTTCCTCTTGAATTTGTCCTACCAACCACCCTCGTTGATAGCTATTTTTCAATGCCTTTTTTTCATAAGTTGCATTCTTTTAATTCTCCTTGGTATATAATGTTATGATTTCATCCATTTTTCCTTTATTAAAAAGCTTTAATTGAAGTTATGGACTAAGTTAACAATTTCAGGCTCAATGTTGTATAGAAGCGCAAAAAATTCATCCTAATTATTTCGTGCCACTTTTCTAATTTCCATCCTAACTATTTATTTTTAGGTCAGGTCTTTGAACAAGAAACTAACAAATATTAATTTTCATTGAATCGTCAGTTGAAAAAACTAACAATTTCATCACAATAGACAATTACCTTAATTAAGAATTGACACACTTAATACATAATTATTTTTGAACTTGGGTTAAGTTAAATTTTTAACTTTCTACATTTATAATCATGTAATCCTACTAATGGTTGTATTACAAATGTATAGTTGATCAAACAAGGTCAACTATGTTGAACATAGTTGACCTTGTTTGATCAACTATATATATATATATATATATATATATATGTTTAATTTAATTTAATTTAAATCTTTA
>Ga0116227_10015849_pt1 | contig 11047 bp, 8 predicted proteins | sample S1TSphgellanicum_FD_89693 | JGI IMG/M metagenome (GOLD analysis project Ga0116227, IMG submission 89693) | Host-associated microbial communities from peat moss isolated from Minnesota, USA - S1T2_Fb - Sphagnum magellanicum MG | ecosystem: Host-associated > Plants > Peat moss > Unclassified...
ATTGAATGCCACGTCCCAGCGTCTCAATCTCATCACCTCCGAGCTGCAGGAAGGCGTCATGAAGACGCGCATGCAGCCGATCGGCATGATCTGGAACAAGCTTCCCCGGGTTGTCCGCGACGTGGCGCACTCGCTTGGAAAACAGCTTGAACTGGAGATGGAAGGCGCCGAGACCGAGCTCGACAAGACAATTATTGAAGCAATCAAAGACCCGCTGACGCACATGGTGCGCAATGCCTGCGACCACGGCGTGGAAGACACCGAGACCCGCATCAGAAAAGGAAAACCGGCCAAAGGCACGCTGAAACTGAAGGCTTATCACGAGGGCGGCCAGGTCAATATTGAAATTTCCGACGACGGAGCGGGCATTGATGCCGAGCGCGTGAAACGAAAAGCAATCGAGAAGGGGCTCATCCGCGCCGAACAGGCGGCCGTGATGAGCGAACGCGAGGCCATTGGGCTGCTCTTCCTGCCGGGCTTTTCCACCGCGCAAACGGTGACCAACGTTTCCGGCCGCGGAGTCGGAATGGACGTGGTGAAATCGAACGTCGAGAAAATCGGCGGAGCTGTCGACATAGCGACCAAACTCGGCGAAGGCACGACGGTGAAGCTAAAGATTCCGCTGACGCTGGCAATCATCCCCGGATTGCTCGTTACAAGCGGCGGCCATCGCTTTGTGATTCCCCAGGTAAGCCTTCTCGAACTGATAAGGCTCGAAGGCGACGCGATTTCAAAGATCGAGTTTGTTCATCAGGCGCCCGTATACCGGAGGCGCGGGGCGCTGCTGCCGATCGCCTACTTGAATGAAGTCCTGAAATTGCCGCCCACTATTTCCGAAGAAGCGAAGAATATTGTGGTTTTGCAGGCCGAAGAGCGCCAGTTCGGGCTCGTCGTGGACGGTGTGAACGACACCCAGGAAATTGTGGTCAAGCCGATGGGCAAGCAATTGAAGGGGCTTACCTGCTATTCCGGTTCGACCATCATGGGGGATGGCGCGGTCGCGCTCATTCTCGACGTTCTGGGAATCGGGCAATTGTCGGGGGTGCTAAATCGCACGCGCGAATCGCACCGCCAGGACGCCGGGGAAATGGCGACGGCTGAGGGGCAGAAGCAGCGGCTGCTGCTATTTAAGAGCGGTTCTTTCGAACGCCTGGCAGTGCCGCTCAGCCTGGTGGCACGGCTGGAAGAAATTCCGCTGGCGTCGGTTGAATATGCGGGCGGGCGGCGCGTTGTGCAATACCGCGATCAGATATTGCCGCTCATCGCATTGTCCTCGATCATTGAATCGTCCTTCTCAGACGACGCGGAGCGATCGGATCCCATTCAAGTCGTCGTGTTCAGCAACGAGGAGAACACGATGGGCCTGATCGTCGATAAGATTGTCGATATTGTCGAAGAAGCGGTGACGATGCGCCGTTCGAACTCTCCCCGGCAGGGCATTCTGGGCTCGGCAGTGGTGGGCAAGAAAGTGGCCGACTTCCTTGATCTGCAATCGATTATCGAAACAACCGGCGAGAAATTCTTTGGGACGCCCGAAAGCCGCAGCGTCTCTACCGTGCTGCTGGCGGAGTCGTCTGCCTTTAATCGCGGGCTGCTGCGGAGCCAGTTGGAGATGTCCGGGTATGCGGTTCTCGAAGCTGCCAGCACGGCAGAGACTTTGCAGCGCCTGGAGCGCGAATCCGTTCACATTCTCGTGATCGGCAGCGATCTTGTGACTGGCGATCCAGCCGGCATGGAGAAAATTCGCAAACGCACGACTTCGGCAAAAATTCCCATATTGGCCCTGGGCAGCGGCAAATCTGGCGGAAAATCCGGCGGGAAGTCCAATGCGGGGCTTCTGTACGACGACTATCAGTTGCGTTTCGAACGTGAGGCGATGCTGGAATCGATGGCGCGGTTGTCCATGGCAACTGCTGATTCGCGGATAGCGGATCTGGAGAGAGCGGGGGAACTGGTGCATGCTTAGCAAAGTAAACTCCGCCAATGCGCCGAATATGCAGGTTTCCACGTTTTACGTCGGGAAATACTTTTTCGGAATAGAAGTGGTCCGGGTGCAGGAAGTCCTTCGCTCCCAGAAGATGACGATGGTGCCGCTGGCCCCGCCGGTCATAGAAGGGTTGATTAACCTGCGCGGGCAGATTGTTCCCGCTCTCGATATGCGCCGCAGGCTCAATCTTGAACCAAGAGAGGCGGAAGCGGTGCCGATGAACGTGATCGTTCGAACCGAAGAAGGGGCCATCAGCCTGATTGTGGACGACATTGGCGACGTGCTTGATTTAGAGCCGGAGAACATTGAAACGCCTCCCGACAACCTGGGATCGGAGGCTAGCGAACTCATCCGGTCGGTTTATAAGTTGAAGGATTCGCTTCTGCTCTTGCTGGATACGGACCGCACCATCGACGTGGGGCCAACGCATTAAGACAAAGGCCGCCCTTTGCAAGCAGCGCTCAGAAAGGACAACAGAATGGCATCCGCTCTGGTAGTAGACGACTCGAAAGCGACGCGCATGATCCTGGCAAGGACACTCAAGGAGTTCGGCTATTCGGTGACGGAAGCCGCCGATGGCCGGGAAGCTCTGAAAGAGCTGGAGCATTTTGACAAGGCACCGGAATTGATTCTGACGGACTGGAATATGCCTGTCATGAACGGTCTGGAATTTCTGCGCGAAGTGCGCAAAGCCGAACGCTTTTCCTCCAGTGCCGTCGTCATGGTGACGACCCGCACGGAAATGGATCAGATTGTGGAAGCCCTGGAAGCGGGGGCGAATGAATACGTGATGAAGCCTTTCACCAAAGAGATTTTGGGTGACAAATTACGGCTTTTGAAGCTCATCGCTTAGAAATTTCATGCCGGGATCAAAGTCAAAAAGAATTCTAGAGGCGGGCCGGCGGGTGCGCGTACTGGTGGTGGACGACTCTTTGGTGACACGCCGCCTGGTTACGCTGGCGCTCGAAAGCGAGCCTTGGCTGGAGATTGTGGGCACGGCAGAGAATGGGAAAGAAGCGCTCGAGCGCGTGACGATGCTGGCCCCGGATGTTGTCACGATGGATATCGAGATGCCGGAAATGGATGGCATGGAAGCGCTGCGGCATTTGCGCCAGCAGGCGCCGCTGGTGCGGGTGGTCATCCTGAGCAAGCATACCGAACGCGGGGCTTCCGCCACGCTCGAAGCCTTGGCGCTGGGTGCGGACGACTATGTCACCAAGATGGGGCCTGGCAAAACGGTGCAGGATTCGACGGTAAAGCTGCGCGCTGAACTAGCCCCCAAAATAAAGCAGTTTTTTGCGTTTCCCGGCGGTGTCGAGCCGCGCCCGGCGGCGCCTCCCTTGCCCGAGCGCGCCGCTGCGATTCCGGCCATGAAGATTGCGCCCGTGAAGATTGAAGCATTGGTGCGTCCGGCCAGTTATGTGCCGCGAGTTGTTGTGATCGGTATTTCGACCGGCGGACCGGCGGCGCTGGCCCGCATACTGCCGCAACTGCCCGGCGATTTCGGTTTGCCTATCCTCATCGTTCAGCACATGCCTGCTTTGTTCACCAAGCTGCTGTGCGAACGCCTGCAGGAAAGATCCAAAATCAGCGTGCGGGAGGCGGTGGACGGTGAGGCGGTCAAAGCCGGATCGATCCTGGTAGCGCCGGGAGACTACCACATGCGAGTGGAACTGGCGAGCGGCGACCGGCAGCCGCGCATCGCCCTGGACCAAGGTCCGCCGGAAAATTCCTGCCGGCCGGCAGTGGATTGTTTGTTCGAGTCCGTGTCGAAAGTTTATGGCGGTGCGACGGTCGCGGCCATTTTGACGGGTATGGGACAAGACGGTCTGCGCGGCGCCAAACTCCTGCGGAATTCCGGCGCCACGATTATCGCCCAGGACGAAGAAACCAGCGCCGTGTGGGGCATGCCGCGCGCCGTCGCCGAGGCGAAAATCGCCGACGCCGTGCTTCCTTTGGACGAAATAATTCCACAGATTTTGATGTCGTGCCAGCGGCGCATGGGCCGCGACGAACTTCGATTACAGGAGACGCATTGATGCAGGAAGTCAAAGACGCGCCTGTTATCAGGGCGGATAACTATAAGTTTCTTCAGGAACATATACGGAAGCAATCCGGCATTGTGCTGGACGACAAAAAGCATTATCTGGTCGAAGCGCGCCTCCTGCCGATTGCTTTAGACGAAGGGCTGCGCAACCTTGACGACCTGTGCGCCAAGCTGCGCCAGACCGCTCCTTTGCAATTGCAGCGGCGCGTCATTGAGGCCATGACCACGAACGAAACCTATTTCTTTCGTGAGCCGGCGCACTTCGACGCCTTGAAGCAGACTATCCTGCCGCCGCTCATCGCGGCCCGAAAGGAATCACGCAAAATTTCCATCTGGTCGGCCGCCGCCTCGACCGGCCAGGAAGCCTACAGCCTGGCTATGCTGCTGGCGGATATGGGCTTGCAGGACTGGGACATTTCCATCACCGGCACGGACCTGGCCGAAAATGTCCTCGAAAAGGCGCGTGAAGGGAAATATTCGCAGCTGGAAGTCAATCGCGGACTGCCCGCGACCATGCTGGTGAAGCACTTCACCCGCAATCAGTTGCTGTGGGAATTGAAGCCGGCGCTGCGCAAGATGGTGCGGTTCCAGGCACTGGATCTGCGCAGCATTGGGCGCGGCCTCGGGCCTTTCGACATCATTTTGTGCCGCAACGTGCTGATCTATTTCGATGTCGACACCAAGCGCCAGATTGTCGATCAAATCCGCACCACTCTCAATCCAGGCGGGTATTTCTTTCTTGGCGCGAGCGAAGTGGGCCTGACGCTCGGTCCTAAATTCCTGCGGCTTTCCACTAACGACGCCACCTATTATCAGGCCGCCTGACACCCAAAGCTTAATCGATTTCAGCGTTTCGCTGAAACCCAAGCTCAATCCGTTTCAGCATTCGCTGAAACCGAGTCCGATAAACTGTGGCTGCACCGTTTCCGCCATGAAAATCTTCTCAGCCGCCATCGCCACCGTTTTCCTCACCGCTTCACTGGTCAGCGCCCAGCAAAGTCCGCCGATGACGGCCACCGGAACCATCGCCGGCAAAACGCTGAGCATAAAATATGGCGCGCCCTCGGTCCGCGGCCGTCAAATTTTCGGCGATGGAGGCCGCATCTCCCAGGACCCTAATTACCCCGTCTGGAGAGCAGGTGCCAACCCCGCCACTCTGTTCCACACCGACGCCGATCTGCAGATTGGCGATCTCAGGGTCCCCAAAGGCGACTACTCGCTGTATGTCCTGGTGAAAGATCCCGATGCCTGGCAGCTCATCATTAACAAACAAGTGGGACAGTGGGGCCTTGAGTACGATCCCGCCCAGGACCTGGGGCGTGTCAAGATGATGATGAACAAGCCGCCGGCCCTCATTGAACAGCTCAAATACGTCATCTCCAGCGACGGTCCGAAATCGGGCAAAATCCAGCTTGAGTGGGAGAACCATATCGCCACGGTCCACGTCCTCGCCAAATAACGTCCGGCACCATCCTGGCTGGCATGGAGGGTCTCTCCTAGACCTGATATCCTGATTTCTGCCTAAAAAGGCAGCGTAATCATTCAGGAAAATAAGGAGACCGGTCATGGGATTTTTAGAAGAAGCAGAGAAAATTGCAGGTGCAGTCGCGGCGGTGGAAGGAATGAAGAAACTGGACCCGAATGCCGGTATATTGACCGAAGCAGCAGCCGCCATTACGGGATATGAAGGTGCCGGGGCCATAGCCGAGCACTTTGAAAAAAAGAAAGAGGAAGAAGGCGAAGGTCAGTAAGGAGCCCGCAGTTCTAAGACCCGTCTTTTTTGGGTAACAAGTCACCGAAAGCGTCCAACTGGCGGTCCCAAACGGGCCGCCGGTCATTTAGCCGCTGTTGTGCCACCCCCTTCCCGCCTTTTCTGTCGCCAGTCCGGCGCGAAATCCAATACCCGTCCAGCCGTAAAGTTCTTCCGGTCTTCCTGTCGATAAGGACTTCAGAAGTGCAATCGGGGCTAGGCCTCCTTCTGCAATGAGACTAGGACCTATTTACGTTCAAATTGGTGTCAGGTGAAGGTCAAATCATCCCTGCGTTTCCGTTTCCTGCTCGGATGCTGCATTGCCATTACCGGTTCGGCGATGTTCGCTTACATCGAGTTTTCGAGCGTAGCCGAACGCTATGCGCTTGAAGCAGTGCGCGGGCGCGCGGACGCGCTGGCCGCCAATGCAGCCCTGATTCTGGCTCCCATGCTGTCTTCGGACAAGCCAGCCACTCCAGCCGAACTGCAAAAAAGCATTAGCCTGCTGCGTCAGGAAGCTAATTTCACAAGCGTCGAGGTTCGAAACCTTCAAGGCAACGTTCTTTTTAAAATGGGAACTAACGGTCGTCCCGAAAGCAGTTACGTGGCTGCATCGGACATCTTGGACGGTGGCCAAAAAGTAGGAACCATTTCCCTGACGGTTTCGCTGCAGCGGATGCGATCGGAACTGGCGCAGCTCTGCCGGTCCGACTTTTTTCTGGTTCTCGCTGTCGGCATCCTGGCCCTGCTGCTGATTTACCGCCTGATTATTCGCCTGGTGATTACGCCGCTCAGCCGGCTTCAGTCGGCGACGATTGCACTGGCCGAGGGCAAATTTCCTCAGCCTGTCGAAGTGCTCCGGGGCGATGAAATGGGCGCACTCACGACCCAATTCAACAAGATGGCGCAAGAATTGGAAGCCGCCAGCCAGGTCAAAAAGCTAATGCAGGCGCTGGAGATCAAGACCAGCCAGGCCGAATCCGCCTCGCGCGCCAAGAGCCAGTTCCTGGCCAACATGAGCCATGAAATTCGGACGCCGATGAACGGCATACTCGGCATGACGCAACTGGCATTGCGAACCAGCCTGGACGATGACCAGCGCGAATATCTGAACACCATTCGCACCTCCGGCGAATCGCTGCTGACCATTCTGAATGACATTCTCGATTTCTCGAAGATTGAAGCGCGTGAACTGGTGCTTGACCCCGTTCCCTTTTCTTTGCGCGAGTGCATTTTGCAAACCATTAAGACCCTTGCTGAGCAGGCGCGCGCTAAGAATCTGGAACTGGTCTGGCGAATTGCTCCCGACGTCCCCGACTCTCTGGTCGGCGATGCGATGCGGCTGCGGCAAGTGCTGCTGAATCTGCTCACCAACGCGGTGAAATTTACGGCGGAAGGAGAAATCCTGCTGGCGGTCGCCCTGCACAGCAGCGAAGCGAAAGAGGAAGCGGAAACTAAAGCAGCCTCTCTTCGCTTCTCCGTCACCGATACGGGCATCGGTATACCCGCTGATAAGCTGGACGCCATTTTTGAACCCTTTAAGCAGGCGGATGGTTCCACCACCCGGCGCTTCGGGGGCACCGGACTGGGCCTCTCCATTTGCCGCAACATAGTGGGGCTTCTCGGCGGCAAAATGTCCGTCACCAGCGAATTTGGCAAAGGCAGCACGTTCGCTTTCACTGCCAGCTTCCCGGTTTGTTCGGCCAGCGAAGTGGAACGGGTGCCGAGCAACTTCGGCGTGGAGCCGGAAGCTGCCGTAGGGCCGGATCCCGGCCCGGTTCGAATCCTTGCCGTCGATGACAATGACACCAGTCTTCAGTTGCTGGGCGACATACTCAGGGAATGGAAGATCAAGGCCGACCTGGCCAGTTCGGCGGCCGAGGCGATGGAAGCACTATATGCCGCGCGGGCCGTGGGAAGTGAATATTCCATGCTATTGGTGGACGCGCAAATGCCGGAGATGACAGGCTTTGAAATGCTGGAGAACCTGCGCCGCTCTTCTTTGCCGGTTCCCTCCTGCATTATGCTGCTCACCGCCGTCGATTTGGCAAACCAGTTTGAACGCGGCCGCGAACTAGGGGTCAGCCGGCAGATTCTAAAGCCGATTGCGACCGAGGATCTGCGGCAGGCGATTATCCATGGTTTGGGCGAAAGAGGGTTGCCGGATTCGCCCTTCAGCCTTTTTCCCGATATCGGCACTGAGCCGTTTTTGCGCCACCTGAATATCCTGCTGGTGGAGGACAACGAAGTGAACCGCCGCGTGGCCACGCGACTGCTGGAGCGGGAAGGCCACCACATCACCTGCGCCACTGATGGCCGCAAAGCCGTCGACATGAACCAGCAGCGCGCCTTCGATCTGGTTCTGATGGATCTGCAAATGCCGGAAATGGATGGCTTTCAGGCTACCCACGCCATCCGCGCCTGGGAGGAATCGCGCGACCGGCATGTTCCGATTATCGCCATGACCGCCAATGCCATGAAAGGCGACCGCGAACTTTGCCTGGAAGCCGGCATGGATGGCTACGTTTCTAAACCGGTCAATATGGTGGAACTGCGCCGCCAGATCAACACCGTTCTGCGCCGCCCGGTAATCGATAGAGAAAAAAATCTCTCCTCCACCACCTCGATGCCTTAGCCGCTGTTCGCGCAAAATGCGGCTCTGGAATAATGAATTTCGAATGACACGCAGAAGGCTGCTCACCGCGGCCGCCATCACTCCCTTAACCTCGAAACTTTTCTCCCAGAGCCAGTTCGCCACCCACCGGCCCGCCCCATCTGAGCGGAAATTCACCAGTCCTGCGGTGGAACAACAGCTTGCTCAGGTCAAATCCAAGATAAAAGATCCAGAACTTGCCTGGCTCTTCGAAAACTGCTATCCGAACACGCTAGACACCACCGTTCAATTTCAGAAGAAAAACGGCTTGCCGGACACCTTTGTCATTACCGGCGACATTGATGCGATGTGGCTGCGGGATTCCTCCGCTCAAGTCTGGCCGTATCTGCCGCTGGCCAAATCGGACCCCGCACTTCGTGAAATGCTGGAAGGCCTCATTCGCCGCCAATCCCAGTGCATTCTGCTGGACCCGTACGCCAACGCTTTCATGCCTGATCCGGCTTCGCCGCCACTGAGCTGGGCCGTCCATGACATGACCGACAAACATCCGGGCGTGGGCGAACGCAAATGGGAGATCGATTCTCTTTGCTATCCCATTCGGCTGGCTCATGGCTATTGGAAGAACACCGGCGAGACCGCTCCGTTCGATGCGGTCTGGCTGAAAGCAATGCACACCGTCGTCCAGACCTTCCGGGAGCAGCAGCGCAAAACCTCGCCTGGTCCCTATAAATTCCAGCGCTTGTCGCCAATCCCCACCGAAACACAATTCCTGGGCGGTTACGGCAATCCGGCGCGCCCGGTTGGGCTGGTTCATTCCATGTTTCGGCCTTCCGACGATGCCTGCCTCTATCCGCTCTTCATCCCGGCCAATCTTTTTGCGCAAACGGCCCTGCACTGGCTGAAAGAGATGGCGTCCCAGATTGCGCATGACCAAAAGCTGGCGAATGAATGCGCCGAACTGTCACGGGAAATCGCCGCTGCCATTAGCCAATACGGCCTCATGCCAACAAAATCGGGCCCGGTCTACGCTTACGAAGTAGACGGATACGGCAACCAGCTTTTCATGGACGACGCCAACGCCCCTGGCCTTCTCAGCCTCGCCTACCTGGGCTGCTGCCCGATAGCCGATCCCATTTACCAGCGCACCCGCGCCCGCGCCTGGAGCAAGGACAATCCCTACTTCTTCAAGGGCAGCGCGGCCGAAGGCATTGGAGGTCCGCATGAAGGCTTGCGTATGATCTGGCCCATGTCCATCATCATGCGCGCGCTGACTTCGAACGATGACCGGGAGATATCCGCATCGCTTGCCGCCATCAAAAGCACCCATGCCGGCACCGGCTTCATTCACGAATCATTCGACCAGGACAATCCTGATCAATTCACCCGAAAATGGTTCGCCTGGGCTAACACGCTCTTTGGAGAACTCATCGTCAAGGTAAGCCAGACGCGCCCGCATCTGCTGGCATGAATCGAGAGTAATCCAGGGCTACTCCCACCTATGCTTTTGGAAGACGGCTAACGGGAATATCGTATTACTCCACTATTCCTGCGTAAAACGCTAAGTCCTAGGACTACAGATTCGCGAAATAAACCCGCTGCCGCAGTTTGCATTGACAGCGGCGTCTTCCGATTGTTACTTGTTGGAACACCCTCTTTGACGTAATGAATCGCACCGAACACATGGGAGCAACCGTAGAATCGAATCCAGTGCTGCTCGCCCGCCTCCAGGCCACCGTGCCCGGAGGAGGTGCGCGTCTTGCCGGCGATGCGATCAGCGGTCCCCAATGGCGCGAGCCGAGTCCGCTGGTTCGGCCCCAGCCGAAGAAGGAGCAGAACTGGCTGGTAATGGTGTGGGAAGCCCTGTGGCAGCATGCCTGGATGATTCTGGTCCTGGCCACTATTGGCGCGGCCCTTGGCTATTTATATACGGTCCGGCTTTGTGTGCCGTTGTACCGTGTGCAGGCATCGCTCGAAGTGCGAAACAGCAAATCCGGCGCGCATATCGAAGCTTTGGCGCATGTCGTGGAAAGCCAGACCCTGGTGAATTCGGTGGTGGCAGGACTTTCTGGAGAGGACCGGACTGCGCTGGTGGAACGCCCGCGTATTCCTTTTATAGGGCCGCAGGATTTTGACGAAGGAGTGCGGCAGCGGCTGGAAGCCGTCGCCATCCCCTCCGCGCAGGTCATTGATATAGCCATGGTGTCGCCCAGCCGCCCAGCAGCCGTGCGTTTCGTCAATGGACTGGTGGACGCCCTGATCAAGCGTGAGCTGGAGCAAAAACCAGCCACTGCTTCGCTTCCGGACGATTGGAATAATCAGCCGGAGCGCGTCACGGAGCAGATAGCCATTATTGATCCGGCCATTCCTTCCGCGGACCCGGTGGGGCCTGTTCTGAACGAAAACCTGCTGATTGGCGTTTTATGCGGCGGGCTGCTTGGCATAGTGATCGCGCTGGTTCGAAAGTTCGCGGTAAATACATTCACCGGGCCGGGCTCGGTGGGCGAAGTGCTGGGGGTTCGTGAGCTGGGCTCCATCCCGCAGCGAAAACTTTTAGGTCCCGCCGGTTCGGACACCGCCCATGCCGGGGTCCAGATGGACCCGAACGACGAATCGCTGCGCTATCTGCGATCTTCGCTGCTCTATCATCCG
>Ga0116227_10015851_pt1 | contig 11045 bp, 11 predicted proteins | sample S1TSphgellanicum_FD_89693 | JGI IMG/M metagenome (GOLD analysis project Ga0116227, IMG submission 89693) | Host-associated microbial communities from peat moss isolated from Minnesota, USA - S1T2_Fb - Sphagnum magellanicum MG | ecosystem: Host-associated > Plants > Peat moss > Unclassified...
ATATTATAACTTTTCCAGTTGGTTATTAAACTTCTATCAGTTTTAGTTTGACAACCTAAGAAAATAAACATACAAACTATTGAATATACAGGGTTTAGCATGGTTGGTTTAATAATGAAGATTTAGATTATTAATTAAATGTACTCCAATCCCAACAATGCATCAACCTTATTGTTAAAAAGATGTATTTTTAGCCGGATTTTAAATTTATCTATGTTTCACAGCTTAGGAAGATATATACTTTTACTGCGTTTAAGTTTCAGGCAGCCCGAAAAGTTCAAAGTGTACTGGGCCGAGGTAATGCGCGAAATGGTTTCGGTGGGCATAGGCTCGTTAGGCATTATCAGCATCATATCGGTGTTTATTGGCGCCGCTACTACTATACAGGTGGCCTTCCAGTTATCAAGTCCGCTGGTGCCACGTAGTATTGCGGGTAGCATAGCGCGTGATTCAACCATATTAGAATTCAGCCCCACTATTTCATCATTAGTATTAGCCGGTCGTGTTGGTTCAAGCATCGCCTCGCAAATAGGCACCATGCGCGTTACCGAACAGATAGATGCGCTGGAGATAATGGGTGTAAATGCGCCGGGATATTTAATAGCTCCAAAAATAATTGCCGGTATGACGATGGTCCCGCTACTGGTTATCGCCTCTATATTTTTAGGCATCACCGGCGGCTGGATAGCCTGCGTAGTATCGGGCGACGTTTCTCCTGCTGATTATCTTGTAGGCGTTCGCGAAGGCTTTGATGGTTTAACAGTAAGGGTAGCATTGGTTAAGGCTATAGTTTTCGGTTTCATTATCGCTTCTATTTGTGCTTACCAGGGCTTTTATACTTCGGGCGGCGCGCTTGAAGTGGGGCAATCTTCAACCCGCGGCGTGGTATACAGCTGTGTTATGATATTATTCGCCGACCTTGTTATAACACGTATAATGCTATGATTGAGGTAAAAGATATAGTTAAAACTTTTGGCGATAACGAAGTACTCAAAGGCATAAGCGCCCAGTTTGAGCAGGGCAAGAACAACCTGATTATCGGCGGCTCAGGATCGGGGAAAACTACGTTGTTAAAATGTATTGTCGGCCTGCATGAACCTACCAAAGGCGAAGTGCTTTTTGCAGGTGAGAATTTTACAGAAATGAACTTTGAACAGCGTGTTCCCATCCGCACACATATCGGTATGCTGTTCCAAAACTCGGCGTTGTTTGATTCGATGACGGTGGAAGAGAATATCATGTTCCCGTTAAACCTGTTCACCAAAAAAACATTGGAAGAGAAGCGCGAAAGAGCCAATTTTTGTTTGAAAAGAGTTAACCTTGAAGGGAAAAACGCACTCTACCCATCCGAACTTTCTGGCGGCATGAAAAAACGTGTAGGCATTGCCCGCGCTATATCCATGCAGCCAAAATATTTATTTGTGGATGAGCCCAATTCCGGCCTCGACCCAAAAACATCCATCCTAATCGATGACCTGATCAAAGAGTTGACCGAAGAATACCAAATGACCACCGTAGTGGTGACGCATGACATGAACTCGGTAATGGGTATCGGCGACCATATTATTTTCCTGCACGAGGGTAAAAAATGGTGGGAAGGCACTAACCACGAGATAGCGCATACTGATAACAAAGAACTAAACGATTTTGTATTCGCCAGCAAGTTTATGCAGGCTGCGAAAGCGAAGTTGTAAGATAGTATCAAGTATTTAGTATCAAGTATCAAGACAGAAAAATATTATGCATAATTTCAAAGACTTGAAGGTTTGGCGCGCCAGTATTGAAATATGCAAAGTAGTATTTGAACTAACCAAGCACTTTCCGGATGGAGAGAAATATGGGCTTATTTCGCAGATGACTCGCTCTGCCGTTTCTATTCCTTCTAATATCGCCGAAGGTTGTGGAAGAAAATCTAACAAAGAATTATATCAATTCCTTAATATTGCACTCGGTTCATCTTTTGAATTGGAACGCAAGTAATTATTGCAAAAGAATTTAATTATATAGCTACCGTAGAAGCCGAATATATTTGCGCTTTGATTATCGAAATTCAGAAGATGATAAGTGGCTTGCAAAAAAGCCTGAATTAATATCAAGTACCTGGTGATGGCACCGTAAGGGTTATCGAAAAAGAAAAATCTTGATACTTGATACTAACTACTTGATACTCAAAAAATGATTCAACTCCTTACACCCACCCACTGGAAAGATTACGAGCTGATCGACTGCGGCGATTTTGAAAAGCTGGAACGTTTTGGGAATGTAGTATTGATACGTCCTGAACCACAAGCTGTTTGGAGCAAAGCTTTGCCAGAAGTTGAATGGCAAAAGCAGCATCATATAAAATTCAAAGGGCGTTCGGCGACTGCGGGCGACTGGCTAAAGAAAAACGCAAAAACTCCTGATCGCTGGCATATTGAATATAAAAACAAGGAAGCGGCTATAAAATTCCGCCTGGCGCTTACTTCGTTCAAGCATTTAGGTATTTTCCCTGAACAGGCAGTCAACTGGGACTATATCTCGCAAAACATAAAGAAATTTAAAACGCCCGAACCTAAAGTACTTAACCTGTTTGCCTACACAGGGGGCGCATCGCTTATTGCCGCTGCTGCAGGTGCTGATACTACGCACGTAGATTCGATAAAACAAGTAGTAACCTGGGCTAACGAGAACCAGGAACTATCGGGCCTGCAAAATATACGTTGGGTGGTTGAAGATGCCCTGAAGTTTGTAAAACGCGAACTTAAACGTGGCAAAAAATACAACGGCATCATCCTCGATCCGCCGGCATACGGCCATGGCCCTAATGGCGAAAAATGGAAACTGGAAGACCATATCAACGAAATGATGCATGATGTGGTTGAACTGCTCGACCCTGATGAGCATTTCCTGATATTGAATACTTACTCGCTTGGTTTTTCATCCGTAATCATTGAGAACCTGATCAAAAGCGCCTATCCTCAGGTGCAAAATTTGGAAATAGGCGAATTGTATTTACAAGCTACCGCCGGGCCAAAACTACCGCTGGGTGTTTTTGGCAAGTTTCACAAAACAAAGGGATAATACTTAAATTAAATGCCCCCATTTTAACAACTACTACACCAACTGTTGATAACTTTAAACTTACGGGTGGTAAAAATGATGTTATTTTACATCATAGGGGTTATATACAAAAACAATAAAAATGAAATTCAAAAGCGTCTTATTATCTACTACATTTCTTCTTTTTGCACTTATTCTTTTTACCAATTGCAGCCAAAGCAGCACAGCCGGCAAGGATGTTAAAAAAGCAACTCCTGCCACTGCAGCCGGTGACGCGAAAAAAGATACCGTTGCAGCGGCACCTGTAACTTATCCGCCACTTAATAAAAAACTGTACGATTCGTTAATGAAAAAACTGGCCCATGGCGATACCACAGGCAAATGGCCGGTTAAAAATGCACCTTATCCCCTTCCCGGTGCTATCTTGCCGTTTAAACGTGTAGTGGCTTATTATGGCAATTTATACTCAAAAAAAATGGGCATTTTGGGCGAACTGCCGCCGAATGAAATGCTTCAGCACCTGCACTCAGCAGTAAAGGAATGGGAAAAAGCTGATCCTTCAACCCCTGTGCAACCTGCATTACATTACATAGCAGTAGTTGCCAGCGGCGACCCCGGTAAAGACCATATGTACCGCCACCGCATGCCGTTCAAACAGATCGATACTATTTTATATTTAGCTAAAAAAGCGCACGCTATTGTATTCTTAGATATACAGGTATCGTTAAGCAACATCCGCAGCGAATTACCGTTGCTGGAAAAATACATTGAAATGCCGCAGGTACACATTGGTATCGACCCAGAGTTTTCGATGAAAGACGGCACATTGCCGGGTAAAAAAATAGGCACCTTTGATGCTGCCGATATTAACTATGTATCTGAATATTTGAGCAAGGTGGTTGATAAATACAACCTGCCTCCGAAAATCTTCATCGTACACCGCTTTACCCGGAAAATGGTGACTAATTACAAAAACATTAAACTGCATAAAGAGATACAGTTTGTAATGAACATGGACGGCTGGGGCGAACCTGATTTAAAAACCGGCACCTATCGCAACTTTATTTATCCTGAGCCGGTACAGTTCACCGGCTTTAAATTGTTCTACAAAAACGACCTTAAAAAGGCTCCGCATCACATGCTAACTCCGCAGGAGGTGCTTAAATACAAGCCTTATCCTATTTATATACAGTACCAGTAAACAAGCTACTCTAATAATAAAAAAGCGATGGCCTACGACCATCGCTTTTTTATTATATAAACTTCCGTTCTCCCTTATTTTTTCCAACTCAACTCTATCTCTTCCAGCGTTTTTTGCTTGGTTTCAGGTATCCTGAATTTGGTGAATATCCATAGCAACACCGCGTTGAACATAAATATCAGGAAAGTATATCCTCCGGCCTCGGCAGCAGTTTTGCCTATGTTGCCAGCGGCAAGCATTATTGGTGTAAAAAACGATATCAGGAAAGTACCCACCCATAGCACTGTAGTCGCTATCGACATTGCAACACCGCGGGTTTTAGTAGGGAATATTTCTGAAATAATAACCCATGGAATAGGCCCCAATGAAGCAGCAAAGCAGGCAATATACAAGCATATACACGCCACCAGCCATACACCCTGTACATGCGCTAAAAAGCAATAGGCTGTCCCTGCCAGGCAAATGATCATACCGCCTACTCCCCAAAGCAATAGGTTTTTGCGGCCCATACGGTCTATCAAACCAATGGCTACAAATGTAAATACCAAGTTAATGCCGCCAATTAAAAACGTTTGGCCCAAAGCATTATGCGCGCTGAAACCTGCATTTACAAATATGGTTGGTGCATAATAAATAATAGCGTTGATACCCGTTATCTGCGAGAACAGGGCAAGAAAAATACCCACGATCATAGCTTTGCGCAAACCGGGTTTAAACAGTTCGCCTACAGTGCCTTCTTCAACATTTAGGGTCGATTCAATTTCATTCGCTACCGAGATGGATCCCTCTTTACCATTCAGCCTTTCCAGTGTATCCATAGCTTCAGGCCTGCGTTTGTTTTTGATAAGCCACCTTGGGCTTTCAGGTACAATAAATAACAATATCAAAAACAAAGCCGATGGAATCAGCCCCGAACCTATCATATAACGCCACCCCGTTTCAACTTTCCAGGCTTCCGAACCTAAGCCCGATATGCCAAAGTTTACCCCATAAATTATTAAAATACCTATTACTATAGCCAGCTGGTAAACACTCACCAGTATACCCCTTATTTTAGCAGGCGCTACTTCTGATATATATAATGGCGATAACATGGATGCCGCGCCAATACCTACACCGCCAATAACCCTGAACAGTACAAACTCGGTAACGCTACCGGCTACCCCTGCACCTATTGATGAAATGGCGAACAATACCGCTGTAAAAATTAATACCTTTTTTCTGCCCATTGAATCGCTTATTGGGCCGGCGGCAAGGCTGCCAATGATACAGCCTACAATGGCGCTTCCTACGGCGTAACCCACCATAGCATCTGATAGTGAAAATTTGGTGGTGATAAACGGCACTACGCCCGATATTACCGCGGTATCATAACCGAATAAAAAACCGCCCAACGCGGCTACCACTGTTAGTTTTATCACAAAGCCCGTGGTAGAGGCCCCTGATGTTGTTCCCTGGTTCATAATTGGTTTATTTTTGGTTTATATTTTTTTAGTCCAAAAGTCCGCATAAGTCGGAAAGTCCGGAAGTTTATTAATTCAATAAAATTGGTTTCGGTCTTCCGGACTTTCCGTCTTTCTGACTTACTATACTCTCACATATGCTTTCAAAGTACCACATTCTTTGCCTGCAGATTCGCCATACGGGCGGATAGTGTATTCGCCCACGGCAGCCGGAACAATAAATGTTTCGGCATAATGTACCACATAGGGCTCAAATGCATTGGTCGGGCTTTCTATTATCGCCTCGCGTCCTTCAACAAGGTTCAGCACGTTCACTATCCCATTAGTGTTGTGCGTTACCTTGCCTGTAAACCAGTGCCTGCGGGTCTCGATAAATTCAAGCTCGTTTAGCCCGGTACGTTCTTCGCGCCAGCCATCGCCGCTACCCAGATCCTCTACTAAATTAAGCGCGTTTTCTTTAACCCACGATGCATCACGGTTCCATTGTATCACATTTTTACCGTGCTCAATATTTATAGGCCGTGGCTTACCATCAAGCCCTAAACGGCCCCAATCCCATAACTTAAAAGTAAATATATAAGGCGTGGCGCTTATCTCCAGTACCATGCCCCCCACGCCCGAACAATGCACCGTACCGGCGGGGATGGAAACATGATCGTGCTTTTTAATGGGCCATTGTTTTACGAATTTTTTATCATCAAACAATTTCTCACCCCGTTGCGCTGCTTCAAGGTCGGCTATCATTTCTTCCGGCACAGTGCCGTCCTGCAAACCAAGGAAAACTACCGGGTTGGCCTTTTCATCTACATCCAAAAAATAATAGCTTTCATCCTGTGTATAGTGCATCCCAAATTTTTCCTGTATGTACTCTGTAAGCGGGTGCACCTGGAAGCTCAGGTTGCCGCCACCAACGGTATCTAAAAAGTCAAACCGTATCGGGAACTCATCGCCAAAACGCGAATGCACTTTATCACCAAGCAACTCATCCGTTTGGTAAAAAACAAGGTTGATGGATGGTATCTCTACATCAGTATCCCCAAATCTTAACAGCAGGCTATTTTCTTCGGGAACACAATCAAAACACCATGCATAATTCACAGCCGAGCGGTCAAGGTCACAAACCTCCTTCATCCATTGCCCACCCCAGGGCCCCGGATCAAAAAATGGTACCACACGGAATGGCCTGTTAGCGGCCAGTTTCATCCCTTCTAAAACTGCCTCGCCCTTAACCAGGTTAGGTTGCACTGCCTTATTGGTATCCAGCCAATAATCTATCTTATTAAACAACTTTTTCTTCAGTCTGTCGCACGCACGCCAATCCACAAAAAACGCGCGTTTGTATTGTATCGAAAATTCTTCCTCATTGTTTTTTATGCCGATGTTGTTTACTTGTTTCTTACGCATGCGGAGCTGTATCTCCCAGCGTGCCATATCTGCATAAATCAACAGGTCGGCGCCCGGCACTATCAAACTTGCACCTGTACCATAAACTACAACTACTCCGCCAGCCGAATTAGCCTGCTCGTTTAGCGCTGCTGTTTTATTTTTATCCAAATAATCCTCAACGTTCAAACGGGTTAGGTAACCAAATATCCTATCGTCAGTAACATCAGGATAGGTCATGGCTAAAATTTCCTGTTCGGTCTTCATCGCGTCTTTCGCGTCAATCCAAACATCGTATTTCAAGGTTTCTTTCAGGTTCGAGGTAATTTCATCGTCAAGCACACCCTGGTAACATTCAATGGCAATAATTCTTTTCTTCAGGCTTAGGTGCCTGTTCAATTGTTCGCCTATGGCTTTCCAGCCGCTGGTACATGAGCGGTTTTCTGTTTCAACTTGTACGTAGGGGAATTTGTCGTAATTAGCTTTCAACTTTATTAATTTTTGTGATGGATATTAGGAACATTAACTTACTATGTACACCTAAATAATATCATATAGCTTTCTGCTAACCCTACCCGGCTCACAATTGGTTTTTAAAAATAGTAATTCTATTTTTAATTAACACGTTTTAGCAGCTATATTTTCATTATTTTAACATGTACATACAATACTACATAATATATTTGAAAAACTACCATTGAACAATCTTTTTTGCATGTTATTTTCATTTTCACCCGGGAATATTTCTTTTACATTTATTATCATAACATTTTAATAATATTAATTACAAGGATATTATTCTGATGTTAAAACAGATTTCTTATTTTCGCCGGGGCATAAACCAGGTAGCTTTTCATGGGTTTGACAGGTGCTGAGGTGTGAAGCGGATTATTAAATTTTTACACCCTTGATGAAGCTAAAATTTGCTGCAGGCGTATTGTTCATTATCCTATTTTGTGGGTTAAATGCGCGCGCCCAACAAAATCAGTCCGAGGGTATTCCGTTAAAGAAAATTATGCCTAAAGGCCCAAAACCCGGCTCAAAGGATTCAACAGTTGTTGTAAAAGGCACCCCGCAAAAAGATCTTTCTGACGTAATAAGCGACCTATTTCACAACAAAAAAACACCCGAAATGGATTCCATTACCACCAAGCCGCAAATATCGGTTGTGCCAGCGGTCGGCTATACGCTGGTAACAAATTTTGCCGTTGTGGTATCAGGAAACGTGGCCTTCCGCACCGGGCCGCAGTCGCGTATATCAACCATAGTGGCCAGTGCTTCTTATACCGAAAAGAAGCAATTTATCATGCCTATCCAAACCAACTTTTGGTCAAAGGACAACAAATATGTATTTATTGGCAATTACAGCTATTTAAAATATCCACAAGATACCTATGGCCTCGGCAGTAATACCGATGTGGCTACAAGAGACCCTATGGACTATTCGCTGGTACAGCTATATGAAACTGTGCTGCGGCATGTTAGCGGCAACATTTACCTGGGCGCAGGTTATAATTTTGATACGCACTGGAACATATCCGAAACCGGTACCGACAATGGCACCGTTTCCGATTATTCAAAATATGGCCCCCAATCACGCACAATAGCTTCGGGATTTACTGTAAATGGCATACTCGATTCGCGCGACAATGCGATCAACCCATCAATGGGTGCTTATATAGGCTTACAATTACGCAATAGCGATAAAACTTTTGGCGCAAGCAGTAATTACAATTCGTTAATAATTGATGTACGCAAGTATATTAAGCTACCTGCAAATTCTGATAATGTATTGGCCCTTTGGAGTTATGACTGGGTGATTGTATCGGGTAAAACGCCGTATCTTGACTTGCCTGCTACCGGATGGGATGCTAACTTCGCTACCGGCCGCGGGTATATCCAGGGGCGGTTCCGTGGTTCGCAAATGGTTTATTTTGAAGGAGAATATCGCTATAAAATAACCGCCAACGGCGTACTTGGCGGCACAGTTTTCCTTAATGCCGAATCCTTTTCATCAGTACAAAGTTCTTCCCTTGAATCAATACAGCCTGGCTACGGGCCGGGCCTTCGCATAAAGCTTAACAAGGTATCCAATACCAATATTTCTATCAACTACGGCTTCGGTAACGAAGGTTCACGTGGTTTATTTATTTCGGTAGGCGAGGCTTTTTAAGCCTATTTCTTAGCTTTCCCTTCCTGGTGCAAAATATTCAGGCTCATCATTTCTTTCATAGTTTGTTGCATGGCGTCGGTTGAGCCGTCAAGGAATATCACGTTCCCTTGTGAATTTTCAGCGAAGTGTTTGATGGATTCTGTCCACATGGTAAACAGAATAACTGAAGTATCCATATGCGCTTTCTCCATTTCCTGCGCCGCAGCGCTCATACCTTTGGCCACTTCCTGGCGGAATAACGATACACCCTGCCCACGTAATTGCGACGCCTGGCGCTCGGCCTCAGCTGATATTTTTATAGCGTTACCTTCCGCCTCGGCAGCTTTGGTCTTAGTGATGAGTAATGCCTGGCCTTCATTTTCGGCTGCTGCTTTAAGGTTATTTGATGCCACTACCTGGCTCATGGATTTCATCACCACATCATCAAAAGTAATATCATTTAATTGCAGGTCCTGTAAATGGTAGCCCCAGTTTTCCAGTATCTGATCAAGTTGCTCTTTAACATGCTCAACAATATCACGGCGCAAAACTAACACCTCAGCCTGGCGCTTGGTGGCCACAAAAGCACGTATCGAACCTTCAACCGTACGCACTAATGCCTGCATCAGGTTCCGTTCATCGACAAACTTAAAAGCTACGTTCTTTATGGTTTCTTCCTGCTGATCGAGTACGGAATATAACAACATGGCTTTAAAGTAAACATTAGCCTGGTCGAACGTTACTGCCTGGAACTCGAGTTCCACTGAACGGTTTTGTATAGATATGCGTGAATATATATTTTCAATAAACGGAAGTTTGAAATTCAAGCCAGGTGTAAGTATGCGGCGATACTTTCCAAATACGGTAACTACGGAAATAGTGCCCTGTTTTACGGTCACAAATGATCCGCTTATAATCAGCAGAATAATAAATAATACAACTAATAATGCTATTTCTGAAGGTGTCATAAGGAATAAATTTATTTTAATAAATATAGAACTAATTATTGGTGTGTTATTTGTTTTTGTAAATAACATCAACTTAACAACATTTTTACTCATGAACTTAAAACGCACCTTTGGCGCCATATTAACTATATTAGGCATTGTGGGGCTACTTTACACCGGGCTTAACATTATTAACCATAACAGTAATACAACTACACTAAGTGTGGTTGGAATAATTACACTTATATTTTTCTTTACCGGCATAAGCCTTGTAAGAAATACGGCTGACGAAACGAAATAATGGAGGCTATTTTAGCTATACGATCTTCACAGGGTTTTTTTGCTCGTCGATAGCTACGAACGTAAAGCTGCCATGAATAGCCAGTTCACGGCCTTCGGCATACATTTGTTCTACATATATTTCTACATCAACCTTTAGGCTGGTATTGCCAATATAGCTCACTTTACCAACCAGTTCGATAATTGTACCTGCCGGAATAGCCTTTTTAAAGTCTATCTTATCGCTGCTAACCGTTACCATCACTTGCCTGCTGAAGCGCGTAGCCGTAATAAATGCCACTTCATCCATCAGGTGCATGGCCGTTCCGCCAAATAAGGTATCGTAATGATTGGTGGTATTGGGGAATACTGCCTTGAAAATGCGGGTTTCAGAATTTCGTATGCGCTCGTCTACATTCATGGTTCTAAAATTAAGCCGGACAGTTTTTCTAACCTGTCCGGCATTATTTTAATTTGGACTAAACCTTTACACGTTCGCGCATAGCCTCGGCCGCGGCCACCATTTCTATCAGCGCTTTTTTAGTTTCGTCCCAGCCACGGGTCTTCAGGCCGCAATC
>Ga0116227_10015854_pt1 | contig 11044 bp, 11 predicted proteins | sample S1TSphgellanicum_FD_89693 | JGI IMG/M metagenome (GOLD analysis project Ga0116227, IMG submission 89693) | Host-associated microbial communities from peat moss isolated from Minnesota, USA - S1T2_Fb - Sphagnum magellanicum MG | ecosystem: Host-associated > Plants > Peat moss > Unclassified...
AAAAAAAAAACCCTCCATAAATGAATCTATCCAATCTAAACTCAGATCTTTGGAAAAACTTCCAGCAATTGTGCTGTCTCAAGGAAGGATGATTAAGTCAAAAGGAGAAGAAAAATAACTACTATTTTTTCAAAAGAGTAAAGTAACGTACTCCCAATGATGGTCCCCAACAAGGACGAGGTCCCTTTCGTTGTTCACACATAGGAGTTATCATCGGAGTTGCAGAAGGAGTTGAAGAAGTTGGCCAACATAATTTCTTCTGTTATGCGTCCCTGCTTGTACACGTGAACATAGCACACCCAATGCATTGAAAGTAGATTACAACCCCATGTTCATCATCTCCATCATATATACCATACTAAACCAAAATCGCCAACAAATCCCAGACTCAAAGAGAGCTCAAGAACCTACAAAATTATCAAGAGCTTCTTCAGCATTTCTTTCATCGGCCCTTTTGAAGATCATTTTATCATGTCCATATTTACACGTCCAAACTCAATTCATTACACCAAAAAATGGCATTAAGTGAACAGCCCGATTTCACTATAGAGTCATGAAACAACAATTTCATGACTCTCATCTTATATATTAATTCACTTAGTCCGTCCGTCTGTCTGTGACGGTTTTGTGTTCTACCTTAGCCGGCGCGGTCGCGCCGCGTTCTCGGCGCCCGGGCGGGCAGCCCGTTTTGAATCAGCAATACGTGAGTGCTGCCGGGGGTGGGGGGCCGGGCAGGCACGCGCGACTGACTGGATAGAAGTAGGAAAACTACTTCCGTGTGAACACGACGTCATTAGGACGCTTCTCCGGCTCCTCAGTTTCTGCTGTCTGTTCACTTTAAGTATATAAACCAGTTGGTGGACGGAGTCAGGCAGTTGGGGTACCTTTTCCCTGATCCTATGAACTCAGTGACCCCAAGGTCATTTATTAAGTGTAGGGAAACACCAGGAATTTGAAGGAGGACTGGTAGCCAAAACATTGTAATAACTCCAAATATTTGCAACAATAGTCACACAATTATGGGTCCATTTAAGATTTTGAAATAAATTTTTTTTGAACAACCCCTTTGATCCCACATGAAACCAGTGAAACCGGTGTTTAGCAGCAATTGGAAAAATATAAAGAACCACCGGGGCGGGGGGGGGACCAAACATTGTTGAAATAACACACCTGTGCATTATGCACGGGGTTCACACTAGTCAAATATGACTCATCAATTATGCCATGTTTTGACATAGTCGTTCCACACTATTTAAAGGTTGTATTTCATTCAAAGTATTATGTAGAGAAGCTTCTTTTACCTCAATGAAGCCTCCAATCGGATTTGGAGGGAACCTGGCACTAGCTGATTGGAGAGAGAGATTCTTGTCCAGGCCTTGAGGTTGGAGAGATTCAAGTGCAACAATATCAGCAAATATGGAACAAGACAGCAATATTCAAAGAAAAAGAGTGGTCTATTCAATACTAACAGTGTGACATATGGTCCATGATCTTTACGTCAACATGTATGGTAGTCACCAACAACCAGAACATCCCCACTCCCATAATCAGCTCGCAGGAGGGGTGGTGGTAATGTCAGACATTACCCAACATATTGACTTTCTATCACCAGGCAGGCAGTAACAGGAGGATTCAGTTATCATGCTGGCTGTTAAACAAAACATAAAAATACATGGACAAAAGAAAGGAAACCAAGAAAAGGATAAATCCTCAACCGGAACAAAACAAGAAAAGAGCAAGTGAAGAGGCAAACCACACTGAAAGCTTTAAGAGCATGTTTTTGTGAGGATGAAGAATTATGAAGTCCTTCAAAGACTCATTTCAACTTTCCAATCGTGGAAATGCCAAATAGAATCTTCTTTCTTTGTTGAGCAAACCTTGGGTTCGTTTTGAAAAATAATTAAACAGCAGCCTTTCGTTTCCAGAAGTGTAAGGTAAGATGGAGGCTCTGTAGTGTGTTCCCATGCATCTAGCCTCCACATCTATTGTGATTCCCATAGTTCCCAATAAACTGACATTCATGATGTTTCTGGACCTGTTCCCTCACGAGTTTTGGGAGATGGGACACTTTTATGTTCAAGTCCATCTATAGACATTTTGGAGGATGAGGAGAGGGGTTCCAAAATGTTGTTTGAAATGGGAAGGGAAAATCACCCAGCAATTAACAGAAGACTACATGTCTAGGGTAAATCTCAGCTAATTATTCTGGAAAATGTAACTCAACATGCAGAGATAAGATGTAGGAACAGTGTCACAACAAGTCCCAATACTCCTCAGTACATGCATGGCATCATAGTGCAGGTAACATTAGCCACTAATACTGAATTCACTTCAATGTTCAATATGCAGTGGTGAAATACTATACCTGTAAGACGGCATCCTTTGATGTACCTCAGCTCTCTGCAAATGGTCTGGAAGTCAGGTCGATTCACAGGGTTCCCATCCCAACATTGTTGAATAAGACCAGACAAGCAATTTGGGCAGTTTGGTGGTAGCTGTGGTCTCTTCCTGTTTCGCACCCTAGCTTTGAATGCCCTCACAGAAGGGTTCATCAATTCTGTGGGTGGAAAGGGAGTAGGCTCCCCAATCAGCACACAGCAGCAAATAACTAAATCATTTTGAAGGGCTTTTGATAGCATCGGTTTGTTTTTATTTTCAAAGTTCTTTTTATTTTGTATTTGGTGTAATTAATTTTAAAAATATTGTGTAGTAGGAATAAAACTTTGACTTTTATTGTGTTGCCATTTTTTTGCATTGTCATGGGTGATTAGTTAAAGGTGATTATACTAATCTCTTGCATCCAAATGTTGATGATCCAAATAGTGCAAGATTATTTTTTTTCAAATTGTCCACTAATTGTAGATTTCTTCAATTTTGACATCAATACTCCACAACTTCTTGAACCTAGGTATGTGTTTGTTTTCTTGCATCACATTATCATCATATGATTTGTGCTCTTAATGTATTTTCACCTAATTTGGGTCATTGGGTGAAACGTAGGAGCACAACTTGGTTGTCCAAGTTTCTTTTGACAAAGTTTGATGAGGATAAATGGGTAGAATCATTTCACACAAATAAGAGTATAGTTTTTAACATCACAAAATGCTTCAAACCTTGCATACAAAAACAAGATACAAAGTACAATAAATGATCAATACCTATTCAAATTTGAATATATTATGTAATTTACAAATTAGCACATGGTGTGAACCATTTAACTTGTAGTGATATTTTACAATGGGGAAGTCAACAATTTTAGTTGTTTTGCATGAGTTTATCCACACAATCAATGATATATATTAAATTTAATCACTTGACCTACAATAAAACTAGAAGAAACTCTTAAATTTATGACTCCATATATGACTGACTTTCTAGTCATACCAAACATTATATGATTATTTATGGCCTTTAATCATGATGATCAAATTGTTTAGAACAACAAATCATTGATTGTTTGACATGACATTTTTCATCCTATAGTCACAAAGGACAAGTCATTTATATTGATGAAGTTTTATGTAATGAATGACTAAAATATGATTGTTATACAATGAACCATTTTATTGGTTGATGTATACTTTGATTTAAAAATATATATGGATAATTATTATTTTTTAAAATTATAGGTAAATAAATAGGTAGGTGGTAGTTTATTTACCTAACTTGAGCTACATAACTTACATAATTATCTTAGTCTTACTTACTTACCCTAACCTTTTAAGAATGTGCATAGGTTGCAAGTATTAAAAATTAAACCTTCCACAATGGTAAACCAAGTCCTTACCAATGGACTACACCATCAAAAGGTGTTCAATTTTTATCAAATTTTGTATTTCACATGTTTATTTCATATCGTTACAAGACTATAAAGTAGGTAATAGGCAAGTTGTAAAATGGGAAGTAAAAGGTAAATATGTTGTAGGAGATATGAAATAAGAAATAGGTAGGTTCGTAGGTAGATAAGTGGGCATGTTGTAAAAGGTAGGTAGGTAGGTGAATGGGTATGTAAATAAATGGGTGGGTGGGTTGGTGGGTTAGTAAGTAGGTAGTAGGTGGATGGTAAGTAGGGTGGTTAGTGGGTAGGTAAATAGGTAGGTATGTAGGTAAATGGGGGGTAGGTTTGTCTATGTTCATATAAAATCAATTATAGTCATTTTTTTAATCATTGTAATGTTAATTGGACATTCATGTCACTTTGTCATCAATCATGGATGTCATATAGATTAAATAAAAACAACGAAAATTGACAATCTCCATCTTGTTACCACCTCATTGTTTATTAATCACATGTCCCACTAATATAAAACTATAAGTTTTTTACACATAAAATTGAAAATAATAATTTATGACTAAAATCATACATATAATTATTTAGGACTTATAATCATAATATTGGTTGCAAATGACATTTTTTTTCTAATGAAATGAAATGGTAATTGTTATGAAGGAATTCAAAAACTAGTGTGGTACCAAATGTTCAAGATCCTATTAATGGCACAAACATTTCAATTATAAATTTGTAACATGAAATGAAGGCTTAAAGGTCTAACCAAGTAATTCACAAATGGGTTGTCTTTCTCAATAGTGCTAAAAGAGTTTGTCACCTTTTATCTTTCATCATTCAATGGAAATGTGGTGTGCCAATTGCTACTACTTGTGTAAAACTCTAAGGGTTTGATGCACATTTATGGAAATGCAAAATATTTGAGATATGTTTGGTTGTTTGTTAGTTTTTTTTTTGAATTTCTATGGAACGTGTGTTTTGTTGATAAACTTTTTATGGTTTTGTTGATTTCGGAAGTGCGATCTTTTGCTTGCCATTGATGGGATCAGCTGTTAGTGGAAAGGTGAATGGCATTTTAATCATGGATGTGAAGCAAGCAAAATATTTCCCCAACTCTGAAATTGGCAATATTTTTTCTTAGTTGATATGTGCCTTGTTGTAAAGAAAAATGATCTCAACAAAATAGGTTTGACATTTTCTCTTAAATTTTTATTGTGCAAAGAAAATTAAGACAACTTGTTAAGATTGATGATAGAAGATTTTAATGTAGAGGCACAAGCAAATGATGAAAATTTTAAGGGGTTTGAAAGCTTGTCCATATGATTTTGGGTGTTCAAGTTTAATATTCTTGAATGAGTGTTATGATGTTGGAATTTTGGGTGTTGAGAGGGAGCGAGACCTATGAGAATGGGAACTTTGGGAGTAAATAAGTTTTTCGTAATTTGCATGTGCATATGTTTTCAAGTTTTTTTGTTGCAAACATGGTTAAAGGGGCTATATATCTCTTGTACAAGCTTCTTGGGAACATGTAGAAAATTGTAGAAGTATGGGGCATTGAAAGGGGATTTTATCTATCTTTATAAACAAGGTCTGATGTTGTGAATGTTTACCATTTTTGTTGTTGGGAGAATTGGGGATGTTGTGGTCATAATAGATATTGTTTGGTTTGTATGGGAAGTATGTGGTGTCGAAATCATGGTGAAGGACAACTATAGTTTATTAAAGTAAACTTAGAATGTCCTAATCCCAATTGTGCTATAGAAGATAGATTTTAGATCGTTATGTGAATAAAGTTGGCAATCTTATGAGTGTACAAGACCATGTAATTGCTTACATTGTATTCTTCTTTCATCATCTGTTTTGCTAATGAAGGGAAACAATACTTTTGTCCTCATTATTTTTGTTGCACAACCTCAATGTGAATTTGTAGAAGGCTACCATAAAACAAGTGGCTATAACATTGTTGTAAAAATTGCAATGGATTGCAACAAAAGGTTTATTGATATGTTTGTGGGTCTTCCAACTAAAGTGTTAATAAATCTAGGGCCTTGCATAAATTTACTCTTTACAAGAACACACAATATAGTGGCTTGTTTGAAAACAGACTTGTTTAAGTGGGGCTTGCTCCCATGGGTTTCCACCTTCCCTACTAGATGACAAGGCTCACCCATTTTTAAATGGGTTCCAACACAAATAAATCCTACCAAAATTTAATGTTCTACAATAAATACATGACAATTAGTATGTGGTGATTGTCACCATATTGACAAATTGGCAATCGCATTGGGCTTATTCGCATGCCACTTAGTATTGCATGCATTGCACATTATTAAGAATCTTGGGACATGTTAGCAAGCTTCCACACTAAGTTCTAGCAAAGGTAGTTGAGAGAGCAATCGTAGTAAGGGATGCCACTTTAAAGCCAGTGTATGTTCCTTCAGAGATTACTAGTGATGAGAATCATTTTGGTCCATGGATAGTGGGCATACATTCTTCTTTTGCTTGTAGCATGTAACTGCAAGCGCATTGCAAATGAAGAGCCAAAGTATGCTTCACGAAAACAAGGTACCCAAGAAGCCAGACATACACATGGAAGAAGATAACGAAGTAGAATTAAAGTGATCAGAAAATCAAGTGATTTCTTAGATGCCAAGTTTCTCATCTTCATGTTTTGATAAAAGATTTGGACTCCCACAACCACAATGAAGTAATTTATTACATGTAAAATTTCTCTTCATATTTTAAATGAATTTCACCCAGAGGAAGTGATTTCTTAAATGTCGACCCAAACAAATTGAATCCAATTTCAACTCTAACTAGCCAAGATAATTTTGACGACTTGCCTGTTTTGTATCTCTTTGTTGGCTTCTTTGTGACGGCTTCATTTTTGCTGCAATGCTTGTTTTATTGCATCAAGGCATCTTCAGCAATAAGCCTAGCTCATGAATCAATTGACCTTTTTGTGTTGCAATCCAACAAGCTGGGTGCTTGTACTTTGAAATGGCAAACTTGTCACACTTTGGTTTCTTCCTGACTGCTTGCTTTCCTACTCCAGACAACTAAATTTCCAATCATGCAGATGGTTTTGAAAGAACCTTCATAACTCTCTGACAAGGGTTCTGACCAATACTACCCTGTGAATAGAAACAAGTTTCAAGGTGCGGACTCAGATGCTAGCAAATTGGACACTTGATGATGATGCTCTCTCAAGCTAGGTTTCACAGACTGGGTTTCTTCATTCAACTGGAATGCCCACAGGAAGCCAACATAGAAAGCAATAGAATTATACTAACAAATGCCCCATTACACAAACACTTATTGTCAGATTTGGCAATGTTCCGAAAATTGGATAAGAAGCCACAAGTTGCTGCTTACCCAATTCCACAGACATTGGTCAATTGCAAGGTAACCTACCAATACTACTTCCTACTGTAGCTTACTGAACTTATGAGCTTGCAGAACAGTGTAACTTTGGTGTTGTTGTCTCAAAGATCAAAGACAAGCCCTGGCAATATGAAACATACTAGTTCAATTTGAAGCAAACCCAATACCAGCAGAAATAAGCTCCTCCTTGCTGCTGACAGATGGCTGCTCCTTTGCAACCTTGGCAAGCAGCTTGTTCTCATCTGCAGAACCTCCTTCTAAAAATGCACCAACTACCTTACCATCCTTCACCCAGTAGGCACCAAACTTGGACTTGGCAGCACCGGCACCATCTCGGCCCCACACAACACTCTCACCAACATTGTCTCCATAAAACTGCCATGACAGATCAAATGATCGCGAGTAGAAGAAAGGCAGGTAGTCATACTCATCCACTGTTTCACCTTTTTCTGCTGCCTTGATTGCCTGTGATCACCATGAAGAGTATCCAAGGGACCTGGTAAGCTTTGCAATCATGAGAGTATATGTGACCCCAATAGAACTAGAACCATCAAGGCCTCTAATCAACCATCTGCAACAAGCAGATTCCTACTTGCCAATACTACTACCACAGCAGGGAGAAGCCAAATTCCCTAGTAATAGTCAAGTTTGAACAAAGTGCCACAAATTGATATCAGTCTTGGACTGGCTTTGTGATATGATACATATCTTTAGTAATCCAGGAATAAGCTGTGCTTGCTTGTTTATATTAAAACTGTTGGCAAGAATTGGAAAAGAATTGCAAATGTGCTTAATGAATCACCTGAACAGCTTGGATGGCTGATTTCCGAGAATGGTCCACATGCTCCACTCTGCGTTGATCTCCATACAATTTCAGGGGGAATGTGGCAACATCACCAATAGCATATACATCTTGTGCACTTGTCTTGAAAGACCCATCCACCTGTTCCACACACATCAATAGGTCATCAATTATGTCATTCCTGCATGACTACTAACTCCAACCCCTTGTCCTGTTGATGTATGACCAGACCAAAATTAGAAACATTTGACACACCTGAAAGCCTCCCTTTTCCTCTTTTAGTTGTCCTTTCAGTGGGGCCAAGACAGGCCTGGCACCAACACCTACAACCACAAGATCAGCATGCAATGATCTTCCATCTTTCAGCTGTACAGTGGTAACCTGCAACAAACAACCCAAATTGTTGATCATGAAGGATGGAAGGAAGACTAGTCTTTCCAGGCTTTTGGCAGTGCTTCAACTGAAACTACCACTGCAGTTCAACAAGCAACAACAGAAACCCACATGTCCATGCTCATCTTTCTCAAAAGCAGCTGCAAGTGTCCCCTTGATGATGGTAACTCCCTTCCCTTCGTAGTAGCCTTCATAAAAAGCTGCAATCTCTGATGTGAATAGACGGGGCACTGCAAGCGACAACCAAACACATTGTAAAAACAAAGCCAGAACCATACAATTGGGAAAATAAAATGGAGGGAAGGAGGGAAGGAGAGAGTGCTCACTGCAAAACGGCTCAGGGAAGACCATAGTGACTTTGATGTCATTAATGGTTAGACATGCTGCAAGTTCTAACCCAATGTAACCTCCACCAACTACCACAGCTGAGCCTCCTTTCTTTGCCTTGATTGCTTCAACAAGGACATCTGCTTCATGTATCTCTCTGAGGTAGTATATACCTTGCGCATCAGCTCCAGGTGTCTTGAAATCTTTCAAATCAATGTACTGCATGAGAAATCATGGAATACAACCAAATTCATGGACATGTCAATATTAGAGCCTTGGGTACATGTAGCAAAGCAAAAGACCTACATCTGTATCTCTGCTTTAAATCCAGACAGAATTGACTGGGGTAAAAGAAAAGCAGGGCTCACTGTGGCGCCTGTTGCAACAATCAAAGTGCCATATTGGTACGTCACCCCTGCAGCTGTCGTCACAGTTTTGTTTTCAACATCTGCCTTTACAATCTCAGTGCTTAAGTGTAGATCAATCCCTGCATTTGCCACAATGTAAAAAGCTTTTCAATATTTGCAAGTTGGTTTCAGAAAGCAAAATCATACTCTTGAACAGCTTGAGCTGAAAGCATTGTTCTTCGAATCAATCATTCCCTTTGATGCACAAACATTATTGAATTCAACATATGAACTCCAGACTTTCAAAGCAAAGGAATATATGGCACAGAATGTAACCGTTTGCAGGGTACCACTCAGGTGGCTGTCTCTCTCCGCCGCTACCCACAGTGACATGAAATCCTGGGAGCCTCGCAGGCGCTGCCAAGGACAATTGTGATAGAGATGAGGGGCACCGGAATGATGATATATCATGGGCACACACACTTTCAATGCTGGATGTGTTTTTCTTTTGATCAGGAAGAGCTAAGCCAATAACCCAGACCACACTGCAAACAAGTAGTTGGAAAATTTCTGTTCTTTTCCTGTGAAATACCTTGAGGAAAAAGATATGCTTTGCTCAAGGCTGGTCGTTCATATGGTGCCACCTGCAAGGCACAGGTATACAACTTGTGTCACCTCCACAGGTATACAACTTGTGTCACCTCCACAGGTATACAACTTCTGCTACATGTTTATACAACTGTATACACATCAGACACCTGAGTGGAAGAAGCCATGCATGATGGCCTATGGATCAGCTGTTCAATTGGAGCAAAACACTCAGATCAAGCTCCATCAACCAACAATTGGCCTCAAATACTTGTAAAACCAGTGCAAGGCTGCTAGGGGTGGATTGAGATTTCAGCAACATACTGCTTCCTTGGAGAACAAAGCAAGCTCTCCTGGCTGAAGACCTAACTTCACAAACTCACGAGCTGCATAGCCCTGCAAAGGAAGGCGAAAAATCAAATCACAATTAGAAACAAGCCAATGTTCAAAGGCACCAAAAATATTTTCCAAGATTCTCCAGAAACAAGGTCATTCATTGCATTCTCCCAGACTCATCAGCTGATGTTTGGACTCTGAATCTCATATCCATTGACAAAATCTATCATAGCCAACACTTCAAATGTTGGTTGCAGATGTGTTTAAAGCTTCATCTCAAATCCCTTAACACACATCAATCTCCATAACAGGTCAACAATCGAGCACTCAAAATGCAAGAACCGATCATCTTCCAAACAAATTTTTTAACCTAAGTCACGATACGTTCTTCGTGCTAGATCCAGCCGAGCAAGTTTCACTTACTCCTGCAACGCCTCCACCGATAATGATGTACTTGTACGTCTTTTCCGCCATAGCTCGTCACCGATCTCTTAAAACAAACAGCTGCACTTTCTCACAGACGATCTCTAAATCAGGATTTTCCTTCAGCCTTACTGAATCACAAAAAAAACCTCAAAATCACACAACACAAAAGGAAGTAGGATCAGGATTCAAATCTCCTATTCCTCGTCCTCTTCTTCAGCAGATTGAGAGAGAGAGAGAGAGAGAGAGCCGAAAAAACAAAGAAAAACAGAAAAAAAACAGAAGTGTGTGCGCATGCGATTGTGCAAGACAAGGAAAACGAAAAGGAAAAAAACACTACCTGTTCGGCACGGAAATCGAGGAGCGCGGTGCTGGAGGTAGAGTGAAACAAGAAAGAGAAGAGGCTAATCCGTCCGGGCGAGCGTGCGTGCGTCTGACCTGTCTCCGGAGCAATCACAGACGCAAAATGAAGACCGGAACAATGCCAATAATGCAAAAAAAATTTGTCAATCGCATATCAACAAATCCACGCGCTGTTTTTCTTTGGGGGGGGGGGGGGGGGGGGAAAAAAAAAAATTTAATAAAAGATTTTCAAAAGGAAAGGGTTGGGAGAATAAAAAAGGGGCCAGGACAAAAGAGCAAGATTTTGGGGCTCCC
>Ga0116227_10015855_pt1 | contig 11044 bp, 9 predicted proteins | sample S1TSphgellanicum_FD_89693 | JGI IMG/M metagenome (GOLD analysis project Ga0116227, IMG submission 89693) | Host-associated microbial communities from peat moss isolated from Minnesota, USA - S1T2_Fb - Sphagnum magellanicum MG | ecosystem: Host-associated > Plants > Peat moss > Unclassified...
AAGCGAGCTTTCCGCCGAGATGTATGATTATCCCGGTCTCTACGACACGGTGGATAACGGCAAGAAGCTCATTGAGGTGCGCATGGAGGATCTGACCGCGCGCCGTCAGACCATCGGCGGCACCACCAATTCGCGGGCCTTGCAGGTAGGTGTGAAATTCACCCTCTCCAACCACCCCGACACCAGCATGAATCAGGATTATCTGATTACCGGCTGCACCGCGACCTTTGGCGCCGGCGAGAGCCGAAGTGCCGCCGGCGGCGACCTGGTCGATTCCTACAGCTGTGTTTTCCATGCCATACCGGGCAAGATTCCATTCCGTCTGGATAACAAGACTCCGCGCCCAATGATCCGCGGCCCCCAGACGGCCCGCGTGGTCGGTGCATCCGGCGACGAAATCACCACCGACGAATACGGCAGAGTAAAAGTCAAATTCCCCTGGGACCGCAGCGCCGCGCAAGATGATACCGCATCCTGCTGGATCAGGGTCTCGCAACTCTGGGCCGGCGCACAATTCGGCGCCATGTTCATCCCCCGTGTCGGCCAGGAAGTCATCGTAGAATTCTTGGAAGGCAATCCGGACCGCCCGATCATCACCGGCCGTGTCTATAATGCCTCCGTCAAAGTGCCCTACGCCTTGCCGGGTGACAAAACCAAGAGCACGATAAAATCCAATTCCAGCACCGGCGGCGGCGGCTTCAATGAACTGCGTTTCGAGGACAAGAAAGGTAGCGAAGAGATTTTCATCAATGCCCAGAAGGATTACAATGAGACAGTCCTGAACAACAAGACAGTGAAAATCACCCAGGATAGCACAACGACGGTGGACAAGGGGAACAACTCCCTGACCGTCAGCCAGGGCAATCATTCCGTCACTATCAGCCAGGGTAACCACAGCACCACCGTCTCGGCCAATGACCACGAGCTGACGGTGTCCGCGGGTAATCACAAAATCACCATTAGCGCCGGCAAGAGCGAAGTTTCCGCCGCCCAGTCGATTACGCTCACAGTCGGTAGCAGCAGCATCAAGATCGAGCCCGCCGCCATTACCATCTCAGCCGCCCAGATCAAGCTCAGTGGCACGGCTACGGTGGAAATCAGCGCCCCCTCTGCCAAACTGGCCGGCAGTGCAATGACCGAAATCTCCGGCGGCATGGTGAAAATCAATTAGCGCAATTCTCCCACATCCCGAGCCTGAGTCGGAGGACGAGGATTTCACCATCCTGCTGTCCCGCCCGGCACGGCCACGTCCGGCGCCGACGCCAGTCGAACTTCTCCCGCCGGATATCGTGACTGCGATTGCAGCGCTAACTAGCTATCACCATGCTGCACCGGAGTTGTATGCTGGCTCGCCCCGCTTGGCGATCGAAGCACTGTGCGCCGACATCGACCGCAAACTTACTGAGCAAATCAATATCATCCTGCACCACCCCGAATTCCAGGCGCTCGAAGCCACCTGGCGCGGCCTGCAATTCCTGGTCAGCAACGCAGAGACCGGAAACGATCTGAAAATCAAGCTGCTGAATGTGTCCCGCCGCGACCTCATCCGCACTCTGCGCAAATACCGCGGCACGGCCTGGGATCAGAGCCCGATCTTCAAGCGTTTTTACGAAGAGGAATACGGGCAATTCGGCGGCGAGCCGTTCGGCGTGATCATCGGCGACTATTACCTCGATCATCGGCCCGAAGACGTGCAACTCATCAGCGACATGGCGGCAATCGCCGCCGCCGCTCACGCACCCTTCGTCGCCGGTGCCTCGCCCTCAATCATGCAAATGGACAGTTGGACCGAGCTCGCGAACCCACGTGATTTAACGCGCATCTTTCAAACGCCAGAATACACCGCCTGGCGCGCCCTGCGCGAAGCCGAGGATGCACGCTACGTCGGCCTGTGCATGCCACGCTTCCTCGCCCGTCTGCCCTACGGTTCACGCACCGATCCGGTGGAGGTGTTCGCGTTTGAGGAGGATGCCGAAGGCCCGGATTCATCCACCTACGCCTGGGCAAATCCGGTTTACGCCTTCGCCAGCAACATTGCCCGCGCCTTTGCCATGTATGGCTGGTGCGCGCGTATTCGCGGTATCGACAGCGGCGGCGTAGTCGAAGGCCTGCCGGTCCCCGTGTTCTCCACCGCCGACGGCGAGGTCGATTTGCGCGGTGTCACGGAAATAGCGCTGAGCGAGCGGCGCGAGGCGGAACTCGCCGGTTCCGGCTTTATCCCGCTCGTACAACGGAAGAACGAAGGCATTGCCGCCTTCGTCAGCGCTCAATCATTGCAGAAACCGCAAACCTACGACGATCCGGCAGCCACCGCCAATGCGGTCATATCAGCGCGCCTGCCCTATTTGTTTGCCTGCTGCCGCTTTGCGCACTTTATCAAATGCATGGTGCGCGACAAGATCGGCTCCACCATGAACCGCGGCCAACTGGAAAACTGGCTCGACAATTGGCTGGCTGGCTATATCGACGGTTCGCCGGCCAGTTCGCCGGAAGAATGGAAAGCGTCGCATCCGCTGGAAGAAGCCCACGTCGTCGTCGAGGAGCGTGGCGACCAGCCCGGTCAATATGACGCACGCTTCTACCTCCGGCCACATTATCAACTCGAGGGTTTGACAGTAGCACTGCGTCTGGTGTCGCGCCTGCAGGGTGCGTGAGGTGCGACGTAGGGCGGGAGAACGATGATGGATGAGGCAAAAACAACTTTATTGATGAAATTCGAGGCGGATGCGGGACCGATCAGGGCCGAGTGCCCGATCCTCATCGATTCCGGTGATACGCTGGCCACCAAGCTCATCACCATGCAAGCCGCCAAGCTGGAGGTTCCCGGTTTTCGCCTGATCACTGCAGGCCAATTGCCGAGATATTTCCTGATTTCGAGCTTCAACTTCGCCGTTAGCCTGTCCGACGGCGAAAAGCATGACGACAGCGCAGCGACACCAGCCGGCAATGGGTCAAGCGGCGGTGCAGGCGGCAAAAGCGGCAAGGACGCCGACCGTGGACACCGCCACTCACCCGGCGGCCTCGGGCTCGGTCACCGCGACGATACGCCGGCCAAGAGTGCGGGCAAGGGCAGCTCGGCATCAGGCGGCGGTTCCAGCGACTTTGCACTCTGGCGCAGCGCCACCGATGATTCTAAAAAGCCACCGAGCAAGAAGCCGAACAATTCCGACGATCAGCTTTACAAAAGCCATATCGAAACTTTCACCTTCAGCAGGCTGATCGACTGCTCGACCCCGACCTTGCTGAAGGCGTGCAGCGACGGCACGAGCTTCAAATCGGCGTCCATCATCAAACGCAAGCCGGCCCGCAGCAATGTGAAAAACGACCCGATTGACATGGCGTTCATGCGCATCGATTTCGCCGGCGTTAAGATCACCGCTCTGAACTTTGCCGATGGCGATGTTGTCACAGAGACCTGCACCTTTACCTGCGATTCCATGCAGATCATCTATGCGCAGCAGGATCCGAGCGGTAAACTGACGCCGCTGTCGCCGATCAGTTGGCAGAATCCAGTGGCCGATTCCAAGAATCGCGCCGCGGGCAGCTAAATTAGAGAGGCACCTAAATTATGGTCGAGCAGGTCAGCACCGACATACTCATGAACCTGGTACTGGGCACCACAGCGATCGAGGCTGAGAGCACCGCCGAACTGAGCAGTTCCACGCTCCTGAAAGGCTTTGTCGCCGGACGCTATTTCGAAATTGAGTCGATCGACTTCGGTATCCAGAGGCCAACCGGCGTTGCCAAAGGAGCAGCGACAGACCTCAGCAAAATCACCGTCAAGCGTCGAATCGATCGGGCCTCGCTCACGCTGATGGATTGTTGCTTCGGTGCCAAGCCGATTGCATCTGCCACAATCGTCAAGCGCCGCGCATCCGGCACCGACCTCGCCGGCGAACCTTATCTGCGCATAGATTTCACCGGGGTTCTGATCACCAGCGTCTCCTGGGCCGACAATGAGTTGGTCAACGAGGATTTCAGCTTCATCTGCCGCGCCATGACGTTTACCTATCGTGCACAGAATCCTGATGGGACAATGCTCGGGGATTTCAATGCCGACTGGAAACAGGTGGTTTCAGGGGCAACAAAGTAAGCAAGCATTTCTTTTTTGAAAAAAATAAGCAAAAAACTTTTATACCCTACGCGCGTCTGACTATCCGCACGTGCGGCAAGGATCGAAAGTTTTTTGGTTTTTTTTTCAAAAAAGAACCTGCTTACTCCGCTGACATAGCATACTCAGGCGCGGGCGCCGCGTTCAGCGCACGGCCCCAGGGCCCAACCCAGGTCTTCGTCCATGAACGCTGCCAGATGAAAAGCCCGGCGAGCACCACCGCCGAGAATGCCGCGTAGAACAGAAAGCCGGTTGCAAAACCGCCCGTATATTGCTTCGAGAACCCCATGGCGTTCGGCAGGATCGCGCCACCCAGCGCACCGATTTCGCCGATCATGCTGCTGGCAACAGCCGTGTTGCCAGGCCAGCGCAACGGTACCATCTGGAACAGCGCGCCGTTCCCGGCACCAAGTGCAGCAAAGCAGAACATGAACAACACCGTGGTGATCGCCAACGACGGCGTTGCGGAGAGAGCAAGGAAAGCGCCGATCACCGCCATCAGCACCACGCACAAGGCCGCAACCCCGCCCACCCGGTCGGCCGCATAACCACCGACGGCACGTATGCCGGAGCCCATGATGGCCGCCAACATGGTCAAATAACTTGCCTCCACCTTGCTCACATGGAACTCGGCATAGAAGAAGCTCGGCAGAAAGGTGGACAGGCCGATGAAGCCGCCGAACGTGATGATATAAATCAGGTTGAACGACCACCCATCCGCTTCCACCAGGCAGGCCAGATGTTCGCGCAACGATTGATGGTGCGTATCAGGCGGTTCCTTTGCCATGAAAATCATCACAGCCAGCGGGATCAGCATAACCACCGCCGCCCCCTCATAAACCATGTGCCACCCATACGCCTGCGCTACCGGTGGCGCGATCAACAGGGCCATGACGGTGCCGGCATTGCCCGCGCCGGCTATGCCCATGGCCAGCCCCTTGTTCTCCGGCGGAAACCAGCCCGCCGCCAGCGCCAGCGCCACGCCGAACGAGGCGCCGGCAATGCCGAGCAGCACCCCCATCAACACCACGTCAGTATAGGTCTCGACAAAAAGCCAGCCGTAAATCATCGCAACGATGATGATGCTCATCTCCAGAATCGCCGCATTCTTACGGCCCATATATTGCGACAGCACACCGAGCGGAAACCGCATGAGCGCGCCGGCAAGTGTGGGGATCGACACCATCAGGCCGGTCTGCACCGGCGTGAGATGGAAACTCTGCGTCAGAAACGGCCCCATCGCGCCGTTGAGTACCCAGATGGCAAAACAAAAGTCAAAGTACAAAAATGCGGCAAACAACGTGCCTGGATGGCCGGATTTCAGTGCATCGCGCAAGTGAGACATGGCACACTCCGTGAAAGATTATGGAGCTATCAGCAAACTTCGTGCCATGCAGAGAAGAAAGAACTTCTTTTTTGAAAAAAAGAAGCAAAAAACTTTTGGTCCTTAGGGGGCGCTTATATCAACGTAGATGCCAGCGCCGCTGACGCGCGATGGATAGACGACTATCCTGCAGTCGTTGCCGATCCCTTCGCCCGACGCCAGCGAGAAAACCCGGTCATGCAACGGACACACGACACTGGCCCCATCCGTCAGCCCATCCGCCAACGGCCCACCCCGATGCGGGCACTGCGCCTGCGTCGCATACACACGCCCATCGCGTATATGAAACACGGCAACCTCCACGCCGCCGACCAGAAAATTGCGCCCCTCACCCGGCGGTATTTGCGACAGCGGCCCGAGCAAATGCTCCGCCATCCTCAAGCCTCCGCCGGAATCAACGCCGCGAACTGATTCGCCGTCTTGGGTTTCGTCCGCTCCAGCCAAGGATCCCGCACCGCGGCCGTGGACGCCTCCATCGCAACATCCAGCGCCGCCGCAATACCGTCCGAATCCTCCACCACCACCGCCCGCGCCCGGTCGATCCCCATGCGCTCAATAAAAGTGTGTGTCCGCTCCTTGTATTTCGCGTTTTCCCGATACCACTGCATGAACCGCCCGGTAATCCGCATCACCTCATCCTCACCGGTCACCGTGCACAGCACGTCACCTTTGCGAATATGCGAACCCGCTGCTCCACCCACATAAATTTCCCACCGGTCATCACCGATCGCCACCGCCCCCACGTCCTTGACCATGGCCTCGGAACAATTACGCGGGCAGCCGGCCGTCGCCAGCTTCAACTTGCCGGGACTGTCAATACCCCGAAACTTCCGCTCGATCTTCTGCGCCAGCCCCATGCTGTCACCAAGCCCAAAGCGGCAAAATTCGGTGCCGATACAACTCTTGCAAGTGCGATAACTCTTTGCCCAAGCCCAACCAGCCGGCATATCCAGGTCTGCCCAAACAGCAGGCAAATCCTGTTTCGGAATACCGACGAGATCGATCCGCTGCCCACCGGTAAGTTTTACCAGCGGCACGTTATGTTTCACCGCAACCTGCGCAATGCGCATCAATTCGGCAGGCGTCGTGATGCCACCAGGCATTTCCGGCACCACCGAAAAAGTGCCGTCCTTCTGAATATTCCCATGCACACGGTCATTGATGTATCGCGCGTCGCGCTCGTCCTCGTAGGCCTCGTCCCACAGCGTAATCAGCAGCGATGCCAACGCCGGCTTGCTCGCTGCATCCTCACGCCCGTCCACCGCGAGTGCCGCAAACACTGACGATACCGATTTCAACCCCTGCGCCCGAATGGCCGCAACCAGTTCCGGCTTTGCCATAGGAATACACGGAACATAATAATGCACCGAAGGATCATGCTCGGCCGCCCCGCCGCAGAACCAGGCGACCACATCATTCACCAGCCCCTTGCACGAGCCGCAGCCCATCCCCGCGCGCGTCGATGACATCACGGCTTTACCCGTGCGCTTGCCGGTGGCGACGCAGGCACCGATCGCTGCCTTGGTCACGCCGTTGCAATTACACACCTGCGCGTCGGCCGGCATTTCATCCAGCGTCACTTTCTGCGGCGGTGTCCCAAGGTCGAACAGCAGCGACAGTCGCTCCTCCGGCAACGGGGTTTCGCGATCGAACGCCTGCATCAAATACGCGGCCTTGCTGATATCGCCCATCAATATGCCGCCGACCAGACGCCCGTCCCGCACAATCAGCTTCTTGTAAGTCCCATGCCGAGCCTCGCTGAATTGCACGACCTCATCATTATCCTGCTCCGGCTCGGTCAATCCCATGGACGCCAATTCCACGCCCATCACTTTCAATTTCGTCGCCAGCTTCGAGCCATGATACGCAGCATCTTTATTGACGCCCGTCACATGATCGGCAAACACTTTCGCCTGATCCCACAAAGGTGCGACAAGACCATAAACCTGCCCGCGGTGCTGCGCGCATTCACCCACCACATACACGCTCATATCATCAACCGAGCGCATATGATTATCCACGACGATGGCGCGCTCCACCGTCAACCCCGCACTACGGCCGATTTCCGCATTCGGCTTGATCCCGGCTGAAATAACGACCATGTCGCACTCCAGCGTCTCGCCATCCTTGAAGCGCAGCCCGGTCACACGCTCTTCGCCCAGGATCTCCGCCGTATTACGCTCAAGATGAATCTTGACGCCCATCCCCTCCATGGTCTTGCGCAACATCCTGCCCGCCGTCACATCGAGTTGCGCCGGCATCAGATGACCGCCCAGATGAATCAGATGCACCTCGCACCCATGGTTCATCAAGCCACGCGCCGCCTCAAGTCCCAATAGCCCACCGCCGATCACCGCCGCGCGCCGGCTGGATTTCGCGGTGGCAATAATGCCGTCGCAATCATCAATCGTACGAAACCCAAAAACGCCGGGCTTCATCTTTCCGTCAGGCCCGTTCAGCCCCTTGATCGGCGGAATGAACGCCCTGCTGCCCGTCGCGATCAACAAAACATCATAATGAGCACGAATGCCGCTCGCGGTCTCAACCATACGCGACGCCCGGTCGATCGCCGTCACCGGCGATCCGGCATGCAGCGTAATGCCATTCTCCTGATACCAGGCCAGCGGATTGATAAAAATTTCCGACGCATCCTGAATGCCGCACAGGATATTCGAGAGTAAAATCCGGTTGTAATTACCATAAGGTTCATCACCGAACATGGTGATATCGAACATGTCCGCGCCACCGCGCGCCAGAACCTCCTCCACGGCGCGCGCACCGGCCATGCCGTTGCCCACCACCACCAAACTTTGCTTGGCCATACGTCCGGCTCCCGCTTGCAAAATTCAGATTTCGATCAGCCCCACATCAACAACGGCCGTACCGACGGCACCCCGCGGCGCACCAATAAACAGTTTTATCACCGTATCCGGCGCGAGATCCTCCACCACGGCCAGGGGCACATGGGTGGCGCCGTGCCCGCTCACGGGGAACAGTCGCACGCTCTTTCCGTCCTGCATCATCGCGATATAGATCATATCGCCAGTGGAATTTCCGGCGCGCAGATAAATCAACTGCGCCCGCTTGTCGGCCGGCACCGTATAGACAAGCGCCTCATCCAGCAGCGCCGGCGTGTCATAGCCCGCCCCCGTGAATGCGAAAACGCCCTGGAGAAAGCGCGGCTTGCTATCAATCATGGGACCTCGCTGAAGATTGCCGCATCCGGCGCGTCGCGAGCATTTGCACACGAACGCCTATTACATAGGCATCAACGCCCAAAAAAACAGCATGCCTGCTTTGAGTGTTAACGCTCACCGCAGCAGACTGCACCAGGAAGGGGCAGTCATGCAAGCTTGCGGCGGGAGCATAGGAAACAAAAAGGAAGCGGTTCTTTTTTGAAAAAAAGAACCAAAAAACGTTTGGGAATTAGAGCGCGCCGCCTCGACGGCCCGCCGTCGCCGCCAGGCGCAGGCGTAGGGCGTTGAGCTTGATGAAGCCCTGCGCGTCCACCTGGTCGTAGGCGCCCTGGTCGTCCTCGAACGTCACGACCCTGGTCGAATAGAGGCTGTTCGGGCTTTCTCGGCCGATGACGATCGTATTCCCTTTATAGAGCTTCAAACGCACGCGGCCGGTCACCGACTGCTGGCTCTCGTCGATCATCGCCTGCAGCATCCGCCGCTCCGGCGAGAACCAGAATCCGTTGTAAATCAGCTCGGCATAACGCGGCGCGAATCCATCCTTCAAATGCGCCGCCTCCCGGTCCAGCGTCAGGCTCTCGATCGCCCGGTGCGCGACATGCAGAATCGTGCCCCCCGGCGTCTCATAAACCCCCCGCGACTTCATGCCCACGAACCGGTTTTCCACCAGATCGAGCCGCCCGATCCCATTGTCCCGCCCAAGCGCATTCAGCCTGGTCAGAAGTGCGGCCGGCGAGAGCGCCTCCCCGTCGATCGCCACCGGGTCACCGCGCACGAAATCGATGGCAATCACCGTCGGCCGGTCCGGCGCCGCCTCCGGGCTGATCGTGCGCTGAAACACCATCTCGTCCGGCTCCACGGCCGGATCCTCCAAAATCTTGCCCTCCGACGAGGAGTGCAGCAGATTCGCATCCACGGAGAACGGCGCCTCGCCCCGCTTGTCCCGCGCGATCGGGATTTGATGCGCCTCGGCAAATTCCAGCAGCTTGGTGCGGCTCGTCAGCTCCCACTCGCGCCACGGCGCAATCACCCGCACATCCGGCTTCAGCGCATAATACGCGAGCTCGAACCGCACCTGGTCATTGCCCTTGCCGGTCGCCCCATGCGCCACCGCATCCGCGCCCGTCGCCTCGGCAATCTCGATCTGCCGCTGTGCGATCAGCGGCCGCGCGATGGAGGTTCCCAGCAGATACTGGCCTTCGTAAAGCGCATTCGCCCGGAACATCGGAAACACGAAGTCGCGCACGAACGTCTCGCGCAAATCCTCGACGAAGATTTCGCGCACCCCGGCGTTCTCCGCCTTGCGCCGCGCCGGCTCCAGCTCCTCCCCCTGGCCGAGGTCGGCTGTAAACGTCACCACCTCGCAGCCATAGGTCGTTTGCAGCCAGCGCAGAATAACGCTGGTGTCGAGCCCGCCCGAATAGGCCAACACGACTTTCTTCACCGCCTTGCCTGGTCCTGCCGTCATCGCGCGCCGAGCCCCTAAAACCATGCGCCTTACCGCCGCCAGCCACCGCCCGCAAGCGCGCGTTGTTGATGCCATGGCCGCCCGAAATAGATTTACCGTTAGCCTTTGACCTGTATGATGCGGCCTTATCCTATGGTGGCCCGTGTACGAGCCTGACCCCTTTGCGGAACCCGCCTTCCTCAGCCGCCTGCAAAAGCTTCTGCCCATGCTGGCTTCCACCCAGCCGGGGGAGGCTGATGCGGCGCGCCGCAAGCTTCTTGAGCATCTCGCCCACGCGCGCCTGTCCCTGACCGACGTGTCGCGCCGTCTCGGCGAGCCGCCCCCCTCGCCGTCGTTCATGCAGGGCACACGCGAACTCAGCCTGGAGCGGCAGTTGAGCATCGCCCGCAGGACCAAGCAGGAGGCCGAGGCAGAGGCCGCGCAGGCACGCGCCAAGGTTGCCGAGCTTCAGGTAGCGTTGCACCAGGCGACCCTGAATGTAGGCAAGGCTTTGCAAAGCCAGGCCCGCGCCAGGGTGTTGGCGGCACTGGGTTTTGTCGTCGCAGCTGGGTCCCTCGCGGTCGCCGGCGGCGCACGTTGGCCGCATTTGCGGCCGAGCGGTCAGGACCAGGCGCATTTTGCGGCCCCCGAGGTCTTTGCCGACGACGCGCTGCGCCCGGAACCGAACGAGAGGCTCGGCACGACGTTGGTGCAGGATCTCAAGGTAAGACTATTGCCCAACGACAGCGCCGACGTACGCGCCTTCCTCAACCAGGGCACCCGCGTCGTCATCATGCAGCAGGCCAGGGTCGGCGTGCAGAACTGGCTGCTGATCCGCAGCGGCAGCGGCACCGGCTGGGTTCGAGCCGGCGACGTCTTGCACTGACTAACCCGGCCCAAACATC
>Ga0116227_10015856_pt1 | contig 11043 bp, 10 predicted proteins | sample S1TSphgellanicum_FD_89693 | JGI IMG/M metagenome (GOLD analysis project Ga0116227, IMG submission 89693) | Host-associated microbial communities from peat moss isolated from Minnesota, USA - S1T2_Fb - Sphagnum magellanicum MG | ecosystem: Host-associated > Plants > Peat moss > Unclassified...
AGAAAAAGAAGGCCGGGGGGGGGCGCGCCCCTTAAAAGGGTGGGGGGGGGGGGGTTGGGGGGTGGGGGGGGGGCCGCCCCCCCCCCCCCCCCCCTTTTTGAACCTGATGTTTTCCTCTGGCATTGATTGAGCTGGAACTGAAACTTGGTTGTTGATGATTACCTACCCTAATAAGATCTAACTACATTTCACTAGAATTAACTGTTCTAAAGATCAAACCTGTACTAAGCAGGTCAAATAGTTCTGTTATAAAACAAGTAGATTGAAACTGTAGCTTATGATGGGTTTGGATTTATGAGGATTGTTTTCAGTGTTGGGTGGTTCTCACTTTTCAAAAAAGAGAACTCTTAGAGTAAATATTCAGAATTGCCCTGGTTCTTTAAAAAGAAATCTCAGATTTGGAGAATAGGCTTGGCATTTAGACAAAAAAACCAAAAAAAAATCTCCCATTGGTACTGCTTTCTTCTTTCGGTGACTTTTCATGAAGTGGCAATTTTTTTTCAAAATGGCAGAAAAAGTTTTTTTGGGGTTCTAGATGCCAACATTTGAAAAAAGAAATTCAAATACTAAAAGTCAAAAAAATTATTTAATAGAAAAGGAGGGTCAAACCAATTAAACCTTGTGATAGAACCATGTGCCTTTGTGCATGGCTAAGATTTGTTTGTTAACAAATGCACCAAACAAAACTTGTTTGGTAGGGAGTTTAGTGCACTGTTGGGTGGGTATGTAAGTTGTCCAAGGATATCAACTTGGGCGTAGATCTGAGTATGACGAGCCTTAACCAGCAGGGATCAGTTTCAGAAAAAATGGACGAAGCCCTACCTAGGCAAGCTTTAGGTTTGTCATACACAACCAAAGCTTGTACCTGGATGGGTCTTTGTTGCTTGAAGTTTGTCAGATGTCCGTGCCCCGTGGGCCTCCCACTAGCATTACATAGACAAAGTGTTAAAAGTAGGGTGCTAGAAATTTAGGGTTTAGGATTTAACAAAGAGAACACTCAATTGTGCCATCAGTATCAAGCATTCTTTTCCTTTTTGGTCATGCCAAAAATGTTTATGTTTTCATGATGGATTGTTAACATGAAAGGATGATTTAACAATATGGAAGCATTGTCATTGTTGTCCATTGCACATTGATGAAAACTACAAAAAGGCATATTTCAATTTCGCTCAAGAAGCAATAAGCATTTCAATCTTGCTTTTTATTTTGTGTTTTTTGTGTTTTGGTACAATGCTTCATCTCTATTCTCTATGTTGTGCCTTTTGTGTTTGGATGTTTGGATATATTTGCTATTGGTTGCACTTCAATCTTTGGACCTCTTTCTTATTTTCAATGCATTTTAGTGTTTGGTTTTTGTTGGTGTATTTAGTAATTTTGGTGCACAATGCTTTTGACATTTGGTCCCCTAGCCTAACTACTTTTGGTGCATAGTGATTTCCTGGCACTTTGACCTAACTATTGTGTCTTAGAGGTTATCAATTATGCCCAAGTTTTCTACACATCCAAGTTGTTGTGGTTTAGGTTTGTGGTGTTTGCTGTTGTATTTAGTGCTTTTGGTGCACAATGTTTCTTAGTGTTTCAATATAATTCTTGTGTTTCAAAGGTTTTTAATTACACCCAAGTTTTCTACACATTTAGGTTGTTGTACTTTAGGTCTCCAACATTTTAGTGTTTAATGTTTATTGGTGCATTCAATGCTTTTGGTGTAGAATGTTTTTTCAATGTTTTAATGTAATTACTATGTTTTAAAGGTTTTCAATTGCACCCAAGTTGTTGTGGTTTAAGTATCTAGCATTTCAATGTTTAATGTTTGTTAATACATATTTAGTGTTTTTGGTGCATAGTGCTTTCAATGCTCCAACCTAACTATTTTTGGTGCACAATGGTTTCTTGATGCTTTAACATAACTATCGTGTCTTAGAGGTTTTTGCTTGCACCCAAGTTTTCTACACATCCAAGTTGTTGTGCTTTGGGTCTTGAGTCTTGGAGTTTGGTGGTTTATTTGGTTTTTGGGTAGAATGGTGAATGATGGGCATGATGGCAGTTTGTGGGTAACTAAATTGCAAAGGTCAAGTACATTTGTAGTCAACTATGAACATCTTGGAGATTTTTGAGTCGAAAGTGTTAATGGTGTAGGTGGAGGGAACTTGCCCAATGACACAATAATTGGAGAGATGGTTGAATTTATTGAGCTTTTGTAAACAAAAATTACCTTGCGACAATAACAACTGATTCAAATGTTGAAGTGTAACAAAAAGTTTTGGCATCCATTCAATAGAACTACAAGTACATGGGCATTTTTCAAATTGAATGATTCTTCTATTTCTATATATTTAGTTAAGTTTCAAAAGATGTGATATGTTGTTTGTCATAATGTGCAATAGGAAAAGGATGGAAACAATTCCACATGCATTTAGCAGGGTTTGCTCTTGCTTTTGTATAGTAAGGAGCATGGCACAACTATAATGAATTAGCATGTATCCTCAAAGCATTTTATTACGTTGAATATTTACAAAAAAAATAAAAATTGTTGTTGATGATTTGTTTATTCATGCCCAATAGTTAGTAGCCAAGAAGTGAAAAAAACCACATCAATTTTAACTGCTAATTATTTTGCTTCTAGAATCCTTTACAAAAAATCAAACTTTGCTCAAGAACATTGTACATCACTAAAGGTTATCGACCATTGAGTTCCAATGAAAACATTTGGCTATGGAGGTTAATCCTTCACCAATGTGGTTGGGTTGTTTTTCCAAATAGGCGATAGTTCATGAATGAGGTAATCCCTAATATGGTCAACAAGACCATGGATTGCCATGTTTTTCTTGCCCTTGTTGAAGTTATTATCGTGATAGCCACATTCAATTTGTGGATGTCATGTGAAGGATTTGATACTTTTGCATTAGTGGTGAATTACATCAATAGCAAGTGTGAACCATGCCATATCACGATAGGCATATTTGAGGTTCATGAAACATCCATAGTTGCCATGGTTTTACAATTGAAAGATTTACTTACTCGTTTTGATTTGTGTGACAAGGTAATCACGTATAAAAAAGACGAAGGTGCTATTTAAACACCTTCACTAATGCCTTGACAAACATTGTTTCATGTGTTTGATTGTTGTTGGCAAAGCCATATGTTGCCAGTTGTTATGGGCATGCAATGTCAAAATGTTGTTAGTATGCTAATTATGATTTGAAAGTGTCTATTGGAATAAAGGAGGTTTCCATCAAGGATGCACAATCTTCCTGCAAAAGATTATAACTTGAATTTTAAAAAGTGTAAAGGGTCAACATGAGTGGGTTAAAGCTTGTAAAGACGTTGGTTTGTGGCCTCACAAATTGAAGACACCTATGAAGACCATATTTGCATCCAAAATCATCATGTTCAAGTGATGTTTAGAATTCAAAAATGCAATTAACCTTTGTTACTCATGACAACAATTGCATTGCATAACAAGATTTTAAACCCCTAAACATGGGTTGTGGCAGAACAAGTTAGTTGCACTCTTATTCCTATTGTCACACAATGTTTTAAACCAATATCAAAGGTATTGGTTGATGTTTAATGCACTTGTTGCATCCATTTCAATGTGTTGTATAATGTATGAGAACACTCTTCAAGTCCAAGATCCAATGTAGGTATGTCAATTGAAAACTTCATGTACAATTTCAATTTTTAGGTTAGTTTCAATTTTGTGATATTAAAGTAGGTTTATTTATGTTGATTTATGGTGCTTGTAAGTTGGGGATTTTGATTCCCAACTACAAGCTCTTGGCCATTCTATGAGATCTAAAGTGATTAAAGTGTTGCAACCTTTTTTAGCATTCACATCTTTGTTTTAGCCCCAAAATGCACATAACATGTTGGTCCTTATGTTGGACCCTCATTTCAAAAACTTGTAAATCATAGTAGACTTTGTGGGCCTTGAATCAATTGTGGAAATTGTAGTTGAATATGATCACCTTGTTATGTTACTTCTTTTATTGATTGTGTATAATAGATTGACACCAATCCCATAGAATTGAAGTTGCAAGTCATGTTTTATTGGCTTTAGGTGTCTTTGGATCCCTAATTCAACATAAGAAACTACCATGGGGCTTTTTAGAACAAAGTTGTCAATTTTTCAACATAGCCCAATACCATTAGAAGTTTTCAACCCATTGAAATGGTGGGCAAAACATGATAAGCAATTTCTTTATCTTGGATTACTTGCACATCAAGTTATGGGGATTGTGGGCTCACAAATTAAAATTGAATGAATCTTCAACATGGCTGGGGTCATCATAGGTTTGAAGCGATGTCAACTTGGTATTGATAATTTGGACAAGATTGTGCAGATTACGAAAAATTGGCATGAGGACCCAAGATCAAGTTACACTACTAGTGAGGAGTTCAAAACAATTGAAGAGTATCTAAATGTTGAAAACAAACTATGTGAAAAAAATGAAAAATTGACTACAAATTTTGATCTTTTTGAGGTGTGAGTTGGATTGACCTTGGAACATCTAGTTGAAGTTGACAACTATGAAGGTCAAACAAGAAGAATTTATTTCGTACCTTTTGATGTTATTTGTTGCCTTACTTTTGATTTATTGAATGCACTAATTAGTTTGTTGAAAGCATGTGTTTTATAGACTTGGTGTTCCCAAGAAACCCACAACAAACTATATAATGCCTCTATGATGAAATGGGAGATTCGAAAGTGAAATAATTTTGGATTTTCCAAAGCTTCACATTTTTTATTGATGCACTCTTCCTTATGTTCTATTTAGCTAGGTGGTACAACTTCATCATTGAGGTGTGATGTTATGCCAATATTAAAACATTTGTAAATTGTGCTTTGGGTATGTATCTTGTGGTTTTGATTACAGTTGCACTCCTTTTTATGTTTTGTTCATGTGTTGTAGTTAGGCTACTACCATTATCAAAGTAATTAGGTCATTGTGTTTTGGGTATGTATGATTTTGTTTCCCTAATGTCTTCATTTGATTAGTGTTTTTTTGTCTTTTGTTCTTATAACATCAATATTTAAAGAATCAAAGGTGTGTCTTTTTCTATGTTTAAGTTTTTGTATAAGCTTAAATGTTTTAAATTAATTTAAGCCAATAGAATCAAAAGGTGTTATTGTTTTGGCCAAGGAAAAGTGAGTGTTAATCCCAAATAATACTGCATTTTACACCAATCTTCACAATGGTGCATGTGGTGGAGCAAATCAAACAATGGAGTTTTGATGGTTCTTCATAATCTAAAGGCTAGCTACATTAGTTGTGATTATTTAGTCATCAATAACATAGGCACTTTTCAATTGGTGTAGTTTAGAATTTAGAACATTTTTCTATGTTGGGTGGGGCAATATTACACCTTTTCTTGCTTCATCTTACTTTGCTAGCATGTGGATAATGGCAATTTTGCACATTCTTTGTATTTGAATGTGTTTTTGGATGGAAAATTGTTTTTTGGAATTTTTTTTTGTCATGTTCATGCTTGGGCCCTTATTTGTTGGGCATTTGACTTACCCAAAATTGTTATGCATGCCCTTAGGTGAAAAAAGAAAATCAATCTATGTCCATGCCTCAAGGGCCTATGTTTATTAAAAATTTAAACAAGCCCAAGCCCTCCATGTTTTACACATGTATAAATTTTTTAATGCCCTATCCATATGGTATCTCTAAAAGTATATACCCATCCAACACCAATTTTGTGTCTTCTATATATCTAATCAGCCATGATGTGTTTTTATGACCCATATCATAGTTGTTCAATTTACTTAACCACATTTTTGTGTCATTTTCAACACATCCACCGCCATATTTGGCCTTTCTATGTAAAGCAAATAAAATCAACTCATGATAAACCCTCCATAAACCCCTTATATATGTTTGCCAATTCATGTTCATATATATCCATTTCATTTTATAATAAGTTTCTGTTGATTCCATGTTATGTAAAATTTTAAAATCCAGATTGACAACATTATTTTTCATATGCTATAATAAGCATGTAAAATATATAACAACTATAATTGGTTTGTTATGGTGTTTTTAATAATGCACCACAATTTTTTTGATATTGAAAATCATAATTTTGTGGTACTTGCATGATAATCAATAGGTGGATGGTAAATTTGTAAACCAAATATCAACAATGCCATGTCAATGCCTACATGATTAGATATGAAACTAAGTTTTGATATTGAAATTATCCTTAAAGTCCTTCTCACTTTCCTCTTCAATTCAAGCTTGAGTTTGAAATCCTATCCTTACTTTTTGTTACCCTTAAAGTCCTCCAAATTGAAGATTGACCCCTTAGCTAAAGATTAGTCCTTTCCATTCAATTACATTGGTTATTTTTCAAGGTTATGAGAACAAGGGTTAGTGGGAAACTTTTTCTTACAAGGGTCAAATCATGGGCATGGACACTTAATTTAGGATTAAAAAGAGCTTGAAATTTTTAGGGTTAAGGTTTGCACTAGCCTTTTGTCATTAAAGTTTCAATTTAAGGTTAGGGTTTAGAATAGGGTTTTTTAGCTTCGGGTTTAGGCATAGTTTAGGGTTAGGGTTTGGACCTATAATTTTGGAAGTTTAGAATTTTAGGGTTAGGGGATTTTAGGGTTAAGGTTTGAACCAACATTTTTGGTGTTGGATGTTTTAGGGTTAAGGTTTGGACCTATGATTTTGGAAGATTAAAGTTTAAAAGGTTAGGGTTTGGACCAATACTTTTGGGATTTTGGATGGTTTAGGATTAACGGCTTTAAGGTTAGGGTTTGATTTGTAATTTTGAGGATTATTTTTTTTAGGGTTAAGGTTTGGACCAACAATTTTGGGTGTTTGGATGTTTAAGGTTAAAGTTTGGACCAACATTTTTGGGAACTTGGATGTTTTAGGATTTAAGCTTTTAGGGTTAAGGTTTGAACCTATGGTTTTGGAAGATTAAATTTTTTCAAGTTAAGATTTGGACGAGGGGTTAGGTTTGATTTTTTTGAAGGGTTAAAACTTGGACCAAAGCCCTCTAAACCCCATTGGCATGCCAAACTCACCAAACCCCACTAACATGCAAACCTTCCAAACCCCATTCACACACCAAACCTTTTAAACCATTGAAACCCCCAAACCCCATTGGCATGCCAAACCCTCCAAATCCCATGAAAAAGTCAAACCCTAGAAACCCCACAACTCCTTTCATGTGCCAAACCCTCCAAACCCTCCAAACCCCCCAAGCCAAATTCACACCCTAAACCTTCCAAACCCCAATTGTGTGTGAAACCCCTAAAACCCAATTCACACACCAAACCTTTAAAATCCAACTTGTGTTCGAAACCCCACTTGGGCACCCAAACTCATCATATTTGCCCAAACTCCAAAACTAAGTTCGCACACCATAACTATGAACCCTAGATTGCATGTTCCAAACCATACAACCTACTCCCTTAAACCTAGTCATAAAATTTGAGAATTGAGATTAATTTAATTCAAAATAACCTATATCTTATATGGTTAATGCTAGGGGAAACTATTATATAATGGGATTATTCCCACGTTTTTTGTTCTTTTTCCATTTTTCACTTGAGACTCGTGGCTTCATCTTGAAGCTTGAGCTCTTTTGGTTCAATTGGGTCTTATCAAGGTTCTCTTGGATCTCTTAGTTCAAATGGTTCACTTGGTGAGAATGGGATGGAGAATTATAACTATTATAACTTTCCAAGTGGTGATGTGGAAACATTTGATGAAATGGATAGGGAGAACATGATGGTTTATGTAATTGTAATTGTTGTTGTGAACTTGTTGGACATGTTCAATGCCAATGAACTTGAGAAGGGTAGAAGCCAATCGATGGACTCAAATGTGTGTGTGGGGGGATGTGTTGGCCACAATGCGCACCACACCAAGCTTGTTCAAAACTCTTACCAATTTCACATTGGGGGAGCTTGAGGAGTTAACAACTCTTATGATCTTGACCATTATTAATCATGCATGATCTATAGGTGCAATTTTTTTTTCCAATGATTTGCATTAGAATTTTGGTAGATGTTAGGTCAATTTCAATAATTAGTCCAAATTGCACAAGAACCACACCTTTCTACAACTTAGGTTTGCCTATAAAAACATAAAACTTTCTAGGTGAAGTTCACGTTGTTTTTAGCCCCATGTTTAAGTTGACACCTGAGTATTTATTTTAATTTCATTTTATACATGAAACATGGCAACGTCACAATGTATGATGCATTCATGTGGAATTAGTCTAAAAACACACTTTATGACAATGCCATTTTCATTGTTTCATGCATTAATGAGGCAATTGGAGATGAGATTTGATGGCCAATTGTCCAAGAGAAAGTTGCATTGGCAAGTAGGATTCTGCATTCCCCCAATTGCATTGGATTCATTAATCTAGCACATTCATCAAGATTTGGAAGCCATGGCAAAATGAAGTGCATAAGACTTGGTTTAATCTATGCAAGAAAATGTATTTGATGAATAACACTGTTATTGGTGATCATCGAGGCCTTTTCATTTGCATAGATGTCGGCTATTTAGGTTCATACCATTATGTCATTATCTTGTGCACCTTAGATCTGCACAAAAATTGGTGTCATTTTTATGTGCATGAGGTTGAATACTTCGAGTGTTTATTGGGATATTTAGGATATATGTGGGAAGTGATGTTCATAATGCATCAACTTAGTGGGCATGAGCTAGGGCTTGATGTAGAAATGCAATGATAACATATAACAAAATGCATGTAAGATTAAGATTGTAGGTGAAGGGCATTGGGGGATTGAAAATGACACCAATGGAAAAGGTTAATGAAAAAAATTGATTCCACAAAACCCAAGTACAACCCATTGCTCAAAGTTGTAGCTCTTCTAACCAACTTTTTACATAGGCATCACATGGACTTGATAAACGAAGTCATCAACAAGCACATGCCCATTATTATGAAGGATTTTCACAATGTTTTTGCATATTATGGTAGGTCAAAACCTAAAGAAATCAAATGCCAAAGAAATTACATTTAATTTTTTTATATGATGTGATGTTAGAATATATTTGTGCCAAAAAAATATACGTCACAATGTACTAAAAAATGCAAATATATTCAAGAAATGATTGAAATGATTTTTAATCTTTAAGAAATTTGTAACATCTACGAAACATTGTGATTCCATATGATTTGAATAAGTTTGGAAACCATGTGGAAAGTTTGATAATTATCATATCACAAATGGGTGTTTTTTAAGGTGATGACCATGAATATGTGCTAAATTAATATTTTCACAAACAATCACTTTCAAATGGAAGATGACAAGATATGTGAAATGGGCAATTAAAAAAAAATTAATGTCAAACTTTTATTGGTTGACTAATTCAAACAAAAACCTAGTGCATTCTTTTTTTAAATGAGATTATTATACCTCATATACCATAAATATACCCATATTCCTTGAATTTAATTTTAAAATATATTTCACCAAAAATGAAACTCAAAATTAATTGCAACACATTTTGATATATATATGTTATGCACATGTCATGAAACTACCCAAGTTGGCCTTTGTGTTGTGTGCTTTCACCCGACCACCTTCCATACCATATAGGGGATAAGTTGGGTTTACTTGTTTCTTGTCATGACTACACAATGCAAAATGGTGATTGTGAACATTACACATAACATCCAAATGCAAAGAATCCATATTTTGTTGAGTTGGCTTGTTTTTGCATGATGATTTATCCACATACTGATTTGGGGAGATCTTTCATGTTAAGAACATTAAGTTTTAGATGCATCGAAATCCACAACGTGGGGTTTTGTGTGAACCCCATCCATATTTGAACCAACCTTCTCAGACCTAACATTCAACAACATTAGGTTGGTACTTCAAAATAATTTTCAATGCCAAAAACCATAATTCAATTTGGACTAAAAGGCTAAGCAACCTAAAAAACATAAAAAATGGACCATATAAACATTTGTAGGCACCTACAAACCTTAAGGTAGGGCTAGGCATATTAACCATGGCACATCAAATCTTTAACATTCAATCTTAATAAATGCCAAAAATAATAATTGAATTTGGATTCCAAAGGTTAAATACCCCATAAAACATTAAAAATTGGACCACATACACATTGTAATTGCCTATAGACCTTAGGGTAAGGCTAGCCATGATTGTAAAGCTCTAATTGTCATTTTTTTTGATCTTGTCATCATTTTTGACCAAACACAAGGTTCCATTCCTAAGGTATGTCGACTTTACAAATAACTCTATTGATTGTTTTAAATTTGCAACATATTTGCGATTCTTTCTCCCCAATTGTAATTTAGCTGTTAAGGAAAAAATCAGGCAACTTCCAATGACACATGAAATATTACAAGCAAAAAACAATGGTCAAATATGAAATATATGTTTGAAAGGAAATTTGTGATTGATGCTTAAAGATGCACTCATTAAGAGCATGCCCAACATCAACCCTTATTTAAACCTCCATCAATATTTAGCACATCCAAGGTGCAACAATTATTTCTTCTTGTATCTTCACCCATAAACTTCAAAATGTGAATTGAATAAAATGACAAATCATTTTAATTTTGTCATCTGGGTCCACAATCATGGTTAACTAATTGTAAATAGTCATTTTTTGATACTAAAGTTATCGTAAGGCATTATTAACATGGGCATATTTACCAATTTAAATTAGTTTTACACCATTTGATTGCAATATATTGAAAAAGCCATTTTACTTTTGATGAGCACGGTTTAGGAACATCTTTCCATTAGGCTATTGCGATCATAGCAACTTTCCATTGCTGTTTTCTATTTACTTGTTCTCACAATCATCTCACAACTAGTTTTCTTGTAGGCAAAACATGGTCAAATGATGACACTACCTCAAATTTCTAACAAACATTCCTCATTTCAAAAAGGATTCGTCAAATTTCGCCCCTTTTGGGGGGGGGGGGGGGGGGGGGGGATTCTCCCACCCACCCTCCCCGTGTAGACCATGTTTAAGAATAAGTAAAAAATCTATTCCTATTAAA
>Ga0116227_10015857_pt1 | contig 11043 bp, 9 predicted proteins | sample S1TSphgellanicum_FD_89693 | JGI IMG/M metagenome (GOLD analysis project Ga0116227, IMG submission 89693) | Host-associated microbial communities from peat moss isolated from Minnesota, USA - S1T2_Fb - Sphagnum magellanicum MG | ecosystem: Host-associated > Plants > Peat moss > Unclassified...
CACGCCGCCGAAGCTGATCCCGCCATTCCACAGTACCGCCGCCAAGGGCACATTGCCGACCGAACAGGTGAACGATACCAATGCGATCAATGGCCCGAGTGCTGCACCCCAAAGCGCGACGAGCCAGGCATTATCGCCCCGCAGAAAGAATGTCTGCCAGAAATGCTGCGGAACCCATGCGCCGAGTGTGCCGGCGATCAGCAGTCCGGCGAGAATATCTTTCCACAACATCGTCCAGTTCATGACGTAGGCATGACTGATCGCAATCCAGCCTTCACGCGACGTCAGTCGTTGGCGCCATGTGCCGGACGGCTTTTGCATCGCCATCGCGGCGTGACCTTCCATCGCGCCTGCTGCATTGCTACTGGCGTGCGAAATGGCGTCGCGTTCCAGCCGCTTCGGTAACAGCAACGCATAGCCGCCAGCGAGCAGAATCAGCATGATCGTTCCGCCAAGGAACTCGGCCGCGGCAAATTGCCAGGCCAGCAACACCCATAGCAACACGCCCAGTTCCAGCACGAGATTGGTCGCCGCGAACTGAAACGCCATCGCAGCTGTAAAATCGCCGCCCTTGCGTATGATCGAGCGCGCCATTGCGACAGCAGCATAAGAACAGGATGATGAGGCAGCGCCAAGCAATCCGGCGCTGGCGATCGAGCGTGCACTGCGATCCGGCAGCAGCTTGGAAATGGAGTCTTTGCTGACTTCATTTTCGATGATCGCTGAAAAAATGAAGCCCAGACTCAAGCCCCAGAAGATCTGCCAGAACATGGTGAACGCGAGCCAGAGTACCTGGCCGATGTTGACGATCAGACACATGGCGGTTTGAACGGAAACATCCCCAAATTACAGTTTGGCAGCCTCGTAGCCTTGACAGCTTCAATCAAAAAGCTACCGGCGTCACTCGCAGGCAGCAATCATGTGAAGATCCGAAAGTCCTGTCTCATAAACGAGCTTTCAATCCGTTGATTTACGTATCATCTGCATATTTGCGACCACGCTTACTGAAAGACGTTCACACACAGTCGCCGAAATATTCGGCTGCATTCATAAAAGGATCGATGCGCAATAGCTCACCAAGCGTTTGCCCAGTTCGCTTGTGCTGGCTGAGACAATATCACTGCGACGTTACTGAATAACGCCGGCGATCAGGGGGAACTTGCAGCCGATCCAGGTAATCTCTTCAAAGTGCATATGCACAATTACCGTAGAAATAATGATCTCAAGCAATCTGGACACTCACAGTGAATGGATTGAAAGGTGTGACAGATACCAGTCATTTTTTCTATCTTCTGCGAAGTAATCATTGGCTTCGCGCAAATCAGGAGTAATCCTTATGAAGAAGACACTCGCCAAGTTGGCAATAGCATCACTGATTACCGCTGCATTTCAACCCGCATTCGCACAAGGATCGGGATCGCCTGGCGGCAGCGGCATGTCCGATCCTGGTGCCGGCCCGGGTAACACCATGCCGATGGGTGGGCCGGGCGATCCGGCAAATCCTCACTCAAAAACGCCGTTGGAGCAGGAAGCCAGCCGCAACGTGAATTCGTCCAACATGCCGAAGCACGCTTATGGTCCGGATGATACGACTGCCGGAAATACGGCAAAGTCCAAACCGGCGCCGTCGAAAATTCCACAGAGCAGCCCCGGCGGATAATTGGGCATCTGGGTATTGAGCTTGGGACCACGTTGAGTCAACGCTGGTCTCAATGCTCATCTGTTGACGAATACAGATGAGTTTGATTCCAGAGATTGTTATTGCAAGTTAAAGCAAGCAAGTAATCAAGAGTGTCGATCCCAAGAGTTTCGATCCTGTGCGTCTTCGTTCATGCAGACGAATACCGATACAAAGCAACTGCCAAGACAAGCATCAGTAGCTCGAAACTGGCGAACATCAATGTAGTGGATGCGACCGGCCAGAAGCGCAGCAGTCCAATGGCGCGAAGCAAAACCAGGCTGGCGTAGATCACCAAAGCGAAAGTAATGCCGAGCGAGCGTGCATCGGCGCGCAGTGCGCTGAGGCCAAACAGCAGTCCGAGTGCGATCTGCAAGCCACCATATACCGCTGTGTATTCACAGCGCCCGGACGAATCCAGGTTTTTGAAGCCCACGGTTGCGGCGGTTTTATCCACCGAACTTGCACACCATATGCCGAGTGCAAGATAGGCAATGCTATTGAACCAGAGATAGACGAGGCTGAGCATTCGATAACTCCCGAGTAATCAATAAAACAGAAATGAGAATGTACTCAGATCGATCCTTCGACAAACCGTTCACAACATCATTCAGAACTTTGATTGGAAGACCGACTCTGAAAGTGACAGTCATAGAAATCAGAGGACGTCATGATGACCCCCATCAAGAACTCAACACTCACAACGGCAACATTACTTGTGAGCGCATTCGTACTCAGCTTTTCCGCGCGTGCGGCAATTTCTAACGCCCAAAGTGGTGGTGGTGCGGGTGGAGGCGCAGGTGGCTCTGCAGGCGCAGGCGCCACGGGATCAAGCGGTAATTCGGGATCGGCCAATAGCGGATCGCCGAGCGGTTCGGCTGGATCTTCTGCCAGCGGCAGCAGCAACGGCTCACAAAGCGGCAACTCGAACCTGACCGGCAATCCCGCCTATGGCACGTCTACCCTCTCGGGCGCGCCGGGCACGACAACACCTCCGGCTCAGATTCCTGCTGGCGCCGACAGCTCGAACATGGGCGAAACACAGACCAACTCGCCCAGCAATACGCCTTCAGGAAATCAGGGCACGCCGCCCAGTCATTGAGGTTCATTGAAGCTTGAATGAAGCTCGATTTATTGGTCTGACTTATTATTGGTCTGGCTTACCAACAGGTAGGCTCGTGGTCCAGACCATCCGCATAGCTTCTTCACAGCATTAACGCCAGAAGTCACGCGAACCGGTAATTGAAGCTGAAAATTTTTCAGCTCTCGATGATCTCTCGTACCCGCGCTTGCAGCGCCGCGATCGCAAACGGTTTGGTGATGATCTGCATGCCACGGTCGAGATGACCGTTGCCGATAACCGCGTTCTCGGCATAGCCGGTGATGAAAAGAATCTTGAGCTTCGGGCGTGTCGTGCGGGCAGCGTCGGCGACCTGACGGCCGTTGAGTCCGCCCGGCAAACCGACATCGGTCAGCAGCAGATCGATGTGAATATCCGAATGCAGAATTTTCAAGCCGGCCGGTCCGTTCGCGGCTATCAGAACGCGATATCCAGCTTCTTCCAGGATATCGGTAATCAGCATGCGGATGGCTTCGTCGTCGTCGATCACCAGCACCGTCTTGCCGCCGCTGGTTGCGCTGATGCCTTCGGCCTCCGGCGCTTCAGCCGTATCCAGATCGCCAATGAATCGTGGTAGATAAAGGCACAGCGTTGTGCCCACGCCCAACTCGGAATAAATACGCACCTGTCCACCGGATTGGCGCACAAGACCATGCACCATCGATAGTCCAAGGCCGGTGCCTTCGCCGAGCGGTTTGGTGGTGAAGAAAGGGTCGAACGCGCGGCTCACCACTTCCGGAGTCATGCCGGCTCCCGTGTCGGTAACGCACAGTGAAAGGTATTGGCCTGGCGGCAGTTCCCGCTCGGCTGCGGCGCGTTGATCGAGCCATTTGTTCGCGGTTTCGATAGTCATTCTGCCGCCGCTCGGCATTGCATCGCGCGCCTTGATGACGAGATTCAGCAAGGCGTTTTCAAGTTGCGAAGGATCAACCAATGTGAGCCACAGACCGCCGGCGCCAGCGGGATTTCACTTTGGGCTTATGTGTTCCCATAGCCTTACGGCGCAGTGATCACCTTGCTCGCATTTCTCCCGGCAGTTACGGCGGTTTTGGCTGCAAGCTCAAGCAGGCTTTACCAATTCGACAAGCGACGCGGCGACGCCCGCGCAAGTCTTGCGGCGGCTTTTTACGTGCTAGGAATAGTGTGGTGGCAGCGCGTGCTTTCCTCGATGTCAATCTGCTTGACTGGAAGCCGGCCTTGGTCGTAACGGCAATAGCGGCTTGTCTGCTCACAGCTCTGCTGGCCGCAGTCAATCGCCGCAGTTTGGGTTCGCCCTGGACGCTCATCGGAATCTGGTTCGTGGCAGCAGCTTATGTCTACGGCGGCACTGCTGAAGCCGATCAGTTGCTGGATCATTCTGCTCCGCAAGTGTTTCACGCTGCCATCGTTGGCGAACACCTTACCAGCGGCAAGCATCCCAGCTGGGAACTGAAACTGGGACCTTGGGGACCGACGCCGGAAGGGTTCGGCGTTCCGGTTTTTTATCGGCGATGAAAAAGTTACGATGTCGCCGTTTTTTACTCAAGAGACCTTTATGCAAATTGCAGATCAATGCGTCGCCAGCTTTCACTACACCTTGACCAACGACGCCGGCGAAGTGCTGGATTCCTCCGAAGGACACGAACCGCTGGTCTATATCCACGGCGGCGGCGGCATTATTCCGGGCCTCGAAAAAGCCATGGCCGGAAAAAAAGCCGGCGATGCTTTCGAGGTCACCATTGCGCCTGCCGAAGCCTACGGTGAACGCGATAACAAGCTGATCGAGCGCGTGCCGAAGCGCAATCTCAAAGGCATTCCCAATCCCAGCGTCGGCATGCGTTTGCAGGCAAATGGCCCGAACGGCCCGCAGGTAGTGACGATCACGCACGTCGCTGGGGATGTGGTTACGGTTGATGCGAATCACGCGCTGGCCGGCGAAACCTTGCACTTCAAGGTCAACATCACCGATGTTCGCGCCGCCACCGAAGAAGAAATCGCGCATGGTCACGTGCATGGCGCGGGCGGGCATCATCACTAATGCCGCCATGATTTTTTCTGCTGTCAGCGCCTCGCACCAAAGCTTTGACTCAAGCGCTTCGGCGAGGCGCTGGCGGGAACACCTCAAAATTCTGGCAATTCAGAATTTTTGCTGAAGTTCGGACTGGAAATGTGCGCCGATTGAAGCCTTGGCGAGTTTCGCAAATCACTGAACCATTCAATCTTCCGGTTCGTAAGCGAGATTCGGCGCCAGCCATTTCTCGGCTTCTTTCAGCGTCCAGCCTTTGCGTCTGGCGTAGTCGGAAACCTGATCTTTCTGAATTCTGCCGACGACAAAATATTGCGATTGCGGATGCGCGAAGTACCAGCCGGAAACCGCAGCACCGGGCCACATGGCATAGCTTTCGGTGAGTGTGATGCCAGCGTTTTTGTCGACGTCGAGCAGCTTCCACAGCGTGCCTTTTTCGGTGTGTTCCGGGCAGGCGGGATAGCCCGGCGCGGGACGAATACCGTGACCTGCGGCGATGTATTTCTCGTCGATCAGCGAGGCGTTATCCAGCTTTTCATCCGGCGCATAGCCCCAGAATTCCTTGCGCACGCGCTGATGCAGGCGCTCAGCAAACGCTTCGGCGAGACGATCGGCGATCGACTCCAAAAGAATCGCGCTGTAGTCGTCGTTGGCCTGCTTGAACGCGGCAACGCGATCGGATGAACCCAAGCCCGCAGTGACTGCGAATGCGCCGACATAATCGCGCAAGCCGCTCGCTTTCGGTGCGACGAAATCGGCCAGCGCGCGATGCGGCACGTCTTCACGATGTTCGCTCTGCTGACGCAGCGTAAGCAAGGTGCTGATACGCTGCTGGCGCGTTTCGTCGGCATAAATTTCGATGTCGTCGCCCACCGTATTGGCGGGAAAAAATCCGCAGACGCCGTTGGCGGTGAGCCACTTTTCTTCGATGATGCGATCGAGCATCGCCTGCGCATCCGCGAACAATTTGCGCGCGGTTTCGCCGCTCACCGGATTGTTCAGCAGATCGGGATATCGGCCCTTCAGTTCCCACGAAATGAAGAACGGCTGCCAGTCGATGTATTCACGCAATTCGGCGATCGAATAATCGCGCAGCACCTTCACATACTGCGTCGGGCCGGTGTGATGTTGATGATCGCAGCTCGCACCCTCGCAAACCTCCTTGGTCTGCTGCGTGAGCATGCGCGGCCGGAACGGTTGATAGGTTTTCCAGTCGATCGGCGTGGCATTCGCACGCGCCTTGTCGATGGACAGATATTTCTGCTGGCGATCCTTCGAGCCATGCCGTTCGCGGATGCTGTCGTAATCTTTTTTGACCTCCAGCATCAACTTCTCGCGCTGGGTTTTATCCAGCAAGGCCGACGCCACCGGCACCGAGCGCGAAGCGTCCTTCACCCACACTACCGGGCCGTTATACGCCGGCGCGATTTTCACCGCGGTGTGTGCGCGCGAAGTGGTAGCGCCACCGATCAGCAGCGGCACATCGAAACCTTGACGCTGCATTTCCCTGGCGAGGTTCACCATCTCGTCGAGGCTCGGCGTAATCAATCCGCTGAGGCCGATGATGTCGGCCTTATGCTCGCGCGCGGCGTCCAGAATTTTCTGGCCCGGCACCATCACGCCCATGTCGACCACATCGTAGTTATTGCACTGAAGCACCACGCCGACGATGTTCTTGCCGATGTCGTGAACATCGCCTTTCACCGTCGCCATCAGGATTTTACCTTTGGCTTTCTGCACATCGCCTGGCTTCTTTTCGGCTTCGATGAACGGGATCAGATACGCGACGGCCTTCTTCATCACGCGCGCGGATTTCACCACTTGCGGCAGGAACATCTTGCCGGCGCCGAACAGGTCGCCGACCACGTTCATGCCATCCATCAGCGGCCCTTCTATGACTTCGATCGGGCGTCCGCCGCGTGCGGCAATTTCTGCGCGCAGCAGTTCGGTATCGGCTTCGACGAATTGATCGATGCCCTTCACCAGGGCGTGCGTGATGCGCTCGCCGAGCCGCAGCGAACGCCAGACTTCATCGGCCACTTCCTGCTTGGCGCCGTCACCTTTGAATTTTCCCGCGATCTCGACCAGACGCTCAGTGCCGTCGGTGCCCGGCCCGGCGCGGTTCAGAATCACATCTTCGATGCGCTCGCGCAGTTCAGGGTCGATCTGGTCGTAAACCACCAGCGCGCCGGCGTTGACGATGCCCATATCCATGCCGGCCTTGATCGCGTGATAAAGGAACACGGCGTGGATCGCCTCGCGCACCGGGTTGTTACCGCGAAAGCTGAAGGACACATTCGACACGCCGCCGGAAACTTTCGCACCCGGCAGGTTCTGCTTGATCCAGCGCGTGGCTTCGATGAAATCCACGCCATAGTTGTTGTGCGCCTCGATTCCGGTAGCGACCGCGAAAATGTTCGGATCGAAGATGATGTCCTCGGCCGGGAAGCCGACTTCGTTAGTGAGGATGTCGTAAGCACGCTGGCAGATGGTTTTGCGGCGTTCGAGCGTGTCCGCCTGACCGTCTTCATCGAACGCCATCACCACTACGGCCGCGCCATAGCGACGGCACAGCTTGGCCTGCTCGATGAATTTCGGAATACCTTCCTTCATCGAAATCGAATTGACGATCGGCTTACCTTGTACGCACTTGAGGCCGGCTTCGATCACTTCCCATTTCGAGGAATCGATCATCAGCGGTACGCGCGAGATGTCCGGCTCCGAGGCGATCAGCTTGAGGAAGCGATCCATCGCCGCCTTGCCATCGAGCATGCCTTCGTCCATGTTGACATCGATCACCTGAGCGCCGGCTTCGACCTGCTGGCGCGCCACCGCGACCGCGGCGGTGTAATCGCCGGCCTTAATTAAATCGCGGAACTTGGCCGAGCCTGTGACGTTGGTGCGTTCGCCGACGTTGACGAATCCGAGTGCCGCATTGATCGTCAACGGCTCCAGACCCGCAAGCCGGCAGGCACTTTCGGGCAGCGACGGCACGCGCGGTTTCTTGCCGCGCACATGTTGTGCTATGTGTTCGATATGCGCCGGCGTGGTGCCGCAACAGCCGCCGACGATATTCACCAAACCGGCTTCGGCGAACTCCTCGATGATGCAGGCGGTGTCGTCCGGCTGTTCGTCATATTCGCCAAACGCATTCGGCAAACCGGCATTCGGATAGCAGGAAATATAGCAATCGGCGATGCGCGCAAGCTCGGCAATATACGGCCGCATTTCCTTGCCGCCGAGCGCGCAATTCAGGCCGATCGCAAACGGCCGCGCATGCCGCAAGGAATTCCAGAACGCTTCGGTGACCTGACCAGACAACGTGCGGCCGGAAGCATCCGTAATCGTACCGCTGATGATGATCGGCAGTCGGATTCCGCGTTCCTCGAACACCTGCTCGACCGCGAACACCGCGGCCTTCGCATTCAGCGTGTCGAAGATGGTTTCGATCATGATGATGTGCGCGCCGCCATCGATCAGACCGCGCGTGCATTCCGCATACGCGGTGACCAGCTGGTCGTAACTGATGTTGCGCGCGCCCGGATCGTTCACGTCCGGCGAGATCGAAGCCGTGCGATTGGTCGGCCCCAGCGTGCCGGCGACGAAGCGCGGCTTCGCCTCGGTAGTCACCGCATCACATTCCAGCCGGGCGATGCGCGCGGCCTCGAAATTCAGCTCGTAGGCCAGCGCTTCCATGTGGTAATCCGCCATGGAAATGGTTTGCGAGTTGAAGGTGTTGGTCTCGATGATGTCCGCACCCGCGAGCAGATATTTGCGATGAATCTCGCGGATGATGTGCGGCTGCGTGAGCGTCAGCAGATCGTTGTTGCCCTTCACATCGTGCGGCCAATCCTTGAAGCGCTCGCCGCGATAATCGGCTTCGCTCAGGCCGTAGCCCTGAATCATCGTGCCCATCGCGCCGTCGATAATCAGAATGGATTCGCGCGCGCGTTCGTTAAGACGCGCAGTCGCATCGGCGGCAGCAAAAACAGGCGGTAGTTTTGGCGGCAAATCATCCATCAAGAAATTATATCCTGTTATCCGGATAAGCGGATGGATTGGGTTTTGAAGGTTGGCGAGTCTCGCGCAGTTTAGCGGCGCGGAATGAACCCGGAATAACCGGATAACTTTTGGATTTGACAGCCACGATCACCTCACTATAATAATTGAACGATCGTTTTATAAAACGTCTGAGGAGATACGACTGTGACGACCGCAACTTTGAACGCTTCCGATTGGCGCGATGGCAAACGCTACCTCTGGCTGCTCGGCATTGCCGTAATGGGCCTGCCGATCTACAGCTTTCTGCTGTTCCGCTGGACTGGCCTCGGCATTTTCTGGTGGGCAACGCCGATCGTGGTGTACGGCCTGATTCCGCTGTTCGACCGCTTGATCGGCGAGGACGAGGCCAATCCGCCGGATTCGGCGATGGCTGCGCTGGCTGCGGATCGCTATTACCGCTACGTCGTTTTCGCGGCAATTCCGCTGCAATACGCCACATTCGTCTGGGGCACTTACATGGCGGTGACCGGCGGCCTCGCCTGGTGGGAATGGACCGGGCTGGTGGTGTCGGTCGGCATGACGTCCGGGCTGGCAATCAATGTCGGCCACGAGTTGGGGCATCAAACGCATCCGCTCGAACGCTGGCTGGCGAAGGTTGCGCTGGCACCGGTGATGTACGGGCATTTCTACACCGAGCACAACCGCGGACACCATGTGCGCGTGGCGACGTTTGAAGATCCGGCTTCATCGCGCTTCGGCGAAACCTTCTACGAATTCCTGCCGCGCTGCGTGTATGGCTCGATCACCTCGGCCTGGCAACTCGAAAAGAAGCGCCTCGAAAAACAGGGCAAAAGTGTCTGGTCGATCGACAACGACAACCTGCAAGCCTGGGGAATTACGCTGGCGCTGTTCGGTGTGATGGCGATCTGGCTCGGGCCGTGGGCTCTGCCGTTCATGATTCTGCAAGGCGCGATCGGCGGCAGTTTGCTGGAAGTCGTCAACTATCTCGAACACTACGGTTTGATGCGGCAAAAGAAGGCCGACGGCAATTACGAGCGTTGCCAGCCGCATCATTCGTGGAACTCGAATCACTTGGCGACGAATGTTTTTCTGTATCACCTGCAGCGACATTCCGATCATCACGCCTATCCGACGCGCTCGTTCCAGACGCTGCGCAATTTCGATGGCCTGCCGCGGCTGCCTTCCGGTTATGCCGGCATGATTCTGGCTGCCTATTTGCCGCCGCTGTGGTTTCGCTTGATGAATCCCCGAGTCGTCGCGCATTTCGGCGGAGACATGCAACTGGCCAACATCAAGCCTGCGATCCGTCAGCGCGTGATAGCGGAATACGCTGCCTCTGCGGCATAATTTGCATCTCCCGGCGGCGCGCCTGCGAGGGTGCGCCGCCTTCATTTTTTCAACAGGTTTTAGGGTACGAGCAATGAAGAAGTGGCAGTGCCTGGTCTGCGATTTTGTTTACGACGAGGCCAAAGGCCTTCCCGAAGAAGGCATTGCTCCCGGCACGCGCTGGGAGGATGTGCCCGAATCCTGGACCTGCCCGGATTGCGGTGCGGCCAAATCCGATTTCATCATGGAAGAAGTGGCCTGATTCGCGCGCCGTGGTCTGCGGGTCACGGCGTTGCTGGTGCTGGATGAAGCTGATGATTGTTTGAATCACCCAGCTCAAGAGAAATAGCGGCCTCAGTTCTTCAGAGGCTTTGTGCTGACCGCCTTGTGGCATCGCGTTCAAGCTCCGCGCGACTGAACCTTTGCTGCCGTAAGGTGCCTGTTCGAGGCACTTTCTGGTGGACTCCGAATGCCCATGTTTCGCGCGCTGCGCCTGTTGCCGCTGTTGCTCGCCGCCAGCCTGTTGTGCAGCTGCGATTGGGCCGGACTTGCCTACGATCATCTGGATTTGCTCGCGCGGCATTATGTGTCCGGCTTCGTCGATCTGCGGCCGGAACAGCAACAGGCTTTCGATCGGGCTTTCGATGATTTCTGGCGCTGGCATCGCAGCAGCGAATTGCCGCGCTACGCCGAGACTGCGCGCGCCATCGCCAAGACTTCGCAAAGCCCGCAGACGCCTGCGCAAATCGATGCGCAGTTGAACGCGCTGGACCATTTCATCGAAACTTCATCGCAGCACTTGCTCGGAGAAATCGCGCCGCTGCTGACGACACTCGACGACGCGCAGGTTCAGCAGATTCTCGCCGAGATCGATGAACGCATCGAGAAATC
>Ga0116227_10015860_pt1 | contig 11041 bp, 5 predicted proteins | sample S1TSphgellanicum_FD_89693 | JGI IMG/M metagenome (GOLD analysis project Ga0116227, IMG submission 89693) | Host-associated microbial communities from peat moss isolated from Minnesota, USA - S1T2_Fb - Sphagnum magellanicum MG | ecosystem: Host-associated > Plants > Peat moss > Unclassified...
AAAGAATGTGACCATTGGACCATTGGACAATCGGTGTGCCCGGTGCCGAGCCCGTCCAACTCTAAAGGACGTTGCAAATTGAAATTATAAGGCTGGATTATTTTTTACTATTAGAAGAAAGGATATTTTAAACCATTAATTTTTAGAAAATTTTAAAATCATCTAAAACCGTCTGTGCCTTGCAGGCACGGGTTACCACTAGTTCCAATTAATGAACAAAGTTTTCAATTTCCTTTTGGGCCAAGTGCAGTGAAATAAAAGGAAATAGCAGAACTGTTAAAAAAGACTTGATGTTTCCCTTTCCTCCTATACAGGGTTTTTTTAAAAGGATTTTGTGATGTAGCCAAAGTGGCAATCATCCAAAAAGCATTTTAGCCAAATTTGGCTAGATACGAGATATGAAAGTAGGAAAAAAAAAGAAAAGCAACATTCCTATATTTTTTGACTACCTACTGGAAATTACCATTAAAATCTGGCGATTTGGAATTTTTTCTCTTCAAAATCTGGTGAAATTGGGCCATTTTTTCCATGAGAAATCTTTTGTATAGGTTGAAATCTTTTTTTTCGTGTTGGAAAAAATCACTGCTTCTATCTAATGCATAGAATTTATGCTCCACTCATGTTAATTCATATTATTTTTAGTGGTGCAAATTGTAAATCTCGGGTTGAGATTTGATTAGCTTCTTAGCTTTTTCTTAAAGATGAAGTTACCTTCATTCAGAGTGAAAGCTTATAGAACAAGCATCAATAAGCAAAGTTTGGACCATGAAATTTTTTGTGATTGTTGCTGCTGGGCTTCCCTCATCTACTTGTTTTGTTTACGACTCCAAGATAGCCTACTTGTTTGACTTGTGATATGCAGGTAGAACAATGGCGTTGGAGCTGTGTGCATTGGAATTTGCAAGGCCCAAGAACATTGTTCTTCATTGTTAACTTAGATCCAAGCAAAGGTGCAGTAGATATATCATCCCACCATCTTCCCAAATTTTGATATGTGTTCCCATATCTTGCAACAAAAATTTGTCACCAATTGCCATGGATCTCTTAATATTCAATTCTTGACAGAAAATTTGTCACCAATTGCCATGGATCTCTTAACATTCAATTCTTGACAGAAAATTTGTCGTGTATAACTTTAGGTGCAGTTGATCTAACAATTATTGTTGCATATTAACTTATGTTGTGAACTCTCTTGAGGGACACAATGTCTGTGTTTATTGGACAGCTGCAGACAAGAAATAGATATGATAGGGAGTCACCATGGCAAGCAGTTTAATGGAAATAAAATAAACACACACACATGGTCTTGTGATGTTCCCCCTTGGTCCTTGACTAGGTATCTCTTGAACCTCTTCTTTCTTTGAGAGAGGACAAAATCAGTTTTGAAGGATGAATTAATACAAAATAATTTTCAGCTGAGTAGTTTACCGAGTTGGTCTCATATCCACTTTTGAGCATAAAAACTTGCATCTCGAAAATCTCAAAAATATTCAAATTTCTTGTCCTGGTATTGTGCTCTTGTTGAATTTTCATACCACCCCAGTTATAGTCTTGGGTTGAGGACTGATTTTCTGCTTATACGAGACAGGAATATATTTACAAATAAATAAATAAATAACAAAGGAAAAACACCCCGGCAAGGCAATATATATTTGGTATTGAAACTGGTATAGTAACAGGTACAAGGCTTGTATTAGCTCTCAAGTCTCTGGTTCCGTTCTTACCAGTGTTGGCAGGTTCCTTGGTTTGTGGGTTAAACCTGAGGTTCGGGTTCTTTGTCGTCACCTGGACCCAAGTTCACATCCTTTTTGTTGGAACTGGCACAAGAATTGGAGCACCATGGAATCAATCATTTACTAATGAAAATATAATAATTTTTTGAAACACAAGTTCAGATTCTTAATGTAGGTAAGTTGATTCTTGGAAAAAACAAAGTCAACAAGTAAACGGAACTTCATAGATAAATAAATTATTTATTTTTAATTTAGTTGTAAAATGTTTTGCGTATTACAATCTCTAACCTTGAGGAATGTGTAGTGTGTGTGTGTATGAAAGCCAAACTCAGGTTTCAAACGGTGGTTTAAGGTTCGTGAATTTGAAAAAAGTGTGCCAAAGCTGAAACCAAATGGTTTAAAATTTTTAAAGAATTGATCTCAAACGTGCATCTCGAAAACCTCAAAAAATTTCAAATTGTCAGAATTGAAATGGGGTTCTCTTCTCTTAAAAAGGAATAACCATCCTCACACTGGTGCTTCCTGTGGAGTAGTTTTTTTTTATAAAAATTATTTAATTATTTAATTTAAATTTTATTTTAATAATAATATTCCAAAATTTTGACCTGAAAATTATGATTTCAACCCATGCAAAGGATTTTGATTTTTTTCTACTTTCATATCTAGTGTGTAGCCAAATTTGGCTAAATCATATTACATATGATTGCCACATGACTACATCCCAAAATCGCAATGGAGTGACGTCCCTACCAGACTGCTGACAAGGTTAGGATTGCCTCAGGTTGAACGAGTCTAGGAGTCTGGTAGGGTTCATGATACCAACTATTATTGATATAAAGTGTTGGTAGTTGATACGAGGCCGAGATGGCAAAAGCCAACAAAATTGGTGGTTTCCTTACATTTAACCAATTTAATAATCTGTCTTGACTAGGCTCAACCTTGAGCAAAACAAAGTGTTGTGCTTGAACATTTGAATTTTGAAGGAGGTTTAATTTTTCACAAATCTCGTAACTAATCTTATTATTGCAGAATTCAATAAGATTTATTCGTGGTTATAACATTTGGCAAATGTTCTGAGCTCAATATATGTTTAGACCGTGAATAATATGTCTCATTATGTGGATTCCAATTTTCCAAAACTTTCAAGATTTGGAATAGTCGATATTCTAGTTTTATATCTATTTCTTCAAAGTTTGAACTAGAGCTAAATTTGACGTTTAGAAGAAAGATTCTTCTTTGGTATTTCTGCCTTCCGAATCATCATCATCATCATCAAAGTGATTGTAATTTCGAAGGCCCTCTAATTACAAAGTGTGGAACCTTTCAAAGCCCAGTTTGCCTCAAAAAGATAATCCTTCTCTGTTCAAAAGGTTCTGTGTGTTGTTATTGTTCTATTCTTCTTCTTTGTTTGCTTCTCTTTTTGTTTTTCTTCTTGGTTTTTATGGACACCCATTGACATGAGGCAGGGGACACATGATTGAATCCGACACCAGATTTTTTTCAGTTTTGAAATCAGTGTGGCTTCCATTGGCATAATTTGTGTGCAGCTTCAAACTTCAATGAATACTAGTGTAGTGTGTGCTGTTGGTGTAAGTCTGAACCCAATTTTTGCAATTTGTTTGAATTTCCAGCAACAAAATCCACTCAAAAATCAATAGCTTCCACAACTTAGCTCTGAAGATTGTGAAATAAACTCTATTAAATCTACCTCACCAAGGGCTTTTCAACAACACCAAGAAATGCCACCAAATTCCAATACAGTTTCAGTTTCAATTTGATTTAGTTTTCATTGAAAAAATGGTTCAATAATCAATAGTTTCCACACTGTAGCTCCAAACAGTCTCAAACCAAGTCGGTGCACCCCTACTCATCAAGATCTTTCTGAAGATACCAAGCATGCACCATGAAGCACCGTGGCTTGGGAGATCTCAGCTTGACAAACAAAACAAAACAAAACAAACTACCTTTGCTTCATAGATAGATTTGAAAATCTCTCTCTTGATCAGCTTTGACTTTCAACAACCAAATGTGTTTGAATTTTGAACAATGGAGAAAATATGTTTTGTTCATGTAGAAAAAGTAATTAAATTGCCAAACAACTCCAACCTAAGTATATGGATCCAATTCAATAGATCTAGATAAAACAAAAGCAAAGTCATTTCAAAAGGATTCCATGAAATCCAGTGTGTGTAACAAAACAAAAGTTGAAATTGAAACAAAAATTTCAATATTTTTCCATGTGACACATCAAATGCTTCAAGTAGGACCTAGTATTATTCATTATTCAAAAGTTGTGGGTTGACCTCGTCATCTGCAACAAATTTCTATTGTTCAAGTTTCTAGAGAGCTCTACCTTTCCCATCATCGATTAGATCAATAGGGTGAAATGGAGGTAGGGTGTAGGGTGTTTGATTCACATTTAGACAAATTTGCCTTCAATGTCGCAAAGCTCTCATTTAATGTTCACATGTTAATATGGATGTGGTTTTGGAATCCCACATTTTGATCTAGATCACAAATGAATCTAATGGTCTCTTTGAATGATCTTCATACCACTGAGGAATGAAGAATGAACGTCACCTTTGAATTCATAATTGAGATCATCAAGGCACATGCTACTTACACACCTTTCTTATGTTTGCAAGTTAGTGTTTAAGTTTCTTGAATTTTTGTGTCTTAGCTTGCATGTGAAATGTTCAAGCACTAGCCACCCAAATACCAACCTTAGTGATCCATTTGTTTTGCATGTACTTCACAAGGGGTTTTGCAATGGGGAACTCATTTTCAATTCTTGTAATTGGCAACTTGTCCACATACCAACCTCCTTAACAAGTGAACCCTTGATATCAAACATGATGCCCCAAATTGTGGCAAGTTATGGCCTTAGGGTCAAATCTTCCCATGAGTTGTTGTATTAAGTTCTAGACATAAACCAAAAGCATAGGTAAATGGAAGCATCTAACTCTTGTAATTCACAAATGGCATTGTTCTTACCAACATGATGACCTACAATATGATGACATGTTCACTAAATGGTGGTGGTTTGCCACAATGGCTAATATTCTTTCATCCATTCAATTTTAGTAAACATACATGAAGAAAATCAATTTACTTATTTATTTCTATTATGTTATACACAACAAGAACATTGTTCAACACAATATGAAATACCATGCTAGTGTAAAATGGAAACTAAACTAGAATGTTCTTTGGATTTATTTAGGATTATGGCTTAAGTGGTCCATGTATATATGTGTGTGGATGTTGTTTGGATTTATCCAAAGTTTAGGCTTCAAGCTTCAAGCAAATCATATGTTTATATGTAATTCAAAAAATTATTATTTAAATACATTTTCAAAAAGTAACATGAAAAGGCACAATAACATGTGAGTTTTAACGTCCATGTAAATGGTGAAGAGAAAAATATGTTTTTATCTAGTCTTATGAAATTATTGCAAAAAAATTTAATATCAAAACTTTGGGCCATTAAACAATATTTTTATAATTTGATGCATCATTGTAAATAAAATTTGAAGAGTAAAATCAATCACTTTCGATATTAAGAATGCAACTTGAAAAATGCATACAAGTTTGACTTTGTTCTTATATTAGAATTGAAATACATAAGATTTATTATTCACACAAGTCTTTCATTTCTTGAGGGTAAAAATGAAACATGATATTTTGCTAAAACATTTGAAAATAATCATTAAGGAATGAACACTAAATTAAAATGAAGGAAACAAAAGTGATGATAAGAATATATATTAATACCATCTTCAACAAGGTATAAATTGAAATATGTTGCAAATGATTAGATATATGGATTTAATTGCTCACAGAAGTCTTGCAACATGATTTCAAAATAAAAATTCATGCATTATTAAATTAAAATGTAAATGGAATTAAAATTGATGCATTACTAAATTGAATTGTAAACATATTTTTTCTCTTAAACTCTTCATCAACAACATCCATATATGCTATAAAAATACCCAATGCCTAGAAGATTATTGTTCCATTGGGGAACACAATGCAAGAACTTTTTTAAGAAATTAAAAATGTTTCATTAAGTCGTATGCAATTGTTTTGGCAATTTCAAATATCAAAGCTTAAGTTTTAGAACTTGTGCAATATAATTTAAGGCAATTCATCAATAATTTAACAATGGGGTTCTAGTAAATTGACCAAAGATATAAATATCTCTATTTTAGTTTCATTAAGGCACACAAAAAATCTAAAAGGTTTTTAAATTTTGACTTGGGTGTTGGGTACACAATTTAAGTCATTGAAATAAATTTAAGTTCTCCAAAATAAGTAGATTTTAGATGTGGATGCCATTAGTATATTAATTTTTTGTTCAAAACATTAAAAATTTAGAATTCACCAGGGATTTAGTATATGCTTGACTTATTGAAAAATAAAATGTTATTCTAAATTATTGAATATTTCATTTAATCAAGAGACAACAAACAAGGTTTTGTGCCCAAATGTCCACATTTTTTTCAAGACTTGCACACAGGGTCAACAAAGAAGAAGGACTTTGCTTTCGGCATCTAGATCAATGAACAATATCCCATAGATTATTGCATATAAACATTAACAAACACTCAATCGAGGAAATCAGCATTGGGTACAAGAATCAAAAATAGTAAGATTCACTCAAAATCTAATGGGGTTACTTTATGAAATATACTATGCCAGCTTTGATGCATGGTATAATAGAATCTAAGTCAAATTACACACTCACAAACTATGCTAAGTGCCTTTCACTATAACATGCAATTCCTAGTAAAATCCTAAAGTTGCATCACAAATTTTGTGTCAGCTCTTGAGTTTAGTGAGAGCAAGCAATGATGATGCAATTTAGTGAAATTAAAACATTGGAGAAGAGCATGGGCTGAAGCATCTACGCTTGCTAGGACCTAGCATGGAAGGACTTAGCAATTGTTAGGTAGAGCTAAGGTCTAGTATACTTCTTGATAGTTCTTCCTACTTAGCTGTTTCATCCATTGGCATCTATGACCTTTTCAAAAGTAAAAATCATTGGATTTCTATTTGAAATTTTATAGATAAAAAACCTCTAATGAGAAGCATACAATTGTCCATAGGCTAAAAACATTTACACATTATTTGATTTTGGGATCTCCTTCATTAGAGCGTTTAATATTTATTCCTTTTCTCCCCTTTTTATTTCAACTAGAAATGGGTAGAACACTCATGGGCAAGGAAAAAATTGAACTAGAAATATATTACTTGGTTTTTTTGGTGAATGTCCTTTGACCATTTTTAATAACTAATGCTAATAAGATCATCATAGCTCTAGCCATGGTAGGGGTAGGAAAAATTGATATCTTAACACAAATTTTGCATTTTCAAAACTTTCAAACAATATTTTGATTACTTGGAATGCAATTTCATTTTCATATACATAATTTTATGCATATATCTGCAAAGAATTTTTAAATAATTTTTTTAACCATTTATTTAGTTGGTTTACAATTCTTTATTATTCCTTGAAAATATTTTAGGAAATTAAAATATCCATCCAAAATATTATTTTAAAATTCATAAGGTACTGTAAATTTCAGTTATGAACTTGAAACTTATTATGCATACATATAATAATGTGTAACTTATGATGCAAAATATTTCATTTCATGTTTTCACAGCTTGTTCAAGGACGAGTTTGTATTGCCATGGATTTTATCCAAGATGGAAATAGGTGGGGACAACACATGCACCAACATATATTCATGAAAAGAGGAGGGGATATTTTGAAATATCATATTTTATATTTGTGCCAATTTTATATATATATATAACTGGAGCACAGAGAAGAGTCCTTTACATGTTATTAGAAGCTAAAGTCCACCAAAAAAAACATTTAGGCTTTAAAAATTCACTATAGCATCTAGGAATTCTTGTATTGAAATTGTGACCCCAACCATGGCTAGGCCCTCATATGGTATACAAAGTGCATTGGGTAAGATGGCATATGGGTATGTCTTTTGTAGCCACCCAAAGAGCATTATGAGATCGCTATCTCGAAAGAAAACCTATATATTGATGAGACAAATTTTTTTAAGGATTAGAAGTATGGCAATACTAGATTGAATAAAAGAATATTCAAATGTCACTTGGCAATGACAAGGCATTTAAAGAGGCTCACATCATTTGAGAATATATAGACAATGTTTTTGGATAATTAGTTGAGTTTTGGGATGCACTCTACTCTCCATATTGGAGTTCATTCCTAATCCTGATCCCAGGTGTTGGATGGTGATATGTTGCATTGGGTATGATATCATCCATGTAGGGATATGGGTAGGTAGACATTCAACTTAAAAGCAACCTTGAATAGGTAACAATTGGTTAAAGGTAGAAGTAAGGAATAAGAGGAGCACAGAGCTCACTAGATATCATTCTTTTCATTTGATAACTTTTGAAAGAGTTTGCATTTTTTACCCCAGTTTTGGCCAAACTAGGGGTTCTCATGATGAGCTTTTTATAACTTTAGGATAACTCTCATAGGTAAGGGGGAACTTGTGTGGTTTGAAGATGGCAGGAGGAGGATCACATTTAAAAGTATTGTAGATAAGCAGCTAATATATAGGGGACCCAATCTGGCTGGTAGATTAGTTGACTTGACACCCAATGGAACAAAAGAAACTTTCCAACCTTAAATATATTTTTCTCTAGAAACCAATGAGCCCCAAGTTTGTGATGCAATTGCATTCATAATTAAGTGTAAACTTTTTACTTTTCAATTGACCTTGGACAGGTTATACACCTCTAAAGTGGATAAGGTCATATAAAAAGCTATAGAACAACCCTTTCTATGGTGCATTTTGAAGGGGAAAAGAGGCGGCTGTTACATGCCTTTGCGGCACTATATTCTTTGGAGGACCCCATCCAAAAGTCTATTGGAATTGAGCAGTGCTTCTATCGTTTCGAAAATGAGCCTTGACATTTTTTTTCAGGTACATATTATCATGTGAACACACCTATCTCAAACCCTATTGGCACCATCAACGGTTTATTCCAATTTCCCATCCTTTGAGTCATTGGCATGGATAGATACATGTCTTTGCGATGCTATTGGCTTCAAAGTACAAAGGTCATTTATCCAAAGACTATTTTCAACCTAGTGTGCTTTAGGATGCTTAAATTTTCACGGTTAATATTGATATCTTGTTTTGGGTACATACTATCATGCGACCACACCTATCTCAAACCCTATTGGCACCATCAACGGTTTATTCTCATTTCCCATCCTTTTGAGTCATTCATTAGCAAGGATGCACGTCTTTGCGACATTATTGGCTTCAAAGTACGAAGGTCATTTATCCAAAGACTATTTTCAACCTAGTGTGCTTTAGGATGCTTAAATTTTCACAGTTAATATTGATATCTTTTTTCAGGTACATATTATCATGCGACCACACCTATCTCAAACCCTATTGGCACCATCAACAGTTTATTCTCATTTCCCATCCTTTTGAGTCATTCATTTGCAGGGATGCACGTTGTTGCAACATTATTGGCTTCAAAGTACGAAGGTCATCTATCCAAAGACTATTTTCAACCTAGGGTGCTTTAGGATGCTTAAACTTTCACAGTTAATATTGATATATGAATTGCTACGGTGTCAACCTAGCTTGGTTAAACTTAACTATCTCTAATAAGCACCCCCTTTCATTGAAGAGACATTTACTTAGCACAGTTCATTCACATCAATTCTTCTCTTACAGAATATATGAATTATGTCTTCAAATACCTTGGTAGTCCTGGCAAACATAGCCCCACAAATCTTCTTTCCCTACATTTAAGAATTTAACTTAACCTTCCATTTATATACTTATTTACCTTGGCATTGCAAACAAGGTGCCACAAACCTCTTTTTTTCTCTAAACATGAAATTTAAGTTGAGCTTCAAATATCTTGGCCCATGGCAAACATAGCAAGGTCCAAAATCTTCTTTTGGCACATATTTGAATTTTAGAATCAATCTTCAAAAGCTTGGCATGGCCCACATAGCCTCACATTGAAAAAATCTTCTTTTGGCACATACTTGAATTGAAAAATGAATATTCAACACCTTGGCCCACATAGGACATACATGAGTTTAAGTCAGCCTCTAATACCTTGTCATGGCCAAAATAAAATGATATTGAATCATCTTTTTCTACTCATGAATTTGAGTTAGCCTTCAATACCTTGGCATGGCCAAAATAGCATGCCATTTTAAATTTTCTTCCACAAATTGAATATTGAGGACGGGTGGTTTTTTTTGTCAATTTTGTGATGTAGGTGGACTCATGATCATCCACAAGAGGAATGAGCCAAATTCGGGTACAAATGACAGAGTAAAGTATATATATATATATATATATATATATATATATATATATATAATCCTGCTATGTTTTGGCAATCTCTCCAGGAAAATATTGTCTAAATATGACAACTTTACGATGTTTTTCCTCAAGATATGGCAACTTTTGCGCATTTTTTTCAAAAAAAATCCTTTGTAGGTTACCCTTCCTTGACACTGGATTTTCTTTTGTCAAAAATGGGGGAAATTTCGCCAGGAAACAAAAACACTGGCACTCTCAAGTAACCTGCAGCACCAGCTTTAATAACCAGAAGTTGAAGGGCTTTAGTTAAATTGACTCTTTTATAGCCTTTAGTGAAAAGGGGGCAGGGGAGGTGCATGTTGGTTAATAATATGAAAGTATTTATTATTACAATGGGTTTTAGATTTTGTTGCTGGTCTAATTATGTGCAGGTTTATGATGGGTGTTTTGGTCATACAGAAGATGCATCATGTCTAAGCAAGCAAAACCCACAAGCTGCAGCAAAGAATAATAGTCATTCCTTAGTATATAACTAGTGTTTAATGCCGGATGGTAATTGTGATGGGTCTGCATTTAGGCAGTGAAGGAGGGAGATCAGGATTCAGCAAGTAAGTAAATAAGGAAGTAATTCAAGCCTGAAGTGCCCTTTTTTTGTTTTTCCTGTCTGAACTCTGGAATCTGACTTGTGCCGTGCAAAAAAGAAGAAAATACTGGACCGTTTTAATCATTCGGCAATCATTTGTGCTACTCTCTATGATTGAACCCAGCCTACTATTATTGCATGCTAATATTATTGCACAGCCTTTTGTATGATTGTAATGGGTTCTGTGATTCAGTTAATTATAAGTGTTGATGGTTTTTCAAAATACAAAGATTGCACAGCAGCTAGCTACTCATTCATACAATTCAAGTTCACATTTTAATAAGTAGGTAAGTAAGTATAAGTAC
>Ga0116227_10015861_pt1 | contig 11040 bp, 9 predicted proteins | sample S1TSphgellanicum_FD_89693 | JGI IMG/M metagenome (GOLD analysis project Ga0116227, IMG submission 89693) | Host-associated microbial communities from peat moss isolated from Minnesota, USA - S1T2_Fb - Sphagnum magellanicum MG | ecosystem: Host-associated > Plants > Peat moss > Unclassified...
CGTCAGAGAAAAAGAAATAAGTAAAAGATAAGTAAAAGATGGACAAACAGACATACACTATAACTTTAATATATAAGATTGCATTGTTCATTAGCAAAGAGGGTACAAGGTCCAAGAGTAAATTTCATAATAATCAAAATATAATAAGGTCTATTTGAACCTACTAACACAAAATGTCATGTTGTTTACATAAGCCTCAAAATGATCAAGTTAAGAATGTGGTTTGTTCATACTTTGTTACATAATCTAATGACAATAAAGAAGATAATTTAAAGTGTTGTAATTTATAATACACTTGCTTAGTATTATAATCTAAACTATTATGTTATATACCCACTTCCATCAAAATGTGCATGAAAACTTTGATGGATTGTATAAAAGTTATAATGTTCATGAATGGTAATAAAACATAACACATCTACTTGTACACCTTGTATGATGTTAATGATGTTGCAAAGCTTTTGATGCCGTATGTATCCTTTCAATCATAAACTTTAGCTCCTGTTTTATACCTTCATGTACATAAGAATACCATGGTTTAGAAAGAACAATAATTGTCAAGAAGACTTAATTTTACTCTTACAAAAAGGTAAAAGGAGTGCATTAAAAATTTGGAGGCCACCATTTGAACAATGTTTATCTCCATGGCATAGAAACAAGATTAGTTATTTCAAAAGATATATGTCCTTCAATCACAAAAAGCTAAGGAAAGTGATGCAAAGTGAAATTTGATCAGGACAATCCACAAGCATTAAGAAGATTTATCAAGTGTTAGGATAGCCATGCTAAATTAGGCATTTCAAATTGCAAAATCCTTTTTTATATTGATAGGGTTAAATAAACAATGAAAAAGTTTGGAATGGCACAAAAACTTATACATGTATGTGGCAGTTATAGGTAAGGGAAGAGGGAGATCAGAAGGTTAAAAGATAGGTTACCAAGATGGAACCTAATGTTAACAATTGGCATGAACCACAAGTCATGCGTGTTTATGGATGGTGCATTGGTGAGTGTTGGGTCACATTTTGCCAAGTGAACAACAACCACCAACATATCATGCGAGATGGACAATATATGGATTGGAAACACTTTTTCATCTCATTCCTATTCCATAGCTAACCATGAAGGTGAACTATATACTAGCGAATCACATAGATACCTATTTAATACTCACCCATCACCCTACCTACCAAGTAACAACTTACATTTATTACATATATATTAATGGTACCTACTCAACTACCTTTTAACTACCAGTGTTGGGAGGTTAATCAAAATCCCCCAACATTATATGTGCACATAGTTGTTATTGTTGGGGGAAGAAGAAGGCACTAAAAGGACTATCAGACGAGGTTGCGTTTCGGGTTTCCTTGACTGACATGCCAGTTTGCTGCTGGGTTAAAATGGACACATTCCTTTTGGTGAAGGTTTGGTTGGGTTGTGGGTGTTCTTATGGTTAGTAGGTAACAAAGTAATGTATATGTTATCATTGAGACATGCCATGTCATTTTTTGACATAAGCTCTTGTGACCTAGATTTGTGTTAGTAGAAACTTTTGATGATTAAGCCCTAACTAGAGGAAGTGATGAAATAGCCCTAACTAATGAAGTACTGGGTTGATGGATGTACTAGTAGAAAATGCCAGGAGAGAGGATGGTTGACAATCATTCATGTTAGAGGAGCCGCATTTTGCTTCTTGATGTCTTTCCTATTGTTGTGTTTTTTTTTTTTTCGTTTGCAAATTATGGGATTTGGTGTGTTGTTCTTCATGGAATGTCGACGCACAGATCAAAAGTTGGTGATGGAGCGTTGCTTCTTGGATTTTTTTTATTGGTGTCATGCGGGATTTGTTCGAAGGAATAAAAAAGGCGCATAGTGAAGGAAGGAGATAAATACATGGTGATGAGGAAATTTTCTGAGTCAAATTCTTTTTTCAATTTGGTTTCTTTGTGTTGGAAGCTTTTAGGAGGAATGCCTAAAGCTTGGATTTTGAATAGTCTGCTCATGTTTGCTTTAGGATTTTCCGATATGCTAAAGCTAGTGAACAAAGTGTTAGAAGTTAATGTGTCAATAAAGTTTTAAAATGGAAGTGATGAAAGGCTCAAGGGGGTTGTATGGATAAGTCTTAGTGGGATTCCTACTCAAGTTGAATGTGCTTGAAATAGTTGGGTAAGAGGCATGGGAAAGACCAAGTACTTGAATGTTTGGGAGCTCCAAATAAGTTATATATAGCAAGAGGTAGCTAGGAAGATCTCAAGAAGATGTTGCAGACATTGCTTGTCCATATTTTTTCCATCTCCATACCTACATTTATGTTGGGATTTTGGGAATGTTGTGTGTAGAATTCATTTGTTGTGAAGATACCCATGGAAGGCCATGATAGTCCACAAAAAAAGGAATATGATGTGTGTTAATCCATCAAGGTTTTTAGAATTGTTTTGTTATTAGGTTATAAAAAAATATATTGTTCTTGCACATTAGTTTTGTGTTTTCCAGGCTTTCTGCAATGACATATGAATACATTACTTTGTTGTGACAATTTAACATGCATATTTGTATGTCATCCTCCTTTTTTGGTGACACTCCTTTATGGATTGGTTTTCATTAGATGATTGAACCATTACATGCAATGCATGTTACAAGATATGCATGTTACATGGGGCATGAAACATATGATATGGCATAAAACATGGCCTGTATTTCATAACACATTGGGGATGTATACATGTACGCACATATGCACATATACATGTATGTATACGTGTGCCATATGACACATGGCATAAAAGGGTGGAAATTTTTCAAATGCACCTACTCTAACAAGCCTACCTATCACCTCCTTTCAACAAGGAGCCCTAATTAAGGTTCTTTGGGTATATTCTTCCCAATGATGGTGTTCAGAAGCTTGAAAGTGTAGGCAAAGTTTTTTTTATTTTGATTGGATCAAAAGTTGTGGGTAATGTAGTTTAAGGTGTAGAATCATGATTGTTAAGGAGGATGAATTGTGCAACTTCACGACATGATCAAGAAAAGAAGGCTAGAACTCACACGCAAAGAAGGTGGGTTCAAATTGTTATTTTCTCAATATTTCAATACTTGAAATGACATGGACCTCACTTGATTTGTATCTGGCATTTGTAAATAAGGATGTATGTATAATGCTTGAACTCATTATAAATTTTACTATTCTTTCTCATTTGCATTTTGTTGTAGGAGTTTATTGCAATTTAGTTGTTGGAATATAATAATAGATTTTGACAACACCCCCATTGGTTCAAGTATGACAACCACAACACAATTTACAAGTTCGTGGTGCATGGGATTGTCTTTCTAAGTAGTTAGTAGATTATAGTAAATTTAGTGCATTAAAAAAAAAATTGTATCACCTACTTAGGAAAGCAAGTAGAAAGGCATTAGATATGTAGCTAAAATGAAGGCTCAAACTTCATAACGATAGGAAGCACCTAGATATAATTTGTTCAAACAAAAAGTGGAAAGAGGGGGTAGGAGCAATTTTTTTTTTAATCCATTGGAGTTGGGTGGATGTTCTTTTGAGAAATGTATTCCCAATAATTTGGTGCAAGTTGAATTTTAGTGGATATGTTTAGAAAGAAAACACACATTCATTCCAAGCTTTAAAGGGAAACTACAAAGACCTTCATGCCTTTTTTTTTTTATCTTGAAGCATTAGTCACCTTACGTAATTTATTTTTACCATAATTTAAAAGGAAGCACTAAGGTGGAGGGTGTGGAGGGAAGATTTGTTTTTTGATTGTCCATTGGAGTTTTGGTATATATGTTTTTGGGCAACACTTGTTGATGTCCTTTTTTTCTAGTTTCCTTTATTTTGTCTTCTCACCTTCTTGTAAATGAACCTCGTTCAAAGTGACACTTTAGTGACTTTGGCATTTTGTTTATTATTATTATTATTTTGAATGTCAAACAACCTTTGATATACATACATTGTCTAACAAAACCCAACCTAAAATAGATGTATTGAAAAGGAGGGTCACAATTTATATTTTGATAACAAATAGTCTATGTATCATGAACTGCCAGTACAATGTACATTTATTAAATATTGAAGCTAAATTGCCATTTTGAAGAAACTTGGTGTAAGTACAAAAGTGGGGGCAATAGATGGCCTCACCAACATTATTACCTATTATATAAACCAAAAAGAAGGGGAGTGGGTTCAACAAACAATGTTAATAAGAATCTACATTGAGATGAAGATGGAGGTAACTACATGTCGTGTACGAGATGAAGAAAAGAAACATGATGCTTTTGTTTGTGTGTATTGCAAGCGAAAATTTTCCAACAAGTTGCACATCAATGACCATCAAATTCAAGGTTGTCCAAATGGCCCTTTGGATGCAAATGGGGTTAAAATTTCCCTCCCTATGTACTCGAACTTGCAACATGCACATCAATCGAAGGACTTCAAGAATAAGCTTGGACGCATTACTTATGATCTTATGCAAAAATATTGGAAGGTTGAAGAGCTTTTCCATGACTTAACCCATAATTTTGAACGCAAAAAAAGCCAAACAAGGATGATAGGGCTTCCAAGGAACCCACATTGGCATCTAGTCTTCAATTGTTTCGAGCTAGTGTGGGTGTCAAATGGAATGCATGATCGCTAAAGTTACAATCACATCATGTGGCTCAACCAAAGCCGAAATGCACCAAATGTGAAATGGAATGTGCACAATGTCACATCAAATGTTGATACCTTTGAGGATCTAGACATTCCAACAACAAATCAACTACAATTTGTTTAACCAATTGCATAATCCATCACACAACTTCAACAAAAAACAAAGAAACAAACCAAAGTGCATTATCCATCTAACATTGACATATTTGCTAATACCTTAAATGAACCAACAGTGATTATTGGCTTGCAAAAAGTAATTGAAAATACTCCCCATAGTTCTTTAAGCCCATCACCGAAACATGTTAACTCAACAAAGAAGCTAAAACTTGTTTTTCACCCTTCTGTGAATATTCAAAGGTGCCAAATATTAATTAGTTTTATGAATCATTTCAAGATATAGCAAAGGCGAAAGAGGAATTTCATAAGCAGGTCTTGAAGGAAGCAAATGGTTTGGTTGTTGTATTATGGCCCAACTTCAACATGTTAAGCATTTTAGTGCACTTGAACTTTTTTACTTGCTAGAGTGTGTATTTTTGCCTTATGATGCTTATGGTGGTGATTTGGTTGGGTTAAAAAAAAAGGTCTGAAAATGGAAGGAGTTCCCAACTTGGTGGTCCCAATTGATGTGTGCTTATGGTGTGTTTTCCCTTCTTGACCATTAGGTGAATAAAATACATCTTGCCACAAATTGGGTGCCATTTATAACATATAAAAAGCTTAAACCCCTCATTTCATGTGCATGACACATCTACATGTACTTGCAAATTTGATTTGGTTTTGAAAAAATATGCTTAATTAATCTTTGCATTTTTAATGCATGTAACTTGTAATGCATTTGCCCTTCAAAATTAACTTTTATTTATGACCTATGTGGTTAGGTGCATGTTATGGTTTTAACATCTGCATACTTGGGTTTTATTTCTTTTCATGAAAGCCTACCCACACATCACACAAGAGATTGTAGATTTTGTGGTTATGGCAACAACTAGGGTGCAAAAACTCAAATTCAAAGACCATGAACTACAACAATTATGTGCATATGTTCAACACATTGGTGTTCAAATTGCAAAAGAAGACCTAATGTGACAATGGGATGTTCAACAAAAAGATATGGTGCATGACAATGTCACAAAAAAAGTTAATGAATTTGATCACAAAATGTACCCTCACATTTTGTGAATCAAATGGGAATGGCATCCTTTTCACCATTTCTTGATTAATAGCCCCAATCTGTGGAACAATTTGCTTGTCCTCTCTTTGCAGCACAATGTTATAGAAGGACTTTGCATGTAATCAACTCTTCGATCGATGGCATTATGTAGCATATTTTTTGTAGTGCCTTGGAGTGTTCTATACATTCAAGTTTTTTTTCAATTACCATCTCTGAGACACCCAATTATCACATGTCCGTATGATGGTGGCATGAAGGATAACATCCATCAATGGCTTGGAAACAAGTCTTTGCATGTTTAATGGGATTGAACACGTATGTACTTGAAAGAAGATGGTTATATCACATATGTTGTTGTAAGAAAGGGCAACTCACTAGAAGAATAGGTTGATGCAATTGAGGATCAATGGGAGCTTTTAAAGTCCCCAACAAAAGAGTGGTGGGTAGAACTAGAACAATGGTCTGTTTTTGTGCAAGCTCGTGCTTTGTAAGATATGGCCTTCAATGATTCCATTCATTTTATCATGGCTTGGACCCAATGTGATCGACTTGCTATTAACGAACCACCAATTATGAACATTTACAAGTGGTTAAATAGGAGAGAAGACCTTGATGTTGGCTAGACCCATGCAAAGTATGTGTGTTTTACTTTTTCATGTATCGAAGTTAATAAATAAGATTATATTCTTACAAAATTTGTAACATTGTTCTTGTTATTAACAACTATTAATAACATTCATTCCTATTTTGCAAAAAAATAATTTGCAAATGTGGGTTACATCATTGATTGTCACATGGTGTATATGCATGTTTGTAGATTTAATGCATGCCCATGAGGTTATCAACAAAGTGTGATCTGTTAGTAAATCCGCTAACCACAATTCAATCATCCAACATAAGGTGGCCTTTGTGATGTTCAAATAGGGTGCCACTAACCAAAAGTGGACAATGCATTTGGCCCATTTGATATGCCAACCATTTTAGCCATTATAAAATGTTTGCACAACACCACCTTGGATGTTGTAATTGATTGAACAAATGGGGAACATGGTGAACAATCCAATGACATCTTCTAGGTTGCTAATTATGTTGCTCAAGTGACCTCCAAGTATAATTTTAATCAAGCCACTAAGTCTGTTGCAATACAAGATGGTGACAAGATGTTGCCCATATTTGGGTCATCCATACTAGATGACACACACACTACCAATACCCATAGAAATTTAATCAAGTGAGCTTGAAGCCCGCTAGAGGCTATTATCTGAAATTCCAAATTAACCATGGACAATGCATATGACCCAATCACCCCCTACCCATGTGGAGATTCAACAAGTATTCCATTTCCACTAGTTAACCCACTAGGAAGCATGGGACCTGCACATGCCCAACTTGGTTTCAATTCAACAAGGGAAGTGTTGTCCACAAGTTCCCAACTTGGCAATCTTGTTTCAAAGGTGGGAAAACCTTGTGACAAAGATGATGCATTATATAGCTTAACAAAAAAATTGTGGTAATCTTTCATTTTATAAACATTACCCAAATTTATGTTGTGTTGTGATTTTTAACAGTGCCTAGACATCTTAAATGGATAACTTAATCAATAATGTATGGTTCGGTGATATGTAGAATTAAAGACTCGTTTCTACAAGTTAGGTACATATGTCCACATTAAATCCCTTTGTGCAATGTAACATAGCATAGCCACATGTGGGGCTTCATTGTGCAAATCAACATTGGATGTTGCAATTGGTTTAACATGAAAGAACTTGAATCATGTGCTGACTACATAATCTTTTATAAAGGCTTGAGGGGAGAGGAGTGCATCTTATGTCTATAAGATCTCCTTTCTAAATGTATGTGTTTTGGAGTGCAACTATTTAGGTGCAATTGGATTTTGTCACGACACACATATGGCTACAAATATCCCTCATGCAAAGGGATGAATATTTGTTGTTGTTTGTTAGATCTATTGGGCAAATGCAAAATTACATTAATAACAATGTCTCAAGTTATAAAGGTGTAGGAAAATGGGCAAAATTATACTTTAGGGGGTGTTCCAGTTCAACAAAAATAGTGGTGGTTCCTTTAATAGATTGTGGCCATTGGAGTGTTTTTATTTTGAATGATACTATGACTTTGCATTTAGATTTTATGCATGGGATCCATAGACAGGATGTCATAGGGTGTTTTGTAAGGCAATTGGCTTTTGTTGGGAGCCTTGGTGTGAAGGGTACACCAAAGTTTTTGCATGTTTTGTCAATTTAATGGGTAAGCAAATTGTGACCCCTTCTATGAATCAATAGGTTAGAGGCTAGGAATTTGGGTATCATATGGCAATAAATTTTGGGGATTATGTGGTGATGCATGGAGCATTGGTTTGATATATGTTATGCATGTTATATCATGATATTGTGAAATTTGGAGGTCTAACATGTGTTTTTCATGTATTATAGATGGAATGGCCATATGTTTCATCAAAGATTATGGAACAAGTTTTTCTAAAGCCATTGGTTGTGGAGTTGTTTATAAAGCTCAGTAGTGGCCCATATTTTGCCCCTTTCATCCCAACAATTCATGAATCATTTGTGGATGAAATGATTGTGTTCAAGAATGTTGAAGGCACACAAGCATGGTGGGAGGGCATGGTGGGAAGTAAAAAGCAAATAGTAAACTCAACTTTTTGGATAGAAATTTCTCCTCCTAAACACCCATATAAAGTTGTAACACATGTGGGTACTTCAGGAAAAATTGTGCAACAAACCCCCAAGTGAGGCCTACACACCCCACCAATGTCTACACGTGGTTGGAAGCCAACATATTTGTTTGGGTACCCATGAGATCTGAGCTTAGGACAACAAAAGTGATGTAGCAAATTTGAATTTATACATGACACATATTTCATTATATGTGGGAAAGTCATGTGGTATCCTAGACTAATGTTGGCTATGTAAAATAATGTAAATATATATAACAATGTAAAAAATATGATTTTTATTTGAGGAGGGGAAATTTCATAAATTTTTTGAAGATAAGCCAGTTAAATGGCACATTGCAAAAAAAAACCCATCAAAATATACACCCACAACTAATTTGTATGACTTTGCATTAAGGTTTGGTCATTAAAAATATATAATACAATTATCTATAAAGTAAAGAAAACAACACTAGAACCCTAAGTTGGATTATAAATAGGGTGACCTTAAAAAAAAAAAAACATTGATATTCAAGGGTGGGGGGACCTTAGTTTTTGTGGTGAACTTAGTTTCACCCTATCTTTCCTTTTATTTTAGCACCTCCACTGTTGCTGCATATATTTTCACTATTTTTACTTGTAAAGCTACTATAATTAGTCTTGAGCCTTGTGCATTAAATGCTGATTTTCAGCATTTCATTCCCAAATTTAATAAAATTTCCTCACTTTTATGGCTATCCTTGAATGAAGGTTTGGGATGAAAGGAGGCCCAAAGATAGGGCGACTTTACAAATAATTTTAATATTCACATTTACATGCCCCAAAATAATTACATGAGGCCGTGTAAGTGTAAAAGAAAATATATACATTACAACATGATAAATGTAAGTGTAAAAAATTTGGATTGGAATTGCATGTTGTATATATGGCCATTGGGCACTCATTGTCGCAACCTTAACATCGGGTTTGTGACTAAGTGGAAAGTGCAAGGGCTCATGATGTCAAAAGAGTGTGTTCGAATGTGAAACAAACTATCACAAATGGGGGAGAGTGTAAAAGATGGACCCCAATGACTCCCAAATGCACTCCCATTTTGCGAGTTGCATTTGGGCAGGGGTCCTAAATGTTCAAAATCTTGGTTGAAAAGACAAACAAGCACCAAACTAAGACCCCAAAGTACCATTAGAAAGGTCTTGAAGTGTAGGTGTTTAAAGTGCCTTTTCAGTATTCATTTAAATATAAGAAACATGAGTTATGATCAAAATAAGGGTTGGGAGTCAAATTGGGAATTTGATTATTAACCACAAATACCTTTAGAGTAGGGGTTAAATGATATCTGATTGGGGTGTGCAATATACCATTGGAAAGATCCTTTAAAAATCTATAAAATATTGTCTTTGCCTGTTCCAAGTAAGGTTTTTTTGAGGAAGATATGAGCGCTCAAAGTTTTGAGACAATAAAAGTCATAATTTTGGGAATCTTAAAAAAATGCCATTTGGATTTAGCCCCCATGGAAAGTCATAGAGTATACTATAGGAAGGGGGTGGTGCTTCCTCTTGAAGGTTGTGGGCCGTGTAAAGCTTGTGTTTGAGGTTGTCCCTACTAAATCCACTACACCACTTGCATTCAACTTACATTAACATCTTTCTTTCCAAGGTTGATTTAATCTTGAACTCTTGCTTGTGAGTTTGTCCTAGTCCCATCTTAGAATCCTAGCACACCTTTTACCTTCAAAATGTTGCAAACTAAGGAGTATGCCCTTATTCATTTATTTTTCCATTATTCCATTTTGGGACCCACATTTGGGTTCCTCAAGGAATTTGGGGGCGTGTCATTTACACACATAACATTCGTGTGTGTGTAAAACCACTCATAACATACGAAAAATATGTTTAACATGGACCCACAACTACCTGACACATAACATGCCCTTTGATACTTATAACATGGGAGGTTAAATAGGTGCAAAAGGCAAAAACAGAGAAAAATTAAATGAAGCAAATGGCAAATTAGTGAAAAACATTTGCACCCATGTTTTTGTACTTACTGCAGTAACAACTTTTTGCCTTTTGCCATTCTTCTTTCACCTCGTCATCCCCACACCCTTAACATGCCCATGTTAAACTTGTTTCGATGTTATGTTTTATGTAACCTGCCCTTTACTACTTGTAACATGGGAGGTTATGGGTGCAAAGGACAAATGAAGTGAAATCTTTTGCAAAAGGCCAAAAGAGAGAAAAATTGAATTGGCAATAAGAAAATTATATGTGATATATATGCAATATGTCATAAACACCCATAATAAATTCCATGTGAAGTAGAACTAAATGGCCTTAAATCAATTTGTGATATGTTAAATAAAACAATGTCACACATCAAAACAATGAACACACATTGGGGGGGGGGGGGGGGGCCAACATATTTTTAAAAAAAAAAAAAAATTTTCCAAAAAAAGAGGGGGAAAAAATTTTTAAAAAAAAAAAAATTAAAAAGAACTATAAATTAAAAAAAAAAAAA
>Ga0116227_10015862_pt1 | contig 11039 bp, 8 predicted proteins | sample S1TSphgellanicum_FD_89693 | JGI IMG/M metagenome (GOLD analysis project Ga0116227, IMG submission 89693) | Host-associated microbial communities from peat moss isolated from Minnesota, USA - S1T2_Fb - Sphagnum magellanicum MG | ecosystem: Host-associated > Plants > Peat moss > Unclassified...
CACTCGGTGCTGCCTTCCCAAAGCTGGCGCGTAAAGCTCGCCGCGTCCAGCTCCAGCACGTAGCTCAGCGCCATAAAGTTCGTCGCGTGACAGTGCATGATCACGCGGTCGGTGCCGTTGGTCAGCTGTTTACGCACGCTGTGCGACTGGAAATGCGACGCCAGCTCGGAGGTTGGCACACCGCCGTTCACCAGTCCCCAATGGATTTTATAAGACTTGCCGTCTTCGCTGACCTGAAGCAGCACCAGGCTGTCTGCGGGGTCAAGCTGCACATTGCGGAAAAATTTTCCGGAGCCGGTCACCAGGAACCAGCAGTTAGCCAACAGTGGCGCGGGTTGGCTTAGCTCGATATAGCGCGGTGCGGCCACAAAATCGGACTTGAATGGCGCGACCTCGTCCTCCAGCAGGCGCAGGCTGATGTTGCCGCCGTTGCGCTCGTCCCAGCCCTTCAGCCACATGTCGCTGGTTGCCTTCACCATTCCCTGCACAAACCAAGAGGAAAGAATGCTTTGCATGATAAATCCTTAACGTTGACTGAGTATTTGTTGTTCATAACGGCGCACGTCGGTAATCCAACCGGCATCGGCGGGCACGTCATTGCGCAGGCAGTAGGTTTCCCACACTGCCTGCCACGGCAGCGATTTCTGCTCCTCGAGCAGCGCCAGACGCAGCGTATAGTCGCCCTCATTTTCGGCCTTGCGCAGCTGATCGAGTGGCTCCAGCAGGGCACGCAGCAGCGCTTTCTTGGCGTTGCGGGTGCCGATAACCCAGGCGGCGATACGGTTGATGGAGGCGTCGAAGAAGTCGAGGCCGATGTGGACTTTGTCGAAGAGATCGTTGCGCACGATTTCGTTGGCGATGGCCTGCGTTTCATCGTCGAGAATGACCACGTGGTCACTGTCCCAGCGCACAGGGCGGCTTACGTGCAGCAGCAGGCGCGGCACGTACAGCATGGCGGTCGAAATTTTGTCGGAAATCACTTCGGTCGGATGGAAGTGACCGGCATCCAGCGTCAGTGCGGTTTGGCGACTGGTGGCATAGCCGAGGAAAAATTCGTTGGATCCCACGGTGTAGCTCTCTGCGCCAATGCCGAACAGCTTGCTCTCGACCGCGTCAATGTGGTGCTGCGGATTCAGCTTCTCGCTGATGATTTCATCCAGTGCGGTCATCAGACGCTGGCGCGGCCCGAAGCGGTCGACGGTCAGGTCTTTCATGCCATCTGGCACCCAAATATTCATCACCGACGGTGTGCCAAGCTGCTCGCCGAATGACGCAGACACCTTGCGGCTTGCCTGACAGTGTTCAATCCAGAACTGGCGAGTCTCAGAATTGGCGCTAGAGAGCGTAAAGCCGTCGGCGCTCAGTGGATGCGAGAAGCAGGTTGGGTTGAAGTCCAGGCCAAGGCGATTCTTTTTGGCCCAGTCGACCCAGTTGCTGAAATGCTTGGGTTCAATCTCGTTACGCTCGACCGGGCTGTCGCTTTCAAGATAAATCGCGTGCAGATTCAGGCGTTTTGGACCCGGGATCAGCGAGAGGGCTTTATCCAAGTCGGCGCGCAGCTCCACGGCAGTGGTCGCACGGCCCGGGTAGTTGCCGGTTGCCTGAATACCGCCGGTCAACGCGCCCTGAGGGTTTTCAAAGCCGCGCACATCATCGCCCTGCCAGCAGTGCACGGAGACAGGCAGTTGATCGAGTTTGGCCAGTGCGGCCTCAACGTCTACGCCCACGGCGGCAAAACGCTGTTTCGCAAGGTCAAACGCCTGATCGATAAGCTTGGTCATAAGCAAAATTCCTTATTAGGTTGGCTCAGCGCCTGAAAACGTGGCCAGCTGGCCGCGATTGCGCTATTGGAATGAGGTTCAATGCGATGTAACGGGAAATGTTCTGCCACCCGCTGGCGAAACGCGCCGACGTCTTTGATGTCACCCAGCGCAATCAGCTGACAGCCGATGTTGCCGAGCGTTGACGCCTCAATCGGTCCGGCAATGACCGGCACATTGCAGGCATTGGCGCACAGCTGGTTGAGGAAATGGTTCTGACAGCCCCCCCCGACAATATGTAGCTGCGTGAAGGGTTTACCGCGCACGTTGCCCAGTTCTTCGAGCACCTGGCGGTACAGCAGCGCCAGGCTGTCGAAAATACAGCGCGCAAGTTCGGCGGGGCTGTGTGGCTGCGGCATGGCGTTTTCGACGCAGGCGTCCTGAATCTCACGCACCATGCTGGCTGGGTTGATAAAACGATCGTCGTTGGGATTGATAAGCCACCGGCAGGCGGTCTGACGCGCCGCATCGTCAATCAGCGCGCACAGGTCATCGATGTGCAGCTCCTCGCAGACGCGCTGTAGCAGCCAAAGCCCCATAATATTTTTCAGCACCCGATAACGCCCTTCAACGCCGCCTTCGTTAGTGATATTGGCCTCCAACGCGGCGCGGCTGTTGTACGGCGTCTGACTTTCGAAGCCCATAAGCGACCAGGTGCCCGAGCTGAGATAGGCGGCATCGGCGTGGGCAAGCGGCGTACCCAGCACGGCGCTGGCAGTGTCGTGCGTTGCGACGGCGATAACCGGAACACCCTTGCCGCGCGGGCTTTTCCATTCGCCTACTGTGTGGCCGGGCTGGGAAGGACGGCCAAACCACGCGGCCTTGGCGCCTGCCCAGTGCAGCAGCTTGCTGTCCCACTCGCCGCTCTCGATATTTAGCATCTGCGTCGTGGTCGCGTTGGTGTATTCCCAGCACAGCGCGCCGGTGAGGCGATAGTGCAGATAATCGGGGATTTGCAGCACGTGAGCGATGCGCTCGGTTAGATCCGGCTGGGCCTGCGTCAGCGCCCGCATTTGGTAAAGGCTGTTAAACGGCAGGAACTGAATGCCGGTCTGTTTATAAATCGCCTCGCAGGTCAGCTCACGCTGCGCCTTCGCCATCACACCGTGAGTGCGCTTATCGCGATAAGAGACAGCGGGTGCCAGACGTTGGCCGTTGGCATCCAGCAGCACAAAATCGACGCCCCAGGTATCAATGCCGAGGCTGTCCAACGCAATAGCTTCATCGTCCAGCTGCTGTAAACCGGCGCTAATGGCCTGCTCCAGCGCGTCAACATCCCAGCATTCATGTTCATCGATTTGCACCAGATGATTGGAGAAACGGCTGACTTCCCGCAGGATCAGCGTGCCCTGTTGGAGGTCGGAACGGGCCAGCATAATGCGGCCGCTGGAAGCACCGAGGTCGATAGCGACAATATGACGAATGGTCATTGGATTTCAGTCCCTGCTGATTCAATGCCTACAGTCTAAAATCACTGAAATTCGCCGCCTTTTCGTTACTGCCAGCGCCAAACGCTTGCTGGCAATTGCGCAAAGATGAGCTTGAACCAGCTCACACTTTTTTCTTTTGCCGTTTGCCCTGCAAGCTGTGACCGCTGCCGCATTTCTGAATCAATTTTGGGTCATTCTTAAAAAATCCGTCCCCCAAAAGGATTTCGCGGTCAAAAATTCAAGGTAAAGTTGTAGCGGGATTACTACCATCGGTTACGAATTTATTAATGAGGTGTTAAAAATGACCGTGTTACACAGCGTTGATTTTTTCCCCGCCGGTGGTTTCTCCATTGCCGTTGAGCCCCGCGCGCCGCAGGGCGCCTTTCCCGAGCATCATCATGATTTTCATGAAATTGTTCTGGTAGAACAAGGCAGCGGTATTCACGTGCTCAACGGCCAGCCACAGACGCTGTGCGGAGGCTGCGTGTGCTTTATTCGCGATCACGACCGTCATCTGTATGAACAAACCGACAATCTGCATCTGACTAACGTGCTCTATCGTGGCCCCGACGCATTCCGTTTTCTCTCCGGCCTGCGCGATCTGCTGCCACAGGAAAAAGACGGCAACTATGCTGCCCTCTGGCGCATCAATAACAAGGTAATGGCGCAGGCCAAAGCGCTGATTGATCAACTGCCGCGCAGCGCGACGCAGTTTTCACTCGAGCAGCAGGCCGAGCAGGAGCTACGCTTTATGCAGCTGCTGGTGCTGCTACGCCAGGGCCGCAACACGCAGGAGGACAACGGTCAGGAGAGCCGACTGCGCCACCTGCTAGACTGGCTAAACGAACACTACAGCGAGGAGATTGACTGGGACGAACTGGCAAACCAATTCTCGCTGTCGCTGCGTACGCTGCATCGTCAGCTAAAGCAGCAAACCGGCAGCACGCCACAGCGCTACCTGAATCGCCTCAGACTCCTACAGTCAAGACACCTGCTGCGCCATAGCGATATGCGCGTCACCGATATCGCATTTCACTGCGGTTTCGGCGACAGTAACCACTTTTCGACGCTTTTTAAGCGCGAATTTGGTTATGCCCCGCGCAACGTTCGCCAGCATATGAATTAACTCAGAGGCCCTATGACACTTCGCCTGCCCAAAGCCGACTATATCCCCTCAGACCTGATGCCGGTGGCGGTCGCCGATCGGGCGCCTCAGCCCTCGTTTCCCACGCACACGCACGAGTTTTGCGAGATTGTGATTGTCTGGCGCGGTAACGGGCTGCATGTGCTCAACGACAGGCCATGGCTGGTCACGTGCGGGGATATTTTTTATATTCGCGACACCGACTGTCACAGCTACGATGCGGTTAACTGTCTGGTACTCGACAATATTATTTACTGCCCAGAACGTTTCAAACTCGGGCTGGACTGGTCAGAAATGTTGCCGCGTGATGAGGAGGACAGCCCGACCCATTGGCGACTGACGACGCGCGGTATGGCGCTGGCGAGAGGGGTGATTTTGCAGCTGGTGCAGGAAAGCAGAAAGACCGACGTGCTGTCGTTGCAGTTAACCGAGGCGCTTTTTTTACAGCTGGCGCTGGTGCTGCGACGCCATCGTTACGCCGCTGACAGGGCCTACGCCCTGCCGGAGGGAGAACAGCTGGATCTGCTGATGTCGGCGATTCAGGTCGACGTAGGCACCCCTTTTTGCCTGACGACATTTTGTCATCAACATCAACTGGCCGAACGCGGATTGAAGCAGCTTTTTCGTCAGCAAACCGGCATGAGCATTGGACACTATCTTCGTCAGCTTCAGCTGTGTCAGGCGAAACATCTGCTTCGCAGCAGCGATCGCCTGATTGGTGAGGTCGCCGCCCGCTGCGGCTTTGACGACAGTAATTATTTCTCGGTGGTGTTTACGCGGGAGACCGGCATGACCCCCAGCGCCTGGCGTCAGCAGTTTAGGACGCCATTCCAAGACCGACAATATTCGCTGCCATCACGATAACCAAACAGCCAATGCTCAGCACGCCGACCGGACGCTGACCCACATTTTTCCACTCTTTCATGATAAGTCCGACCAACCCGCCGCACAGCACGTAGAAGCTCATGTGCAACATCCAGCTGATGAAATCGTACTGCGCAGGAATTTGTGCGTGGCCCCAGGCGTAGAAGAAGAACTGCAGATACCACATGGTGCCACCGAGCAGGGCAAACAGCACGTTTGCCACCAGCAGCGGTTTCGCAACCGAGAAGTCCGCTTTCACCGACAGCTCTTTCTTGGTCGCCAGACGGATGAAACAGTAGGCCAGATTGACGATGGCACCGCCGCCCATAATCACCACATAGCTTGGCAACGCGACGTACAGCGGATTAATGCCCAACGCCGCGGCGGCCTCATGCATCGGTTTTGCCGCGTCCATCGCAAAAGACATGCCGGCAGAGAAAATCCCGCACATCACCGCCAGCAGCAGGCCTTTCTTCAGGTTAAATTCCTGCGCCGTGACGCCCATCGCCCGCTCTTTCAACAAACCGGCACGAGAGACAATCGCGACACCTACCACGGCGACCAGCACGCCGAGCAGCGTCAGTCGTCCCCCCTCAGAGCTGAACAGTTCGACGAAGCGGCCTTGCAGCAGCGGGGTCATCAGCGTACCGACCACCAGCGTGACGCCGATGGCGATACCAATTCCCATCGACATGCCGAGATAGCGCATGGTCAAACCGTAATTAATGTTACCGACGCCCCACATTGCCCCGAACAGAAACACCGGCAACAGCGTAGAGAAACTAAACGAGCCGTAGTAGCTCCAGAAGTTCGGCAGCAGAATGGCACTGACGACCCACGGCAGGATAAGCCATGACATCACACCACCGACCGACCACATGGTTTCCCACGACCAGTGACGCACTTTCTTAAATGGGGCATAGAAACAAGCCGCACTGGTGGCGCCGATAAAGTGCCACATGATGCCTAACAGGATTGCGTTATTCATTTTTATTAATTCCTTCGTAGAGTTGAGGCGAACAGGAAATAAGCGGCTTCCTGCATACGAAGGAGTCTAAGGAGTTGTCACCGCAAACAACCTCTGTATGGTTGCCCACCCAGCGGTTTTTCTGGCTAAATCGAGGAGATTTCACCGACCGCGATCACAAATTTCTTTTCTGCCCTTAATCGGCCCTTTTTGCCTAAATCACCCACCAACCCTGCTATCACTGGCTTAATTGCAAATTTGCCGGGTGGATCCGGCCAGTACGCTCATTTTTGCCAACCTGCCCGTTTCTGTGGCAATGGCGAAAAGGTGATGCCGGGAAAACTGCGTCACGCTTGAATAATGAAACAATTTTAACCCACTTAATTAACAAATAAGTTTCATTAACAAACTTATGTGACACATCACTCGATCCCAGCGATAACGGAGAATCTGCAAATGACCATTGTTCAACAACGCATGTATATCGACGGACAGTTTGTTGAAAACCAAAGTGATAAATGGATAGACGTCATCAACCCGGCGACCGAGCAGGTTATCTCGCAGGTTCCTGAAGGCACCACGGCCGATGCCAAACGCGCCATCGATGCGGCGCAGGCCGCGCAGGACGGTTGGGAGGCTCTACCAGCGGTTGAACGCGGGGTTTGGCTGCATAAAATTGCCGCTGGCATTCGTAAGCGCGAAGCCGAGCTGACCAACACCATTATCGCGGAGGGCGGCAAGACGCGCGGGCTAGCGCAGACCGAGGTGCTGTTTACCGCCGACTATCTCGACTACGTGGCAGAATGGGCGCGTCGCTATGAGGGCGAAATCGTGCAGAGCGATCGTCCGAATGAAAATATTCTGGTGTTCAAAAAGGCTATCGGCGTCACCACGGGTATTCTGCCGTGGAACTTCCCATTCTTCCTGATTGCACGCAAGGCGGCACCCGCACTTTTGACCGGCAATACCATCGTCATCAAGCCCAGTGAACTGACGCCGAATAACGCGATTATCTTCGCCGAAATCGTTGACGAGATTGGCCTGCCGAAAGGCGTCTTCAATCTGGTGACGGGCTATGGTCCCGTGGTCGGGCATGAGCTGGCCGCCAACCCAAAAGTCGGCATGGTCAGCCTGACCGGCAGCGTCAACGCCGGTATTCAGACCATGATTGCCGCCGCACAGAACGTGACCAAAGTTTCGCTAGAACTCGGCGGCAAGGCTCCGGCCATCGTGATGAACGACGCCGACCTGGATTTGGCGGTCAAGGCCATCGTCAGCTCACGCGTGATCAATACTGGGCAAGTCTGTAACTGCGCAGAACGTCTTTACGTGCAGGAAGGCGTTTATGACGAATTCATGACCCGACTGAGCAAGGCGTTTGAGCAAGTCAAATTTGGCGATAACGCGGATAACAGCGACCTCGATATGGGCCCACTGATCAGCGCCGATGCCTTGAAACGCGTGGAAGAAAAGGTCGCAGCCGCGGTGCAACAGGGCGCGAAAGTGCTGCTTGGCGGTAAGCGCGCGGGCGACAAGGGTTTCTTCTTCCAGCCGACCATCCTCACCAACGTCACTCAGAAGATGGACATCATGCAGCACGAGATTTTTGGCCCGGTACTGCCGGTCACCACCTTCAAGACGCTGGACGAGGTTATCGCGTTGGCCAACGACAGCGAATATGGCCTGACCTCGGCGATTTATACCCAGAACATCAACACCGCGATGACCGCGCTGAAGAAACTCAAGTTTGGTGAAACCTACGTAAACCGCGAGAACTTCGAGGCGATGCAGGGCTTCCATGCGGGCTGGCGCAAGTCGGGGATCGGTGGAGCGGATGGACGTCACGGGCTGGAGGAATATCTGCAAACCCACGTCGCTTATCTGCAGTATCAAGGGTAACGGACTGACAGCGGGGGCGTTTTCAGAACCTTGAGTGATTGCGAAATAACGTCGTCAGACCCTATGATGACGACGGCGGACAGATTTTCCGCATCAGGCGCGAAGGCATTGCGCCACCCATGATTGATAGCAAACCACAAGGAATCAGCAATGAAGACCCCCGCTCTGCTTGCCGCGCTAGTGGCGCTGACGCTTACCGGATGTGCAGCCACGCACCCTGCGCCTCAGGCTCCCTTCCCGCCGAAGGCGGTAGAGGCGCCGACCCCGCAGCCAGCGCCGCCGATTGTCTGCAAAACCGGTAACCTGATGACTCAGACCACGCTGTACTTCGGGCTGAGCCGCCACAACGCTGCGCCGGTGAGCGCCGCCCAGTGGCAGTCCTTTGTGGATAAAGACGTGACACCGCGCTTTAAAGACGGCCTGAGTGTGTTTGACGCGAAAGGGCAATGGCTGAGAAGTGAAGGCGTTGTCATCAAGGAAAACAGCAAGGCGTTGATGCTGATTCATGCTGCCGACCCGCAGGAGCAGAAAAAAATCAGCGAGATACGCGATATCTATAAACAACGCTTCAAGCAGGACTCGGTTATGCAGGTCGATAACCCGGCGTGCGTGGATTTTTGATAAAAAAACCCGGCAACAGGCCGGGTTCTTTTTTTAAAATCTGGAAGCTTAAAGCACCAGACCGGCGAATGCCGCAGAAAGCAGACTGACCAGGGTTGAGCCATACACCAGCTTCAGCGCGTAACGCGATACCACATTGCCCTGATTTTCGTTCAGGCCTTTAATCGCTCCGGCCACGATGCCGATAGACGCAAAGTTGGCGAACGAGACCAGGAACACCGACAGAATGCCCAATCCACGCGGCGAAAGCTCCACCGCAATCTTCTTCAGGTCAATCATCGCCACAAACTCGTTGGTCACCAGCTTGGTCGCCATGATGCTGGCAGATTTCAGCGCATCAGGCCCCGGAATGCCAATCAACCACGCAAACGGGTAGAACACGTAACCCAGAATCTGCTGGAAGCTGATCCCAAAGATAGCGGTAAACAGCGCATTCACGGCCGCAATGATGGCGATAAAACCAATCAGCATCGCCATGATAATCACCGCGACCTTGAAGCCAGCCAGAATATACTCGCCCAGCATTTCAAAGAAGCTCTGGTCTTCATGCAGCTTGTCGAGCTTGATTTCCGGCTCGTCACCCGGCGGTGTCGGGTTAATAATCGACAGGATAATAAAGGTGCTGAACATGTTCAGAATCAGCGCCGCGACCACGTACTTTGGCTCAATCATCGTCATATAGGCACCCACGATAGACAAAGACACGGTCGACATCGCCGCAGCCGCCATCGAGTAAAGTCGACGCGGGGAGATATCCGCCAGCACCCCTTTATAGGCGATAAAGTTTTCCGACTGGCCGAGGATAAGCGTGCTAACCGCGTTGAAAGACTCTAGCTTTCCCATGCCGTTCACTTTCGACAGCAAAGTCCCGACAATACGGATCAGCAGCGGCAAAATGCGCAAGTGCTGCATAATGCCGATTAACGCTGAAATAAAGATAATCGGACACAGCACACCGAGGAAGATGAAAGCCAGACCCGCCTTGCTCATTCCGCCAAAGACAAAGTCTGAACCCTGGGCCGCATAGGTCAGCAGGTTTTCAAAGAATCCTGAAACGGCAGTCACTACCGCCAGACCACTGCTGGCATGCAGGAAGAACCACGCCAGCAAGGCTTCAATCACCACCAGCTGGAGGATCACGCGCGGGCGAATTTTCTTGCGATCGTTACTGAAAATGAACGCCATAAAGAAGATGACTACGAGAGCCAGTATAAAGTGCAACACTGAGGGCATGGGGGAGTGTCCGGCAGCAAAAATTATTTGGCCGGTATTGAGCCACAATTTTGGGCGGCTTTCACTCTTCTTGAGTATTTATTTACGCAATCAGGCGAGCAGGTTCCTGCCACCGTGCGGCGCAGGAACCTGATGAGTCGAGAAACGTGGCAGAATATATTAGACGATGTGAGACAACGCCAGGCAACCGACCAAACCACAGACAGAAATAATGGTTTCCAGAACGGACCAAGATTTCATGGTCTCGCCAATGGTCAGATTGAAATACTCTTTAAACAGCCAGAAACCCGGGTCGTTGACGTGAGAGAAAATCACACTGCCTGAACCGACGGCGATAACCATCAGCTCCGGGCTGGCACCGGTGGTCGCGATAAGCGGTGCCGCGATACCGCCGGCGGTGATGGCAGCCACAGTCGCCGAACCCAGCGCGATACGCAACACGGCCGCGATAGTCCAGGCCAGCAGGATTGGAGAAAGCGTGCTGCCCTGCATGAGAGCGGCGATATATTTATCAACGCCGCTGTCTACCAGTACCTGTTTGAACGCGCCGCCACCGCCGATGATCAACAGCATCATGGCGATAATCTTGATTGAGTCGGTGATGGTCCCCATCACTTCATCCATTTTACGTCCACGGTTCAGACCAAAGGTGAAGATAGCAATCAGCACGGCGATAAGCGTCGCCATCACCGGGTCACCAAAGAACTCGGCGTAGGAGAGAATCGGGTGGCCTTTCGGCACAATCATTTCGGTAATGGCTCGGAAGGCCATCAGGATAACCGGCACCAGAGAGGTCGCAACGCTCACGCCGAAACCAGGCATCTCTTCTTCGGTAAAGGTTTTCGGGTTGAACAGGCCCTGAGGAACCGGCTTATCAATGCCTTTCAGGAAACGCGCATAGACCGGACCGGCCAAAATCACGGTCGGCACGCCTAGAATCGCGCCATACAGCAGCGTCTTGCCCATGTCAGCATGGAAAATGGTCGCGATAGCGGTTGGGCCTGGATGCGGAGGCAGGAAGCCGTGCGTCACGGACAGCGCAGCCGCCATCGGTACGCCAA
>Ga0116227_10015863_pt1:0-10000 | contig 11038 bp, 14 predicted proteins | sample S1TSphgellanicum_FD_89693 | JGI IMG/M metagenome (GOLD analysis project Ga0116227, IMG submission 89693) | Host-associated microbial communities from peat moss isolated from Minnesota, USA - S1T2_Fb - Sphagnum magellanicum MG | ecosystem: Host-associated > Plants > Peat moss >...
TCAATGTCATTGGAGGGATCTTAACCTTAGGTATAAAACCTTGACAAGTTTTGCTCAATGTCATTGGAGGGATCTTAACCTTAGGTATAAAACCTTGACAAGTTTTGCTCAATGTCATTGGAGAGCTCTTAACCTTAGGTATAAAACCTTGACAAGTTTTGCTCAATGTCATTGGAGGGATCTTGACCTTAGGTATAAAAACTTGACAAGTTTTGCTCAATGTCATTGGAGGGTGCATTCCATGTGACAATGGGCTTTATATTTGCTACATGGGCTTTGCAAAAAGCATGAAGCCCACTTGCTTGCTTTTCATAATGCAGGACCACTTCAAGAAATAAAAGCTTGTCATGTTTTTCTTGTGTGGTAAAGTAAAGCCCTTGAACTAGGACATTATTGGAATTGGAGAACACCCTTGGCTCCCACTAAGGAGTCCCTTCTTTCAGTATTGCCCCAGTCCCGAGGTTGTACCAGCCATATAAGATCCCTCCGAGTCTAAAGGAGTCGGTGTAATATCCATCCTCTGAGAAGATATCCAAATACGTTAGGAAATTTTTATTGAGTGTTGTAGAGAGGTGGTTCCAAGTCTATTGGACAAGCTTAATGAAAATTATGTAGTAAGGCCCACTCTAGATGGGGATCTAGGGTCCAAATTTCTAGGAATCAATTTGGACTCATTTGAAGCAAATTGAATCCTTGAGTTGAACCCTACCTTGGACTCGTCTTGGTTCTTCAAATCATGATCTCTTCTTTTTAGCTCTTGGGGGAGGGGGCAGGGGTTTAGGGTTTAACCAATTTATTTTCGCTCCAACATGGTGCCATATAGGTTTAGCCTTGATTTGCCACGTTTTGGTCTTGGACTCTCATCATGTAAAGGCCATGACTCCAATTTAGGGTTTCTCATTCAATAGGATTGTTCCATTGCTCCATTTCATTGGACCTTGGACCTTCTTCTGAAGTGGTCCTAAAAGAATAGAGCATAGATACAACAAGCAAACGGATATTTCTCTTGATTATCCAATTATGCTCATGGTGCGTTTCTTGCTTTGTTGAAGGTACTTCTTTTTGCCACCGCCTTCTCTGCAAGAGGTAGTGGCAGGGACATGAATTGTGGTGACATAGTCATTTGAAAATGCACAAGCCTCTCTCTCTCTCTCTCTCTTTTTCCAAAATGCTGGAATAAAGAAGAAAACATCATTTCAGTCAGAAGGGAATAAAGTGCAGGAGGAACATGTTTCTCCTCTTATCTTGTGGCGAGGGGGTGGGGGTAATGGACTTTTTTGTCTTGGCGTGCTTGAGTGCTGAAAAAGCAAAAAGGGTGGTGTCTCAAGTATATGCCATTTTGGATTTACCCTCTCCTACTTAAGTGCTCGAAATATTAGAGTATTCCGTAAAGTGAGGAAAACACAGCACCAGAACCCTGAGATTGGTCCAAAACCGGGTGAGATTTTTTTTTCAACCTGCAAAAATGTACATTCCGCATTAAGGGGTGGGGGGGGGTGCGAAACTCAGAAATGCCTGCACCAAATTTTGTTTGTGGGAAACCAAGTTTCATCAAGTTTTGACCCCCTCTTTCGTTTTTCCTGAGCGCCTCCAGTGCTGCTACATATATTTTCACTGCTCCTACCTGTACAGCTATTAGAATAACTCCGAAACCTTGTGCATTAAATGATGAGTTTCAGCAGTTCATACCCTGATCTAATAAAATTTCATTACTTTGCGGACCTCACTTAAAGAGGAGTTTGGGGCTGAAAGGAGGCCCAAAGAGAGGGCGACTTTATGGAAAACTCTATTGAGCCTGTCAAAATGCATCCCCTCAAATGAACTTGGTACCCAAGGCACAAAAGTAAACACTTCTTACTAGAGCATCCCCACCAGCGCTCAGTATGTGGACCTGCAAAAATATTTCTTCCATCCAATTTTAATTATTTAATTATTTGCAACCACACCCATAAAACTGAAATGAGGACTGCAAATTGGTGGGAATTACTAATAGTAAACCACCTGGACCAATCATTGTGATTGGGGAATCAAAAACAGGGAGCAGCAGTCAGATCGTATTTATTACACTCTTTCTAGCAGATGCACAGCTTTGTTGCGCTTTTTATCAGCCTCAGCAAACTAAGCAAATATGCAGGAGAAAAACCATTTTCCTGAGCAAAACCGGCATATGTTTGCCTTTTCTTCATATGATTGTAATGTGCAGGTCACATACCGAGAACCGGTGGGGATGCTCTTACCCATTACGCAACTCCAAAGCCTTGAAAATCCCCTGTCAGATAATTTCATTAACTGATTTGCTTTTATGATGTGTTTTTATTCCTAATATTTTTGGTCACCATTTTTGGCCCGGGCTACCTCCTTTTAACTTTAGGGTAAAAGCCCAGGCCACAAGCTTTACAAAGCTTAAAAAGCTCAGTAAAGACCTGCTGCTATTTATCTGATGTTTCTGTTTTTCCTGTGATACCCGGATCCATGTATCCTCCGGGTATCATATGAATGAGGGAAAAAATAAAATTGAAATCAGGTTTAAATGTTTGGTTCTAGGTTTAATTTTAAAATGATCTTCTGGTTCCCAACCAGATCAATTATCTCCTGATCAAAGAATAGGTGGTTAAATGCAACGGTTCTTTAGTTTAAAGAACATGAATAGGTGTGATGGTTATGAAAAGGTTCTTTGAATGACCAATTTTTAAGTATTTAGTGTATTCATAAAATTCAATGAACAACATGAGATTAAAATGTGAATTATGAATTACAACTGAATTATGAGTGCTTTCATTATTTTTTTACCTTCACTAACTAGCACAAGTTATAAGCTCCCTACAAAAGGACTATTGCAACACTTTGGCCTTTCTTTGTTGTATTGACTATCAACAATTTTCATGAACACAATTTTGCCAATATCAACGTTGTTTCGTGAAGGGCACACAAAGAGATGTTCCAACAAACAACCATCTATGTCCAATTCTCCTTGCAAAAATACTTAGATAAGTATAATTTGTTGGCATTTCAAGTTTGTATTATGTGAAAATCATATAATACAAACTTGAAATGCCAACAAATGTTTTTGCTTTCAAAAGAAGGTGTCAAATGCAAGATGCGTTTCAAGTGAGTTTGCATAGTGGTCTAGCAAAAGCTTCAAATACATAATTGCCTCCCCCAAAGGATGGTCAACTTATATAACAACATGGTGTTTTATACACAATGGTCCTAGCATTAATTTAATATCAACAATTGATATTGTATGATAAATTGGTCATAGCTAAGGATATATATCATCATCATCATGTTGTTGTAAAAGAAAAATTGTCATGATTTTTTTTTCATTTTTTAACATCACATTGGTTATATGAGGAAGCTAAAAAGGACCTCACATTAAATGATGACATGTTCTAGGAACCTATTTAAACATTTTTAAAAATGTTACCAGACCAAACCCAATAGGGAAACGTTCCAACATGATTTTCAGTTTTTTACAAATATAATGATTTTTTTCTTTAAAAAATAAATAAATCCCTTTTCATATTTAATTTTCACATTTATGCAAAATTTCAAACCAAAAAAAAAAAATTGGTTGTGGCATGTGTATTTTGAATGTTTTCAATCACATGGTCACATTTTGAAAGAATTAAATGAATTTTGCCTTATGAAGGATGCCATAACCATTTTTGGAAAAAAATATTTTTATATTTAATTTTGTGGATTATGGATTGGTGACAAAGTCACTTGGGGTTGGGTGCACATTTGAAGAGGTGGTAAAGAAAACAAAATGTTAAAAGATGAACGTGAATCTCTTACAACCAAATTAGGATGAATCATTTCACCTAATTTCTAGGCAACAAAATCCTTTGAAACTATTATACTTTATAATGATTATCAACATAATATCCTTCCCTTACAAGGTGGGGCCAACAAAGAGGTTTGAGTTTGAAGTTTGAACATAAGATATCGAAGTTGTAGCTCCACTATTTAGTAATGTATTTAATAAATATGTAGTTTAGTATAATGATTCTCCATCCACCACTAAACAAGCGATAGAATAAAGATATGTCCATCCACCATTAACTAAAGTATAAAAACCATGTAAAATATCCTTACCATTTATGAGCTTATTGCAATGGGAATTTGTATCGACTCCCAACCTCGGTTACACCTTTAGTTACATCGCATCAACCATAATAACATCCTTTTCATTGAAAGCACAATGGGACATGATCCTCAAAACAAAAAAGGAAAATTTTGTGTTAAAATTATAATTTCAAGAAAAACAATGTAACTACAATTGAATACATGATTACAATTTTGAAACAAAATCAATCTAGCTATGGAAGTTGGAAAATAATAAGGGTAAATATTTTTGACCTTTTTACAATAAATCTTAGAAAGAACTAGGAATGGTTCATCTCATGACCAATAACGACTTTGTAACTAAAGACCAAGTACAACCAACAAATAGTTGTTAGATCATTTTAAAAGCATGAAATTTTTGTCATTGTTCACAAAGATTTTAAAGATGCAAACAAATTATTGTTCACATTCAATACATCTAGGATTACCATGAGTTATAATTTACATTACCAAATACCTTACTTGTTTGGAAGCTTACAAATTGAAAGGTTGGAAATCATATCCAAATATTGTAGTTCGTTCAAAAAAACCAATCAAGTTGTGGATAGTAGACATTTCAATGCTATTACATCAAATCACAAAGATAGAAGAACATATATGATCTTGAATACCTTGCAATTAATTTGAGTTGAAAAGAATCCAGTTGCATGTGCTTTGTTGTTTCAAAAGAAATGACGGTCAATAGTTAATGAGGGCTCCAAATCTTATTGCCAGGGCTCTTGAATTTTCCCCACTATCAGAATTTGCTAGAATCTTTCAATGATGGGTCAATTTAAATTACAATGGACACTTTTCATGTCACAATGGGAATTTCTATGAGGTGGTTGTAAATGCAATGGTTAATTTGTATTTTACATGTTTAATTTTTTCAATAGGGATGTAGTTTGAAATTATTAACTTGAGTGTACATATGATGTAAGTGGTTGCTAGGCATAACTTTGAAATTTGAAAGATCTATGGACTTTTAAAGTGAAATTAATAAATTTTCACCCCAACACAACAAATTTCATATAAGGGCTTTTAAGTTTTAAATGGTCCAATGACTGGTATTATGATTGTTACTGACTCAATTTCAATTAGAGAATATATCAATAAAATCAAGTTTGTTTATTTTTGGAACATGTCAACTATAGGTTATCCTTGATGGATTTTTTGTTTTTTTATATTAATGTTTAAAACGATGTTCTTTTCAAAAGTTCATATCAATATGGAAAAATATTCATCTTATGTTGAGTTCGTATACACATGTACAAAACAATTATTTTTAGGCATGGTTAAAGATAAATGGAAAGCATTTCTTTCAATTGATGAATTGTTGTTACTTTGTTATTTGATCCATCTATGGTCCAAAAAAAATACAAAGGAAATGGATTTTGAATGATGTTTTCAAGTGTCATTTTTTGGTCCATTATAATTTGCACTCACCCTAATGCAACAACTAGCCCCTTTAGAACATTTAGCAAACTTCAAGACAATTTTTAGTACCTCACTTGAGTTCTTTGATTTTAAAAAAAGTTTAAAAAGCCTATCAAACCTAAAGTAATCTACTAATGATGCTAAAAATTATTAATTAAAACAAAAAAACCCCTCATGCAATCACATAACTATCACAAGTTCAACACAAACACACAATATGTAGACAATGGTCAATGGACACGAAGAGAACAATGGTAATGAGGGGTTAAGTGATACTAAAATTATGAGAAACAAAGAAATGTAGTTTATACAACTTAATGACAATTCGATAGTCTTCCAACTTGAATTCTAAAAGTTTGCAATTAATTACACCATCATCCCCTTTATTCATGTAGTCCGATCATGTTTAAATGATGCATGACTTTCAAAAGGAAATAAAGCTACCACTCCCATATCAAATCAAACATAACAACAATGATAACATTAAAAACAAATCTTGATCACTAAATCCAACAAGTATGTGGATGAAAAACAGAATAAGTGGTTGAATGATATTGAAACTTTTACAAATCAATGTTGGTTTGATAGCTTTCCAAGAATTTAAAGAGATTTGCAATTAACTGCACCATCATCCCCTTCATTCTTACAATCCAACCATGTGTAGGGTGTAGATGATGCAAGATTCAAGTAAAATGAATAACAATAGGGCCACCACTTCTTGAAGATATTGTCGTTTCATCAAATACAACATAAATAAAATCTTGATCACCGAATCCAACATGCATGTGGAGGAAAAAAAAACCTCAAAGCGATTAGCTAAATGATACGAAAACTCCAAAATATAATCAAATGAACTTTTACAATGTTTTAGTGTTAGTTTGATAGTCTTCCAAAAAATTGTAAAAAAATGCAATTAAATACACCAATCTAGCCATGTGTAGATGATGCATGCTTGTTGAAAGGAAATAACAATAGAGCCACCATTCCTTAAAAACATTGTCATTGGACACAATAACAATGGCAATGAACTTGAATTGAAAAAAAGAAAAAGGTACATCTTGGAAGCCATTTCATGATTGGGAATTACATATCTTTGCATTGTTGCAACAAGCTCAAGAATAAAAAATGTGGTAATACCCTAACTCCAACTTGCACACTATTCTAACATACAAACATGCAAACCTAGAAGAATGACCACATGATGTTGAATCTTGACCAAATGGCTTGAAACATAATTACACATTGTTTAAAAACAAATGTCCAACAATATACTAAATCTTTGAATTGATTTTTGATTTGAAAATGGACAAAGGTCAAATGAAGGACTATGTTCTACCATGTTGTTGAATTGTTACATAATTGACACATTTCTTCAAAAAACGAATCAATTACAGTTCACCATGCATCACATAGTTTAGTTATTGTACTTCACCATGCATTGTATGAACTAACTCCTAAATTCTAATTATTGTACTTATGATGTTCAATATTATTACACTACATAGACAATGATAGACAATGATAGTGATTAATATATAATTTAAAAAGGAATCTAATAATTATATAGTTTTTGATGTCATCATTGATAATTTGAAAACTCTCATTCAAAGAAGAATATGATGAGCATTGTAAAACCATTATGTTTTATGTGCTTTATAAAAATGTGCACTTGTTGCTAATAACTTCAAGCCAAATGTGACCTCTTGGCTCATGCCATTTGTACAAATTTTTGGACCATAGTTCCCCCATTATCTATCCAAAACCAATTGCACACAACCCATAATCAACTCACATACAATGTGCACCAAAACCTAGAATATACAACAACTATAATTTCACAAATAAACTTTGCAACAAACTTTGTAAGTTGCAACTCACAAAGGAGTCACACACAAAAAAATTGTAGATGAAGAGAAGGGAAAAGGGACCATCAAGTAAAATTTCATTATTGATTAATATAGAAATGATTCATTTGCATAAAAACCCAAAACAAGTTTTGTTCACCAAAACCTACAATGAACAAAACACATGCACTTATAACTCACAAAAGACTAAAAGCCATAAATACAACTCACATTTATCAAATGAAATAGAGCCTTTAACTTTAAAATAGGAAATTCATAAATAATTTTTGCAATCCACAAAACATACCCAAATGCAAATTTAATCATGAAAACACAATTTAATTACACATTTGTATAATCTCATAGTGTTTTCAAAATAATGTTTAATTTTTGTGTCCACATACCCATGTTTATGCATGCCTTCATCCACTATTGGTGTCTTTTCCCCAAAAATTTAAGCCATGCTATGCATTTTTGAAAGTCTATTTGGGTAGATTTGATAGAGATGCCATGTAAGCCCACAAAAAAATTCAAATTTGTTGTACTATATTGGCATGCCTTCAATAGGGCATGCCCAAAACATGTGCCTTACAAAGGCTCCTCCAATCCCAAGCTTTTAAAACACACAACAATCTTCAAAAGTGTGGTCATTGCATCCAAATTTGCACCTTCATTTTTTATGTAAGCAAACACTTTTATTTTCAATCCATATTTGCCATGCTCAAAGCATTGAAGCTTTACCACCACAGTTTGATCACTTGCTTTAGTTGCTAATGCAAACAACCCTATTGTATTGTGTTTGAGTTGCCATTAATAGAATGAAATTGATAACAAGTCCAAAGATATCATGGGCACTCACTAACATCCAAGGATCAAAAGTTATCATTGTTAACAAACAATCTTCTAAGGTAGGTAATATATACAAGTTTTTTGTCTTTTCCACCAACTCAAGGTAAGGTTTTTTTTTTTTTTTTTTTTGTAGGCCCTCTTGGAAGGGAAAACCACATGTGGACACAATTGCAATTCCAAACATTGTAAATAAACATTCTCAATAATCTAAAGTGGTAAACAAGACTTGGTGGTGAAAAGAGTCAAGTTTTGTAGAAATGTTTATTGTTGCTTGTGATCATTCTCAAATGGATCCATGGAACCAAAAAAAGGATATGGAGCTACATCCAAATGTAAACTTCTTGTTAGGAGTTTGACAAGTGACCCATAGGCATGTTTATTTACTATTCACTTTAGCAAGTTTTTGAGCATGCTTAAAATGCTTGAACTCCACATGTTTTTTTCATGGCTATGATGACATTAGTCTTGAGGTAAGTGACAAGCCCCTTCAAACACCTTGTTCATTGAGCAAGGAGTGTAGGACTAGCTTGTTCATTGTAGCAAACAATGTAGTGCATAAGTTGAGGATTGATGAGATCTATAGGCCTACCATCATTTACACACAAAAAACTTGCATGATAGAGGTTCAATTCCAAAATTTCCAAAACCTATTTTGTGTGTGAAGTATTTTGAAAATTGCTGATGTAGTAAGCTTGTCAACTTTCTTTGGCTCCATTTCCATGCAAAATGGCCCTTTGCACGCACCACTAGAAAGCTTGGTTCTCACTTTTGCCAATAGCTTACAACAAATTTGGGGCCCTAATGGACACAATACTACTCCCTTTTTTTATGATCCTAATTCCATTCTTAGGCCCTACATGTGAATTGTCAGACAATTTTGGGATTAGGCATCCAAGTTCATTGAAATTTATTTATAAAAGTGTGATGTGCAAACTCCCTTCAAAATGCGAACTATGAGCACTTTACAACCTCCAACCTTTACACTTTCCACTAAGCAAATAAATCATGAAATAGAAAGCAAAAATGGTTTTTTGGTATTTTGCATTTTACACTTGCTATTGATAAGAGATAATTACATGTCGCACTTTGTGCCACCTCAATTTTTTTGTTAAAAAATCCAAAAAACACACAATGTTCAAGCTTCGAACTTTTAATACTTATTGCCCTAAAATGAAGATGCACAAAATAACTAATCTCCATTGCAAAATGCATCCCAAACATAAGAAAGAACTAGAACTAAACTTTGCGTTTAGTAAACCTACCAAGAGTTTTGAAAATCTCCAAGTTTTCTTCATCATTGATTCTTTGCATGTCAAGGTTCTATCAATTGTTCACCTCGAAAGGTTCCTAGAACCAATACTAAGAGTTTTGAAAAACCTCCAAGTTTTTTTCATCATTGATTCTTTGCATGTCGAGGTTCTATCAATTGTTCACCTCCAAAGGTTCCTAGGACCTTTGGTTCTTTAAGTTTTTGATATTCACCAATTAAATGTATATTGAACCAAATATAAAACCAACAAATATCTATCCTTGTTGTGAAGAACCACCCAAAATTGGTCTTTACAAGTATGGATACTAATTGCTTATAGAAGAGCGAACAAACAAAAATTCACAAGTATCCTCCAAAACTTCTCCCAATTTGCAAGGCGAAGAATGGCCCCCCAAACCCCAAGTGTCATCAACTAAGTTGCTTTCCCCTTTGTGGGTTGTGTGGTCCAAGTTCACAATAATGAAAATTTAATGAAATAAAAATATAGAGAAGG